>ENA-OPYX01001381-OPYX01001381.1-human-gut-metagenome-genome-assembly--contig:-NODE-1381-length-13036-cov-3.716167_pt1 | contig 13036 bp, 9 predicted proteins | sample MGYA00242639_ERZ504486 | MGnify/ENA primary metagenome ERZ504486 (study PRJEB26092, sample SAMD00036296) | human gut metagenome | host: Homo sapiens | study: EMG produced TPA metagenomics assembly of... | reverse complement strand
ATGGAATCTTCGCTTTGATCGCACCTTTTCTTAGGTAACTATCATCGTTCACACTGTCTTTTCCGACTGGAGAGTTTACAATAATATCGATATTACCATTTGTGATAAGGTCAAGGATGTTTGGTCTTCCTTCGCTTAATTTATTGACTTTCTCAGCTTCAATTCCAGCTTCTTTGATCAGTTTACATGTGTTTTCTGTTGCAAGGATCTTAAATCCGTCGTCTGCGAATGCTTTTGCTACTTCTACAACTTCTTCTTTATCCTTGCGATTTACAGAAATCAGTACCGTTCCTCCTAATGGAAGTTTCGCTCCAACACCTTCCTGTGCTTTGTAGAAGGCTTCTCCATAGGATTTGGATAATCCAAGAACTTCTCCTGTAGAACGCATTTCTGGTCCTAGAACTGGGTCTACTTCTTGGAACATATTGAATGGGAAGGCTGCTTCTTTGACTCCATAATATGGAATTGCCTGCTCTTTTAATTCTGGTACTGGTGATGGTTTTCCTGTTAATTCAGATGTGATGATCTGTGTTGCCAGTGGAACCATTCTCACGTTACATACTTTGGATACCAAAGGTACTGTACGAGATGCACGTGGGTTTGCTTCTAATACATAAACTTTATCATCTTCGATCGCATACTGCATATTCATTAGTCCTTTGACATGCATTTCTTCTGCGATCTTTCTTGTGTATTCTTTGATCGTTTCCAGGTTTTCTTCTGAAATATGAACAGATGGAAGAATACAAGCGGAGTCTCCTGAATGAACTCCTGCAAGTTCGATATGTTCCATCACTGCTGGTACAAATGCGTGTGTTCCGTCACTGATCGCATCTGCTTCACATTCCATCGCATGATTTAAGAAACGGTCGATCAGAATTGGGCGGTCTGGTGTTACACCAACGGCTGCTTTCATATATCCTGCCATGCTTTCGTCATCATAGACAACTTCCATTCCACGTCCACCAAGAACGTAGGAAGGTCTTACCATCACTGGATATCCGATCTTTCCTGCGATCTCTAATGCTTCTTCTACTGTTGTTGCCATTCCTGATTCTGGCATTGGAATCTCTAATTTATCCATCATTTCACGGAACAGATCACGGTCTTCTGCAAGGTCAATGACAGATGGAGATGTTCCAAGAATCTTCACACCATTTTTCTCAAGTTCGGCAGCAATATTCAGTGGTGTCTGTCCACCAAACTGAGCGATCACTCCAATGGTTTTTCTTTATTATAAATACTTAATACATCTTCCACTGTTAATGGTTCGAAATATAATTTATCGGATGTATCGTAATCTGTAGATACTGTCTCTGGGTTGCAGTTTACGATGATCGTCTCGAATCCCATTTTCTTCAATGCCTGAGATGCATGTACACAGCAGTAGTCAAATTCGATACCCTGTCCGATACGGTTTGGACCTCCACCTAAGATCATGATCTTTTGTTTATCTGTGGATACTGGGTTCTTGTCTTCTGCATTATATGTTGAACAATAATATGCATTATCTGGCGTTCCGCTTACATGAACCCCTTCCCATGCTTCTTCGACACCGATTGAAATACGTTTATTTCTGATATCTTCTTCTGGAATCTCTAATAACTGACTTAAATATTTGTCGGAGAAACCATCTTTCTTCGCTGATGTTAACATTTCATCAGATGGCATGTTTCCTTTGCATGCAAGAAGCTTTTCTTCTTCTTCAACTAACTCTTTCATCTGCTCAATAAAGTATGTTTTTACTTTTGTCAGTTCAAAGATTTCATCGACAGTTGCACCTTTTCTTAATGCTTCGTACATGATGAAATGACGTTCACTTGATGGTGTCACTAATTTCTTTAATAATTCTTCTTTTGTTAAAGTATCAAAGTTGTTCGCATGTCCAAGTCCATAGCGTCCTGTCTCTAAGCTTCGGATTGCTTTCTGGAATGCTTCTTTGTATGTCTTACCAATACTCATAACTTCACCAACGGCACGCATCTGTGTTCCAAGTTTGTCTTCGACACCTTTGAATTTCTCAAATGCCCAACGTGCAAACTTGATAACGACATAGTCACCGTCTGGTACATATTTATCCAATGTTCCGTATTTTCCACATGGAATATCTTTTAATGTTAAACCTGCTGCAAGCATTGCAGATACTAAAGCGATTGGGAATCCTGTCGCTTTGGATGCTAATGCTGAGGATCTTGATGTTCTTGGATTGATCTCGATAACAATAATACGGTCTGTCACTGGATCATGAGCAAACTGTACGTTTGTTCCACCGATCACCTGTACAGAATCTACGATCTTGTATGCCTGTTCCTGTAATCTCTGCTGACATTCTTCAGAGATCGTGAGCATCGGTGCGGAACAGAAGGAGTCTCCTGTATGCACTCCTAATGGATCGATATTCTCAATGAAGCAGACTGTGATCATATTTCCTTCTGCATCACGGACAACTTCTAATTCTAATTCTTCCCATCCAAGAATGGATTCTTCTACAAGTACCTGTCCAACTAAACTTGCCTGAAGTCCTCTTGCCATAACGGTCTTTAATTCTTCTTTGTTGTATACCAGTCCTCCACCGGCTCCACCCATTGTATAAGCTGGACGAAGTACCACTGGATAACCAAGCTTATCAGCGATTCTCAACCCATCTTCTACGCTATAAGCAACCTCGCTTCGAGCCATCTCGATTCCAAGTTCATCCATTGTCTTCTTGAACTCGATACGGTCTTCTCCACGTTCAATACTATCTACCTGTACACCAATTACTTTGACATTATACTTATCTAAAATACCCTTTTTATATAACTCTTCGCATAAATTTAATCCGGACTGCCCACCTAAGTTTGGAAGTAAAGCATCTGGACGTTCTTTTGCAATGATCTCCTCTAAACGTTCTGCGTTCAGCGGTTCGATGTAAGTTTCGTCAGCTGTCTCCGGATCTGTCATGATCGTTGCTGGATTGGAGTTGACCAATACGATCTCATATCCAAGCTTACGAAGCGCCTTACACGCCTGTGTCCCCGAATAGTCGAATTCGCATGCCTGACCGATGATGATCGGACCAGAGCCAATGATCAACACTTTGTTAATATCTGTTCTTTTTGGCATAAAAATAATTCCTCCTTTAGACTTTATTATTATTATATAAGAAAATCAGTGAAATCGGAATCATTTTGTGAAGTTTTTTTAACTGTATGAACTTTGGATTTTCTTACCAATTCGTAAGAATTTCTTAATGACAATTTATAAATCGTTTATATTTGTTTATATTCTGTATATTGAATCTCGAAATGGAAATGATTATACTATAACCATACCTCAAGGAAAGACCTAAAAGATAAGACAATAAAAGAATTTCAGGAAACATCCTACAGGTATAGTTTTTTCATATATATTTTTAATCCTCTCTTTTCAAAAAGGAAACCATCACACCCCAGATGGTTTCCTTTTATTTTTGTCAGATTTTCCCGCCTTGCTTTTCATTTTTGCCTATAATATAATGATGTTTGTTACTTTTCTATAGATTTTCAATAAAGAAAGAGAGGAACGTATGTTTTTACATACGGAAAAAAACTATGTTGGAAAACTTATTTAAATTAAAGGAGAATCATACCTCCGTAAAAACTGAAGTCATTGCTGGTATTACTACATTTATGACAATGGCTTACATCCTTGCGGTAAACCCAAATGTGCTTTCTGCAGCTGGTATGGACCCTACTGCTGTCTTATTAGCTACATGTATCGCTTCCTTTATCGGAACTTTATGCATGGGACTTACTGCGAACCTTCCATTCGTACTTTCCGCTGGTATGGGATTAAATGCTTATCTTGCCTATACCGTTGTTGGTGTGATGGGTTATCACTGGCAGGTTGCTTTACTTGCTGTATTCGTTGAAGGTATCATCTTCATCGTATTATCTTTGACCAATGTTCGTGAAGCGATCTTTGATGCGATCCCTTTGAATCTTAAGAAGGGAGTTTCTGTCGGAATCGGTATCTTTATTGCCTTTATCGGTCTTCAGAACGCAAAACTTGTTATTGAAAATAAATCTACATTGGTATCTATCACAAACTTTACAAAAGATTTCCATACTGCTGGAATCTGTTCTTTACTTGCAGTTATTGGATTATTGATCACAGTCATTCTTTATATTAAAAAAGTACCTGGATCTATCCTGATCGGAATCCTTGCTACATGGGTGATCGGAATGCTCTGCCAGATAACAGGAATCTATGTTCCTGATTTCAAAACAGATTATTACAGCCTGTTCCCTACATTTGCAATGACAGATTTTTCAAAATTAGGAGAAACTTTCGGTAAATGTTTCCAGTATGACTTGGGCAAAGTCGGAATCTTTAATTTTATCGCCGTTGTATTATCTTTCTTATTTGTCGATCTGTTTGATACACTCGGAACTTTAGTCGGTGTCAGCACAAAAGCCGGAATGCTTGATGAGGAAGGTAAACTTCCTGGAATCAAACCTGCATTAATGGCAGACGCCGTTGCTACAACAGCTGGTGCAGTTCTTGGTACTTCTACTGTTACAACATTCGTTGAATCTTCTTCTGGTGTTGCTGCAGGTGGACGTACTGGTTTAACAGCTGTTGTTTCAGGATTCTTATTCCTGATCTCAACATTATTTGCACCGCTCTTTACAGCAATCCCATCATTTGCGACAGCCCCTGCGCTGATCATGGTTGGATTCTTAATGTTTGGAGCAATCTCTGATATCAAATTTACAGATGACAATATGACAGAAGCCGTACCTGCTTATCTTTGCATTATTGCAATGCCATTATTCTACAGTATCTCTGAGGGAATCTCTATCGGGATCATCTCTTATGTGATCTTGAATGTAGTTTGTGGTAAAGCAAAGAAGATCACTCCTTTAATGTACGTACTTGCATTATTATTCATCCTGAAATATGCCGTTTTATAAGTAATCGAGAAAAACAGCCGTATCATGATTGATACGGCTGTTTTATTCTTGTATCATATTAAATTAAAATGCTTGTCCTACTGAACGATTCTTCTGACACCCCATACAGCTCTGTAATCGGCATTCCGCACACTGATTCCTGTGTCTTTACTTCCTGCATGAATGATCTGGTTATCTCCAATGTAGATCGCTACATGTCCTACACCGTTCACTACCTGATAGCAGATCAGATCTCCTGGCTGCTTCTCATTCCATGATACTGCTGTTCCTTCATATCTCTGTGCTGTTGAACTGTGTGGCAATGAATATCCAAAATGTTTATATACCTGCATCGTGAATCCAGAACAGTCAACTCCATTCGTAAGGCTTTCTCCACCCCATACATAAGGATTGCCTCTAAACTGCATTGCGTAGTCTACAACACTTTGTCCTGTTGCCGTTCCATAAGTTCCCCATGTATCTTCTTCTGGTCTTGACTCAGATAGATACTGTGAACTTACATAACAATAAACTCCACTATATCTTACCGTTGTCCATCCAGATCGTTCTCCATAACAGGTGATCTGCGTACCTTTCTTGTATGATCCTGCCTTTGCTGCACGTGTCGATGCTTTCTTACGGATCGTCAAAGAACTTGCCGTTACATATCTTGTATATGTATCTGTTGTTATATTCGCTGCTTTCTGTGCTGTTACAACAACTGGTTTCTTCTTTGACAGATATCTTGTTGCGATATATCGATAATGTCTTCCATATTTGATCTTCGTATAAGATCCTTTCTTCTTGTAGCAGCGAACCTTTGCTGCTTTCTTGTATGATCCAACGATCTTTCCCTTATTTGATGCTTTTTTACGAACCACTACGTTATTGGCTGTTACATATCTTGAATAGGAAGCATATACATCATGTGTATGTGAACTCATGGATAAGACCACCATACAACATATACTTACTACACAGGAAATGAGGATTCCAGTAGTCTTTCTCTTCATATGTCCTCCCTTTAGTTCCATTTTTTACCGACTACTTCTAGTTTACTACCTCATTTTTCATATGTAAACCATTTCGTAATATTTTTTTCATAAATTCTTATGAAAAATGTACCTATTTGCAACATTTTTCATCATTTTGAATCAAATCTTTAATCGTCTGAATGCCTTCTCCCTTATTACTTTTTAACTACATTATCTTACAATTCTTCGAACACAATTTACTGATCTGTAGTTTGCTACTGATGTATGTATTCCTGTCGCCGTGCTTCCTGCGTGAATCACACGATTATTTCCAATATAAATTCCAACATGTCCGATTCCATTGATTGCATTATAGCAGATCAAATCTCCCGGCTGCTTATTCGCCCATGAAATTGCTGTTCCATAGCTTCTCTGGGAAATGGAACTGTGTGGAAGATAGTATCCAAAATGCTGGAAAATCTTCATTGTGAACCCAGAGCAATCAACACCTGTTAACAAGTTTTCACCACCCCATTTGTAAGGTCTTCCCTGAAACTGGAGTGCGTAATTAACTACCTGTTGGCCTTTTGCAAGTGTTGAAGTACTGAAACTTCCATAGTTTGCAACTGCACTGTTTGTTGTAGTTGCTGGTTTCTTTGTGGATAGATATCTGGTCGCTACGTAGTATTTATGGCTTCCGTATTTAACTCTTGTCCAACTGCCTTTTTTCTTGTAGCAGGTTACTTTGGCTCCTTTTTTATAATATCCTTTTACTTTTCCTTTAGATGATGCTTTCTTTCGTACAGTAAGTGAAGTGGCTTTTACATATCTTGAATATGATGCGTAAACATTCTGTGGTTTACAAAATACGATAAATGCAAATATAAAAGAAATGCTTAGAACGTAAGAAAGTGTCCTTCTTGTTATTTTGTTTCTCATAGTATCTCCCCTTTATTTTTCTTATGGTTTTTATTTTACTATGAGTTTCTTAGTTTGTAAATAATTTTGTAACACTTTCTTAATATTTAGAATACTTTTTTAATTTTTTACAGAACAAGAATTATAGCAATATTGACATATACACATAAGAAAGAATCCTGCTTTGCAGGATTCTCCGCCTGCGGCGGGTCGCTTCTGCGACATATTACCCTTCCCCCGCAGTGCGATCCTGCCCGGAGGGCTTTTTATTGCATAGGGGATTTCATCGAAATTTCCTATGCAATAAAAAAATAGCACCTTCACTCTAGCAAAGTAAGGTGCTATTTCTATAGTTTCATACTCGCCGGAAACAGATAGGTTTCGTCTATCGTGCCGACTTCCTTATTATTTTACTTTTATTACTTTTTTCACTTCTGGACCGTTTCCGTATCCTTTTCCTAATGCTGTACTAATTCTGATCGTCAGCTTTTTACCTTTTCTTGCTCCATTAGGAACCCATACGGTATAACTCTTCTTGCTTCCTTTTACCCAGTTGCCAGCAACCCACATACCGCCAACTTTTGGTACTTTTTTCTTTAAAGTTACTTTTACTTTATATCTGGTATAAGTATAAGGTGGTACCCATTCATAACGTGAAACGCGTCCGCCGATCCAGTGTTTTCGCCACCAGCCTCTCACTGTTACCTTTTTCCTCTTTACAACTTTTATTGATTTCACAGCTGGTTTCTTGCTAGATCCAGTTTTCATCGTTACTACGTCAGATGGATCTCCTGTCATACCATTTGCATAAGACTGTAAACGGAACTTGTAATTTGTCAAAGGCTTTAATCCTTTTATCGTAACTGGATTACTGGTACCGCAAGAGTTGTATCCTATTGTTTTTGCTGTCGTCCATTTACCTTTTTTCAGGACCTGAATCCTTACGGAAGTGTTCCGTTTATTCGGATAATCTATCCAGAACTTCGCAGAATTATAACCAGTAGCCACACGTGGTTTCTTCAATTTCTCTGCCGGACTGATCACGTAAGTTGTAAAGGTCTTTCCATTTGTTGTCTTAAATGTGATCCATGCATGTCTTCCTGGTGTCGTAGCTTTTGATGGGATTCCATCATAATCAACTGTGTTGGAATTATACCAATCCCATGTCTTTCCACTAAGGTGATCATATACCTCGATGATCTTATCGTCAGAATTCGCTGGCATCGTCTGTGCTATAACTTTTTTCTTGCCTATATCCTCAAGATTGATCTCACTTGGTGAACAAGTAACTCCATTAGCATAAATCCAGTTGTGACCGTTTAGGTTGAACATGAATGTTGCCGGATAATAAGCTGACTTATCAACAGATATACATACATAATATGTATCCTTTGTTAAAGTTATCGGACCTGGATTCCACTGTTCTACCTTACTACTCAAGTCACTTTTTGCTGTAGCTTCTTTGTATATCATTTCACCACGAGAATTATACATTCGAATATAAGTATTGTTAGAACCAAAATGACCGCTTCTTTCTTTTTCAGCCAACTCAAACGTTGGATTGATCACTGCTCTATCACTAACATTAAACTTATACCAACGCTCATCTTTTCCTACCTGGGCTGTAACACCTTCAAAGAGACTGTACTGCATACCAGATAATGGAATTTCTATTGCTGTATCTTGATTAAGACCAATGGCTTTCTCTTTACTCTTTACTTCTTTATTGAGATACTCTGATTTCATAGTAATCGTAGCTGAAGTTGAAGAATCAAAAATAACTTCACAAGCATTCTCCATTGTCTGCCCTGGATACAGATAAAGTATATTTGCATCAGCCGGCACTGCATTTTCACGGCTAACACACTCATGCCCTCCCACTTTTATCCGCATACGATAATTCTTACTCTTTTGTGTGACATTATTATCCAATGTTATTTTCACTGGTTTCGCTGTTTTATTAGTTATCTTAAAAGAATGCGTAGAATCTGATGATTTAGACACGGTAATAGATGATGATGGTTTTATACTTCCTGATTCATCAACATAAAAACTATGTTCCCTTGCGTTAACATCAACATCTGCTATAAATCCGAATCCAAACACCAAAGCACATAGCAGCAATGCCTTCATAAAATAGTTACATATTCGTCTTTTTCTCTCTTTTTTTCATAATTCGCCCTCCTGTTTTATTCTCCAACGAAGTTGGGTGGGTTTCCGTTCTAAAACCATTAAGTTTTCTATGAAAATTATAACAAATATGTTCGATTTTTACCCTGTCCTTAAGTACAGGTTTCTTGTTTTTGTTGTATATACAGACTGAATTTATCACATATATTTTTCTGGGCTGCTTGGGATAATAAAGTTCTTATTAGTGACTGCAATCGCAAGCCTTGTTTTATTGGCATATCCAGTTTTGGATAAAATATTGGATATGTGAAACTTTACCGTTCTTTGGGATATATGCATACGTTCAGCAATTTCACTATATTCAAGTCCTTCACATACAAAGCGCAGCACCTCAATTTCTTTTGCGGTAAGCTCTGAACTATCAGCAAGCCCCAGCTTTACACTCGGTGTCTTATCCGGGAAAATACTTTCTCCTGCCATTGTTCGTTCTATTACATCGATCAGGTTCTCCGGGCTGATATCTTTATACCAGAAACTGTCCACTTTCGCTTCCTTGGCTCTCTTTAAATATCCGACTTCTACCATTGAAGTTACGATAATTATTTTTATGCCTGGAAATTCTGCTTTAATTTCTGTTGCCGCTTCTATGCCGTCTTTATTCCCCGCTGTGCATACATCCATCAAAATCAAGTCGATCTGTTCCCGTCTACAAACGGCCAGCGCAACATCTGCTCCATTTACGCTGGCAGAAAGTGCGTATTTGCCACTGTCTAAAAGTATTCTTTCCATATTTTCACGAGGCATCCTCTGATCCTCTACGATCAATACTTTTTTCATTTTTGCTCTCCTTCTTCTGAAATGTTATTGTCAATGCAAAATACGGAATAGACTGTATCTGCATTTCCCCGCCATGATCAAATATATGCCGGGAAAGATTATATAGTCCCCCTTTTGGGACAACTTCTTTCTCCGGTGCTGCCCCATTATTTGTAATGCGAATACGATAAAAATCATTATTTTCCTGCATCGTTATAAAAAGTTCTGTCGCACCAGCATGACATACACCATTCGTCAGACACTCTCTCATCGCAAGTATATATATATTGGCATAATCTTCGTTCTTCGGCAAAGAGCCAAGGCATTCTATCTTCACACCAAGAGTTTTCGCATCCTGCAGAAATTGTTCAAATTCTCCTTCCCCAAAAGACTGCTGATTATCATTCCAGATTGCATTTACCGCCTGACAAAGTAATCTGACCGCATCGCTGTAATCTTCACTTCCCTGCAATAAATTCTGCCGGATCGCTGTCAATCCCGCACCCATCTGATCATGCAGTTTTGTCTTGGCAGCAAGCACTTCCCTTTCTCTTGTCAAGATCAATACATTGTCAGAAAGATATCGAAGTTCCCTTGATATTTCTTTCAGCTTCTCCGTCTGCTTTGTCAAATTTATTTTCTCATGATATTGCTTTGTAACATCCATAAAAACAGCTTCTATATAAATCTTACCATCTCTGTCTCTGACTTCATTTTCCCGATAATCCCATACCTTCCCATCTGGGAAAATATAAGTGTCTTTTTTACCTGCAAGCCTGATCACACCGTTTTGCATACTTGTATGAAGTGCATCTCGTAACTCACTGAATTCTTGCAAATCTTTATGCGCAAGAATCCTAAAAAGCTGATATATCTGCGTATTGGCAAGCTTCACTGTTCCATCAGAATTAAAATAGCAGATGCCTGTCGGAAGAAGATTCATCGCTTCTTTGATCGAATTCCGATTAACTTTTTCTTTTGATATCCTTTTTAATCTGATGCCTTCCCAAATAAGCAAAAAATCAATGGCACCGACAATACACCAGATAACCCATATCGGAACAGGCAACACTTCATAATAGTTTGCTCCCTTATCGATCTGCCCGAACGAATATACCAGATGACTCAACAGGAAAAACAAAAGTAAAATAACTAAAACATTCCAATTCCATTTCTCCAGGCGCATATCATAAAATATAATAAGCAAAAATAAAGCACCTGCCAGACTGAGCAACACCATCGTCATCAACAACGTCTGCATTACTTTTCACCTGCCTTTTTTATGGTAAATGTAAATTTCCATATACCGTCTTCATTTTCACCTTGATCCGTCTTATCAAAGAATGAGTTCAGATCATCTTCACTTTCTACTTCCATACAAAAAACCATCTCTTCTCCACACGGACGAATCTTTACCCACATAAATTTAATAGAATCTACACAGGCTTCTAATATTGATTCAAAAAAGCTATAAATGCGAACCGCATTCCTCACATAAATACGCTCCCCTGCTGGGGTTGTAAGCGCACATTCTATCCCCATCAGCCTCAAGCTGCTAAAAGACTCCTCCAAACATGCTCCAAGCTCTGCAATATCTGACACGGCTTCTCTTTCTCCAATAAAAATCAAATTTCCATATCTTTTTATGTATGTTCCGATCAAACTGATCTTAGCCAACAGCCTGCGGCTCTCTGCCAGATCTTCTTCCTCTTCGTACCGAATCAGCAATTCATTCAACAGCCTGATCTGTCCAGCAGTCTGTGTCTGCAGTTTGTCATATAAGCGGTTCTTTTCCCGCAACATATAAATCTTTGCCTTTGTCTGATAATTTTCCTGTTCCAGACAATTACTCTCTTCGATCGTCTTTCTATTTTCTTCCAATCGATCAAGCAACATCATGATATCTTCAATATCTTCCTGCCATAAAATATGTCCACCCTGAATCGGCCTGTTTTGATCATTGTTTTCTTATCAATCCTAACTTCTTCCTTCTCCGCTTCCCTCATCACCATTTCTGAAAGCTTCATTGCATTAGCAGAAGTATATATGACATGATAATCCTGGTCTGTGATCTGCGCTCCCATTGTACATACTTCAAATAGCTGTTCATATCCTGTATTTGTCTGAATCAACCCGCAGTGAAGGCAGCTCTCAAATATGCACATAAACATCAGACATAACGCCGCTGTGATATCTCCACCAATAACCTGCATCCACTCTGCACCACTTGCATAAATAATGGCATAAATAATAGAAATACAAATCCCTATGATCGGCAAATACTTCTTTCTCCGAGATGACCTGCACTTATAAACCATTAAAACAAATGCCGATACTGCACAAATAACATCCCACAACAGTACGATATAATATCCCCACGCATAACTGTAACCTTTATCCGTCCATACTTCACCTGCCGAAAAAGAAAACACGAGCTGATGAAAATCATTTGTCAAAACAAGCAAGGAGCAAAGCGTTGTAGGAATATATAACAACTTTGACCATTTCGGTAAAGTATACTCTTCTGGCTGTCCAAGAAGAACTGCCATCTGCACCGCCGCCTGGGGAATGAACAACATCGGCAGATAATAACTGTACCATGAGTAACGCTCTACATTTACATCCATCGCGAAAAAGTACTTTATACTACGCACAATAAACCAGAAAATCATTAACCCCGATATAAAAATCAGTGTATTTTTCGCCGCTTTTTGAACGACTCTCTTATTAATACTGATCCCCCATCCAATATATAGTCCCAATATAGATCAATGTTCGTAAAACCCCAGCCGATAATATAAGTATATCTTGAACTTACCTTGCCTAAAATACGGCATATTATTGCAACGATCACCAATCCTGCAATCATAACTTTATCAGATTTCTATTTTTCTGTCGTTCTTTTGTATTACAGCGCACATGCCACTTCCTTTATTTTGAAATGTTTATTTTAACACTTACATCATAGCAATTAATATTTTTTATTTGTCCACGTCTTTGACATTACGATAAAAAAATAGTCACCCGATTCTTTGGCGGAACGAGTGACTATTTTAAACGAATTTTGCCCGAATCGGATAGGTTTTCAGCTATCCTTTCCAGTTACCTTGTTAAATATATTATAATCATTTTTCTTAGAATTATCAATATTTTTTCAACTTCAACTAAAAAAGGCCCTAAAACCTAGGTAACTCTTAAGTTCTAAGACCTTTTATCAAATATCGCTGTCCTAAAAATCTCTTACAAAAGGCGGTACCCCTCACTATACTTGTGATGAGCCTT
>ENA-OPYX01001378-OPYX01001378.1-human-gut-metagenome-genome-assembly--contig:-NODE-1378-length-13069-cov-2.762942_pt1 | contig 13069 bp, 10 predicted proteins | sample MGYA00242639_ERZ504486 | MGnify/ENA primary metagenome ERZ504486 (study PRJEB26092, sample SAMD00036296) | human gut metagenome | host: Homo sapiens | study: EMG produced TPA metagenomics assembly of... | reverse complement strand
TTCGGGATCCGAATTGAGTTGCGCAACGATCGAAAGCAGGCTCACGTTCGGCTGGGGCAGTCCTTGATTTCCGAGAGGAATTCAATTGAGGATGAATCGTCGACTTCCTGAGGGATATACAGCGTGCGAATGTCCAATCCCGTGGCCTTGCGACCTTCCAATATCTCCAGGATATGCTTGACCAGTGTTGTTTTCCCCGCTCCGTTGGGGCCGCTTATGCCCAGATGATCGGTATTTCCCAGATAATCTCGGGAACCCGCAAAGATTGCCTCGGGCCGCACGGTATGCAATCTGAGCTGACGTGAATCAGTGTTTTGCGCGGGCTGGGTTGCGCTTCCATCCACAAGGTGCTTTCGTAGCGCTTTTCGACATGGTGGGCGTCGACGGCGGCTTGCGCGCGCTGGATTCGGGAGTCCATGCGCGAAGCGAGCTTGCCCGCAACGCCGTCTCTGCCAGTGAGAATGGCGAGTTTGATTCGTGCTTTCGCGTCGTGATCCTTCGGATCGACATGACGGGCGCTTCTCTTGGATGCGGACCGTGAGGCGTTTTCAACGCGCCTGATATACTCAGCCCTCATGCGCTTTTCTTCGGATCGCGCAATCGATTTGGCCCGCGCCGCGCTTTCGCGCTCCAGATTCGCCTGCGAGCGAGCTTGGGAGTAGTTGCCGGGGCGCATGGTGACGTGCCCCGACTCAAAGGCACAGGCAGTCCTTTGCCAAGGAGTCGAGCAACGCACGGTCGTGCGAGACGAGGAGGCCAATACCCTTGTACTCGGCGAGTGCTTTGCAAATCTGCCTTCTGCATTCTGCGTCCACATGGTTAGTCGGTTCATCCATTGCCAGAAGATCGGGATTCTGCCAAAGCGCGACGGCTATTTGAATTTTCTTCTGCTCGCCACCGGAGAGCTCGGAAAAACGCCAGAGCATATCATCGGTGATGCGGAGCATCCTTCTGAGGTGCGTGGTCGCCGGGGCGAAGTCGCACGCAAAATCGAAGAGCATGGGCGGTTCGACTCCGGCTTCTTGCGCGCAATATGCGGAGACGAGACGCGGTGAAACGACGCCGCGATCTGGAATCAGAAGTCCGCACGCAATGCGGACGAAAGTTGATTTCCCGCACCCGTTGTCTCCGACGATGCCGTGCCAGCCGGGGGCAAATGTCGCCGACACGTTGTCGAGTGCGGGCATTGCGCTGCCAGGATATGCATAAGTAATATGGGAAAGAACGAGGGTGGTGGAGCTGTTCAAATTGGTTCTTGACATTGTGCCTCCTCGGCATGGGAGGCCGCGTTTTGCCGCATATGCTCTGATTGGCTCGTTCCGACCAACGTGAACGCCCGTCGACTCGAGTCAAGCTGAAAGAAAATGAGTCGACGGCAATGCTCGCAAAGGTAGTGTTTAGGATATACGAGGATCAGTGAAAAGACGATACGACAAATGTGCAGCCAGATTTATTCTTGGATAGATGGCAATTTGCAAATTGGCGTCGATATGTATCGTCTACAGCTTCACGAATCCTTTTCCTTTCCGGGGCGCTGGCTTGGCATATGGGCCTGCGCTGAATTCTTCCGTAGAGTCTAACAAAGAAATAATGCGGACGCAAGGAGGCGTTGCGTCTGAAAGCACGCCATTGCGTTGGACGCTTGAAGGGGTTTGCAAGTCGATTGAAAGAATACTAGTGCATCCGCTTCTTGTAACTAGCATGCGATGGTGGTCGTCGTGAATGTTGAGCGAGGTCATCGACTTGATTTTTCTGGTGTTTGAGATATTAGCTTTCGCGATTTACCCTCCAAATTGCAGAGGTTTGAGACGACCGGAAAGGAATGCTTATGCTCGATTCTCCGTTCTTCAGCTACTGGGGAAAGGCGAAAGGAGTTGCTTTTCTCCATCACGGCAATATCGCATCGGGGCTCAGAGTCGTAAAAACGTCGTAAGGTACGCGATATGGTTCGCCGGGATCCTAACTAGCTAGGCATTTTTCTGAATCTGCAGATGTTCCCATGACAGATAAACAGTACGCGTTGCATAGAACGATACCTTTCATATAGAAGGCTGCTAAAGAGTCGAAGCCGGGCACATACAGAGTTTTATTTCCTGGCCAGTTTGAAATAGCGCTCAAATATCAATTCGAAAACGTAATAGAACATTAATCGACTGTCGAGGTCCATGCTGCCCAAGCGGTATTCTTTTTGCACGGTGTAGATAGGGTAGTCGGCTAGTTTCGAGAGAGAATTTCGAGAAAAGCCGGTGAGTGTGACGACCTTGCATCCGCGCGTTTTGGCTATCGATGTGGCGTCAATAGACACCTGCGTCTCGCCGCTTACGGAAACGCTAAAGACCAGGTCGTTTTTGCCAAGCAGTTCCGCGTAATGCCTCATGACGTGGCGTTCACTGAGCGTATCGGTATTCTTGCCCATTATTTTGAGCTTTTCAGCCATCTCGAGGCACGGGTATTTCGAAAAGCCCGAGCAGAAGAACACGATATGCGAGGCGTCCTGGATAAGGCTCACGACCGAGTCGATGACCCGGTCGTTAAGCAGGTCTTTGGTTTGTACGAGCTGGGTGTCGAGCGGAAGTGTCTCGATAGTGAATCGATTGCGGTCGAGCGAGGCGGAATACGATTGTTTGAGCTCCGTAAACCCCGAGAAGCCAAGCTTATGGGCAAGCCTTACGATCGTGTTGGGAGCGACAAAGAACCGTTCAGCAACGCTCTTAAGCGTGACATCGTCAATATCGTCACGCAGCTCGATGATGTAGCGCATGATCTCGCTTTCGAGATCGTTGAGCTTGCTCTCGCCAGCTCGCACATGATCAATAAAATGATCTTGATCTTTCATAAGATGTTTCAGCCCCTCGCACCTCGCCGTACATATGGTACCGCTTTGTGTAGCCAGGTGAGAAATCGGTAATCGGTCAAGATTGTCTATTACCCATGAACTGGGCAAACGTACGTGTCGGCCTACACATATCTGTGTCGTGAACGAAATCATGTGTCCCCGTTTCGCATTGACCTGCGCAGGGGCTTGCAAATGAGCTCAAGTCGCAAAATATCAATCGAAACGAAGCAAGCCGAGGACAACCGCGGAGCCCAAGGTCTTCGAGAACACCGATCAGCCAACCCTGGAGGGATGGAACATGAAAGATAAGCTCAATATTGTGATCGTTGGCGGCGGCTCCACGTGGTGCCCTGGCATTCTTAAAGCCCTGACCAAGCACATGGACATTCTGCCGCTGAACCGCGTGATGCTCTATGACATCGATGCCGAGCGTCAGCGTCCGATCGGCGAGTTTGGCAAGATCCTCTTCGCCGAGGAGGAGCCCGGTGTGGAGTTTGGTTACACCACCGATAAGGACGAGGCATACACTGACGTTGACTTTGTGCTCTGCCAGATTCGTACCGGCGGCTACGAGATGCGCAGCAAGGATGAGAAGATTCCGCTGCATATGGGAATCATCGGCCAGGAAACGGTGGGCCCCGGCGGCATGGCTTACGGTATGCGCTCCATGCATGACATGGTTGAGATCGTCAACGACGTTCGCGCTCATAGCCCGGAGGCGTGGATTATCAACTACACCAACCCGGCTGCTATTGTGGCATATGGTCTCGAGCGCGTCCTGCCCGATGAGCATCGCGTCCTCAACATCTGCGATCAGCCCGTCAACCTCATGCGCTCTTACGGTCGCCTGCTCGGTCGCGATATGAGCAAGACGGAGCCCGTGTACTTTGGCCTCAATCACTTCGGTTGGTTCAAGCACATCTACGATGAAGAGGGTCATGACCTCGTCCCGCAGATTAAGGAGTACACGGAGAAGAACGGCTTCCTTCCTGCCGATGCCGAGCAGCGTGACCAGTCCTGGCTTGATACCTACGCCATGGTCAAGGACATGCTCGAGGACTTCCCCGACTATCTGCCCAACACTTATCTGCAGTACTATCTGTATCCCGAGTACAAGGTCGCTCACCTCGACCCCGACTACACTCGCTCCGATGAGGTTATCAACGGTCGTGAGAAGCGCGTGTTCGCCGAGTGCGAGCGCGTTGCCAAAGTCGGCACCGCAAAGAACTCCTCGGTTGTGCAAAACGACGCTCATGGCGATATGATCGTGGAAATCACGTCGGCCATTTATCGCAACACCAACAAGACTTTCATTGTCATTGTGCCCAACAACGGCATTATCGAGGGTATGCCCGATGACGCCATGGTCGAGGTTGCGGCAAGCGTGGGCGCCAATGGCCCGCAGCCCTATGCTGTTGGCAAGATCGGTACCTTCTATCGCGGCCTTATGGAGAACCAGTACGCCTATGAGCGCCTGACTGTTGAGGCTTGGATGGAGGGTTCCTACGAGAAGGCTCTGCAGGCACTCACGCTTAATCGTCTGGTCGGTGACGCCAAGAAGGCTCGTAAGGTGCTCGACAAGCTCATCGAGGCCAATAAGGATTACTGGCCGGAGCTTAAGTAGTTAGTTCCATAGCGCTTGATAACTGTTATGGGGCGTGTGGATTGTAGAGCCGCGCGCCCCGTTTCTTTAAGAGGGGTATCCCATGAACAAAGATGAGCTGCTGGCAAAGTTCCAGCGCCTGGGCAAAGTCCTCATGACGCCCGTGCTGATTCTGCCAATTGCCGGCATCCTCCAGGGCTTTGGCAATGCCTTTACCAGCCCCACCCTTACGGCAGCTGTTCCCTGGCTTGCTGCTCCGGGCTTTGCGATTTTCTTTTCGATTCTCAAGGCCGCAGCCGGCATCGTTATGAACAACATCCCGGTTATCTTCTCGATTTGTCTCGCCTATGGCTTCGCCAAGTCCGAGAAGGCTACCGCGGCGCTTTGTGGCTTTTTGGGCTACATGTGCATGAATTCCGTGATGGGCACGTTCCTTACGGCGACTGGCGTTATCGATCCCGCGAATCTTACGACGGGCCAGAGCACGATTCTCGGTATCACCACGCTCGACACTGGCGTTATCGGCGGTCTTCTGGTGGGCGCAATCGTCGCATGGTTGCATAACCGTTACTACAAGATTGAGCTGCCCGCCGTGTTCTCCATCTTCAACGGTACGCGCTTTATTCCGGCGGTAACGCTGCTCTCATGCAGCATCCTCGCATTGGTCATGTCCTTTGTTTTCCCGTTTATTCAGAACGCTCTCGGTGCGCTGTCCGAGTTCATCAAGACTACGGGTGCCTTTGGTGCATTTGTCTACGGTGCCGGCGAACGCATGCTCCTGCCTTTTGGCCTGCATCACTTTGTCTATTTGCCGTTCTTCTTCACGTCGCTCGGTGGCGTCGAGACCATCGACGGCCAGACCGTTCAGGGCGCTATCAATATCTACAATGCGATCCTGGGCTCTCCCAGCACGCCGTTTAACATCGAGGTCAGCCGTTTTGTCATGAACGGCAAGGTTATCTTCGCCATGTTCGGCCTGCCCGGCGCTGCACTCGCCTTCTACAAGACGGCGCTTCCCAAGAACAAGAAGAAGACCGCAGCGCTCATGATCGCCATCGTGGTGCCTTGCATCCTCTCCGGCATTACCGAGCCGCTCGAGTATTCCTTCCTGTTTATCGCGCCATCCTCTACGTGTTCCACGCTCTCATGGCTGGTCTTGCCTATGCACTGACCTATGTCCTGCAGTTCAACGTGGCTGGTTCCGCGTCCTTCGGTGGCCCGCTCTTGTCGTGATCTTTAACGGCATTATGGGTGCAGCCAAGGGCTCCAACTGGCAGGTTATCCTGTTCCTTGGCCCCATCTACTTCGTGGTGTACTACTTCGTCTTCAAGTTCATCATTCTTAAGAAGGACCTTAAGACCCCTGGCCGCGAGGAAGAGTCCGACGACGAGGCCGAAAAGGCTCCCAAGACCGTGATCAGCGACCTCATTCCCGCCATCGTTGAGGCAGTGGGCGGCGACAACAATATTAAGTCTGTCGAGGCCTGTTTCACCCGTCTGCGCATCCAGCTCAATGACTGTGACAAGGTGGTTGATGACGCCGAGTTTACCGAAAAGCTCGAAGCGCGTGGCATCGTGCATGTCAACGGCGGCGTGCAGATTGTCTACGGCAACATGGCATCTAACTACGCAACTCAGATGCGCGAGCTGCTGGGTATGGAGTAAACGACTCAACCACACGATCAAGATTAATACAGGTCGGCGTCCGATTCTTCAATCGGGCGCGACCTGTGCTGTTTGGGCGAATTGGGCAAGTAGCATGACGTGCTCGCTGCTCTCTTTGGCACTGCCTATCGTGTATTCGGACGCCTTGCGACGGTGAGGTGCGTTCTTTTCAGTTCTAGCATGTTTGCGGCTAGCGCTGCGCCCGAAGTCGATTTGCACAGCTGATATATAGAGCGTTAACCGCGCTTTGTAGGCTCATGCCCTCAACCAAGGCGGTCGAATACTCGCTGAGTGACTCCGTGCTCACGGGTAGCAAGAGCTCACGCGCCCCGTTGTTATCGAATGCCATGTTGCTCGATATCCAAATAACGCGGCAACCTCGCCGCTTGGCCTCAACGTAAAGATTGAAGATATAGCTCGTCTTTCCTGAGAACGATACAAAGATGGTTAGATCGTCGGGTTGGAGCAGACAGAGTGACGTCTCCTGTCCCTTGACGGAGCCAAATGAGAAGCACAGTCGGTTTACGCGGCTCAGCTTTTCGCAGAGTGAGCGGGCGGCGAGATTGGAGAATGAGCTTCCGTATACGTAGACATTTTGCGCATCGAGAAGCCAGTCAACGGCCTGCTCGAGTCGATCCTCAGTGAGCAGGCGTTTTGTTTCAAGCAAAGAGGTCTCTACGATATCGAAATACCAGGGTATATCGATTTGCTTATGAGCCCTTGCCTCGGTTGTCTCACGCTGGAGCCAAGCGTTGAAGTCGTCAACTTGCTCTTTGAACGATCGAAAGCTCGAGCCGTTTACGCGCCTGCAGAAGCGTGAGATGGTCGCGGGCGATGTATTGCACGCGCGGGCGAGTTCTTCTATTGAGAGCTCTGGGGCCTCGTCGTGATGGGAAAGGGCGTAGAGCGCGATGTGGGCGTCAAGGCTGCCGCCCTTCTCGACGTCTTCGATACAAGACCTGAGGTTCGAATAGACCTCGTACATCGACATTCAAATCACTCCAAACAATAATGCCCCGGAGCGGATATGCCATCTCCGGAGCATTGTGGTGAAGCTATGGGACGGATTTATTCCATGCCCAAGTATTCTCTCATTTCGACTTTGTAGACAGAAGCTTTATTGCCGTAAACAATCTGAACACCGCCGCCAACGTGCACGATGGCGCTGGCGCCGAGGTCTTTGGTGAAGACGCTATCGTCCTTGACTAGGGCGGTGTCTTTGAGGCTGAGCCTCAGGCGAGTGAAGCAGGCGTTGACACCCGAGATGTTATCGGCGCCGCCCACGGCTTCCACGATCTGTGGGATGAGCTCGCTTACCTGGACAGGTGCTTTGGAGTCGATTGCCGACGTGTCATCCGCTGCCTGCGTGTCATCATCCTCGCGGCCCGGGGTTTTGAGGTCAAATTTCTTGATAAAGGCGCGGAACAGCACGTAATAGATCCCGAAGTAAGCGATGCCGAGCGGAATAAGCCAGAACCAGTTGGAGCCTTTGTCGGCGTTCATGATGCCGTTGAAGATCCACGAGAGGAGCGGTCCGCCGAAGGCGGAAGGCCCGGGCACATTGAACTGTACCAGGTAGGTGAGTACATACGCGATGCCGCACAGCAGGGCGTGGACCACATAGAGTACGGGTGCTACAAAGAGGAAGGAGTACTCGAGCGGTTCGGTTATGCCCATGATGGCGGCCGGGATAACGGCGGCGATCATGAGGGAGCCGACCTTCTTTTTATTCTCGGGACGGGCACAGTGGTAGATGGCGAGTGCCGCCGCGGGCAGGCCGCACATGGCGAACAGCACCTTGCCGTTCATGACGTATTTTGAGATGTCGATGTCGTACATCATGCCGGGCGTGTTGAGCATGGCGTTGTAGATGTTGACAGCACCTTCGACGGTCTGGCCGTCAACCTGGATGCTACCGCCCAGAGAAGTGAAGAAAAACGGCAGGTAGATGAAATGATGCAGGCCGAAGGGCAGAAGCATGCGCTCGGAGAAGCCATAGATGAACGCGCCAAACACCCCGGTGGAATCGATGAGTGTCGAGGCGGCCTTTAGGCCGGTTTGCACAAATGGGAACACGAAGGCGAGTGCAACGCCCACCAGGCTCGCGAAAACGACGGTGAGGGCGGGGACGCAGCGTGTGCCGTTGAAGATGCCGAGCACCGGCGGAAGCTGCACCTTATAGAATCGGTTGTGGATCCACGCGACTACCAAGCCGATGATGATGCCGCCGAATACGCCGGTGTCGAGTGTGGTTACGCCCAGGATGGCGTTCTGACCGGTCTGCAGGTTGGCGGGATCGATGGTGCCCAGCAGGATAAGCAGCTGACCCATGATTGTGTTCATGGTCATATAGCCGATGAAGCCTGAGAGTGCGGCGGTCGCCTTCTCGGCCTTGGCGTAACCGTAGGCGATGCAGATTGCAAAGAGAACCGAGATGTTACCATTGATAACGTTGCCGGCTGCTTTGATGAGTGTGCTAAAGATCACCATCGGCTCGGTGCCCAAAAGCGGGCAGAGCGAGATGAGGTTAGCATTGGAAAGGGCGGAGCCCAGACCGACCAAAATGCCGGAAACGGGCAGGAGGAGGACCGGCGCCATGAGCACCTTGCCGAGTCTCTGGAACTCGCTGTAGAGCTTGCTTTCTTTCATGATGTTCCTTCGATGCGCGGGGAGTTAGGACAGGGTCGGCCAATAATCGCCGTTCGCTTCGATCAGGTCGTCGAGGATTTGGCGCGCGACGGTAGTCGAAGGGACGGTCTTGTTGATCGCGATGGCTTCGAGCGCCTTCTGGTAGGAATGCTCGTAATATGCGTCGACGGCGAGCTTCTCGCTGGCATTCTGCTCTTCGATAAGCCCCTTGTAAAAGGTGGGGATAGCAGGCTGGCTGATGGGTTCAGGGCCCCAAGAGCGCAGGTAGGCGGGGACCTCGACCATGGCGTCATCGGGCAGATTGGGGATGGCACCGTTATTCTCGACGATTACGAGATAACGTTCGCACTTGTTGTAGGCGATAGAGGCGGCTGCGTCGACGATAAAGTCGCCAAAGACCGTGAAGCTCTGTACGGGGCTCTTGTAATTGGCGGGATCTGCCAGGTACTTGTCGTGCTCGGCAAACATCTCCTTCTCGCGTCCGTTGATGACGTTGTCGGCGCGCGTCCAGTTGGGGTCCATGTCATCTGCCATGTCTTTGGAGTACAGGTAGTACTGCAGGTAGCTGTTGGGCAGATACTCGGGATAGTCCTTCACAATCTTGACGTATTGACCCCAGGTGTGCATCCAGTCCTTGTCCTTGTGATGCTTGTCGCTCACGGCCATGCCGTGCTCGAGAATCATCTGACGGAGCTCCGGCAGACGATCGCGTCCCTGCTTGTCGTAGATTTTGGTAAACCAGCCAAAGTGATTGAGTCCAAAATACATGGGGTCGATATCTGCGCCAGCACTGGGGAAGTCCGAGCATCTTTAGAGTACGAGAGCAAGATAGCCGTGGGCATATCGCAGATGTTAAGGATATGGTCGTTGTCAAACTCGCGACGTGTGGCCTCGGCGACAACTGCGGCGGGGTTGGAATAGTTGAGGATCCAGGCGTCTGGACTGTATTTCTTGGCGTAGCGTACGAGGTCGAAGACGCCGGGGGATGGACCTGATACCATAGGAGATCGAACCGCCGGCGCCGCAGGTTTCCTGTCCCACGCAACCGTACTTGAGAGGGATGCGCTCGTCCTGGCGACGCATCTGAAGGCCACCCTGGCGGATTTGCGCGAAGACGAAGTCGACATCGGTGAATGCCTTCTCGGGATCGGTTGTCACGACAACTTCGATGTCAGGAGCTTCCTGCTCGATGAACTGCTTCATGATGTCGTAGACGAGATGCATGCGCTTCTCGTCGATGTCGTACAGGGCGAGTTTGCGCAGCGGCAATTCGTTTTTCTTCTGCAATAGGCTCTGGATGATGCCGGGAGTGTGGGTGCTGCCGGCCCCGGCGATTACAACTGCTTTCTTGTCCATGTGGTAAACCCCTTTCGTGTGGATTGACCACTTCAGACTACGAAAGCTTTACCTGCGATTCTACCGATTTTCAGATTGCGAAAAACGATAGCGGTAATCTTAACAGGATGCGTTTTGCGTGGTTAAATAGCGCCGGGAAAGATGCTGACTTGGGTGACGTGTTGCATGGCTGCGGGAGCGAACGCCGGGCGGTCAAAAGATGGTGGGTGGTGCTGCGGCTTTTGGCTGCAATTGCGCTACCCGCGACGACGCTCCCAGCGAGCCAACTTAATCGTCACCAGCGTAAGCGCCCAGGCCACAAGCGAGAACGCGGCGCCCACGGCACCCACGTACGCAATGCCAGCGCTGCTCACAACGGCGCCGCCTACCGCGGTGCCAAACGAGATGCCGACGTTAAACGCCATGGGCTCAACCGAACTTGCAAGTACCATCGACTTGGGATGGCGGCTGCGTGCCACGTCCATAAAGTGTGTGATGCACGACACCGAGAACAGGTACATGAGCATTGCCAGACTAAAGACAAAGACAAGTGCGAGCGGCATGGCAGCGCCCGCGGCAAACAGCCCAAACAATGCCGCCGCCTGCAGCGCGAACGTAACCAGCAGTGCCTTCATGCCAAAACGCGCGTCGATCCATCCGCCTAGGATGTTCGAGATCAGGCAGAACACGCCGTAGGCCATAAGCGTGGTACTGGCTTCGACCGTGCCCATGCCCAGCACCTGCTCAAGATAAGGCGTCACATAGCCGTAGAAAACGTAGACCGACCCCACGCCAAACAAAAAGATGAGCATGCCGGTGATGATGCTCGGCTCGCGTAGCAGCCCCGCCTGCTCGCGGAAGGTGGCGGGCTCATCGGTCTGACCGGAGCGCGGCATAAACGCCACAAGCGCTCCGCAGATCAAAACGGCAAAGGTCAGCGTGCTGTACATGGCCACGTGCCAATCGAGCGTGTCGGCCACAAACTTGCCGATCGAAGTGACAAAGACCATTGCCACGGAAAACGCACCATATACCACCGAGATGGCAAGTGAAGTTTGCTGCGGAGACAGCAGCTCGGGGATGTACGTTACGCCCACGGCGAGCAGCGCGCCCGAGACGGAGCCCAGGACAATGCGCGAGATAAACAGCACCTGGAAGTTGGGCGCCAACGCCATGACCAGGTTGCCGAGCACAAAGACGATGCTGTAGCACACGAGCAGCTGGTAGCGCCGGAAGCGTCCCGTGCTGAGCGCAAGCACCGGTGTGGCGACAGCGTAGACGAGCGCGAACACGCTAATAAGTTGGCCTGCGGTGGCAAGCGATACGCCGAGTTCCGTTGCCAAGTCGCTTTCGATGCCGATGACCACGAACTCGGAACAGCCGAGCGAAAAGCCTAACAACACGAGTAACGCCAGACAGAGCTTGGTGCGCGCAGGGGAGAGCGCGGCGGCGGTTGACTTGCTTTTAGGCGTGGTTGCGGCGGTCAAGGTTGTAACTCCAATGTCGCATTAATAAGCGGGATTCAATCCCTGCAACTCTAACAGAATGCGTCAGGTGCCTGCCCCCTTTGTCGCAGACTGCGCTTGCCTGTATAGTCGCAATACAGGTGAAGATGGTCTCAGGTACATCGCGGGCGACAGGAGATCCCATGGGTATGCACACGACAAAGGTTGCAGTGGGCGAGGGCAAGTTTGCGCTCGAGGCCCAGCTGACGGTGACACCGCGAGGCATGGCGGTCTACGCCTGCTCGCCGGAATTTGCGCACCTGGGCGCCACGGCACAGGCCATTCCGCGTCCCGAGCCCGGCCGTACGGCGACGGTGAGCATCCTGGCCGTTCCGTGCCATCGAGACGAGATCCCGGCGCACGATATCGCAGCGGCGCTGGCCACGCGCTTTAGTGTGCCGGTAGTTGCAAGCACGGGTTTTCATGTTGAACAGGCGAGCGGGGACGACCTGAAGCGCATGCTCGATACCACCAAGGAACTCATCGCCGCGCTCGAGGAGGCCGCAGCCCGCATTCTGCGCGCCGGCTGGGATGAGGGCGGCGCAGGCGCCGAGGTCGTGGCGGTCGATGCCGCGACCGGCGAGGCGCTTGGCCCCGTCGACCGCATCGAGGCCCATACCGGCGAGGGAATCTTGCATCAGGCATTTCTGACGCTTCTGGTCGAGGGCCAGGGCGAAGACGCGCGCCTGCTGCTCTGTCGTCGCAGCCCGCTCAAACGCCTGTGGGGCGGGGTGCTGGCCGATGGCTGTGCCGGCCATCCGCTCCCCGGGGAAGACGTCGCGGCCGCCACGGCACGTCGCATCAACGAAGAGCTTGGCATCACGCGCGAGCCCGATCAGCTCAAGCACCTCGGACACGTGGTGTACCGCGAGGGCCACGGCGACGGCCGCTGCGAGTGCGAATGGTGCGAGGTGTTCGTAGCCCATGTTGAGCCGGGCGAGCTGCATATCAACCAAGAGGAGATCTCGGAGGTGCGCCGCGTGGCGCCCTCCGAGCTCAAAGGCTATCTGCAGGGTCACCCCGAGCAGCTGGCCCCCTGGCTCCGCGAGGCTCTGGAGGTCCCCTCCATCCGCACAGCCCTTGCTATGTGAAAAAAGACAGTCCCGTTGCCACATCCAAACCGTCGCAACATTCGACGAAAATCTCGAAAACGAGGAAAAGCGTCGAATGTTGTGATGGTTTTTGTCCAGGGGATCGCATTCTCATCCAAAAAAATCCGCTTGACTGTATTGCCACAACACAGCGCAACGTAAGGGGTGTCCGATAACGGGCGCCCCTTTTTAAGTGGCAACGTGGCCGCGAATCCGGAGCGCCCCCAACAAGAAAGGTGGGGAGATGGAAGCGGAAAAGAAGGCGTTTAAGATCACCAAGCGCGAAATTGGCTTTGTGCTGGGTATCGTTGTCTTTTTGCTGGTGAAGTTTCTTCCTTTGGTGGAGCTGAGCTCGACGGTCGAGCTTACGGCCGGCGGTCAGACCT
>ENA-OPYX01001377-OPYX01001377.1-human-gut-metagenome-genome-assembly--contig:-NODE-1377-length-13081-cov-3.442643_pt1 | contig 13081 bp, 11 predicted proteins | sample MGYA00242639_ERZ504486 | MGnify/ENA primary metagenome ERZ504486 (study PRJEB26092, sample SAMD00036296) | human gut metagenome | host: Homo sapiens | study: EMG produced TPA metagenomics assembly of... | reverse complement strand
TATATCAAAGATCAGGAAAAACATGAAGTAGAACTGACATGGGATACAACCGCAGGAAGTATCAATGATATTCGTGATGATGATAAAGTACCAGACAAGGAAGATCCGTTTGGAAATGAAGACAATAATGTAAGTACAGGTATTTATGTGTTGGAAAAAGGCGAAAAATTGAACCAGAAGATCAAGGATGCGGAATCTGTGACTTTCACGTGGAAGAGTGCACCAGAAGGAGCTGTGACAACGGATGTTTCTCAGAATAAAGATGGCAGTATTGTGCTTTGGAACGATGATGGAGATTGTTATATCTCAAGTCAAAGAGCCGGACAGGTCATCTACATGAATGCAATATCATCTAAAATGTTTAAAAATTGCAGGAATCTCACAGAGATCAATTTTAAAAATATTGATACATCCGCAGTCGTGGATATGAGTCAGATGTTTTATGCCATGGATTCCATCAAAACACTCGATCTTTCATCTTTCAACACCTCCAATGTAGAAGATGTCAGCCAGATGTTCTATGGAAATCCAGTTCTTAAGACAACATATGTCATGGATCAGATATTAAAGATCGAAGAAGATAAGTTTATCGAGGAACATCCGTTAAAGATCGTTGCCATGCCAAAGAACAGGTTCTTAAAAGGTGATAAATTCAAGGCAGAGGACTTTAGCTGGAGAATCCTTTATGATGACGATGGAGCAGAAGATGTGGAAGTGACGGATAAAGATGTGGCATTTACACCGACATATGCAGAAAAATCAGGAAAATACGAGATCAATATCAGTTTTAACAACCAAGGATCGTATAAAGATCTGCCAGAGAAAACGATCAAGACTACGGTAGAGGTTCTGGATCCAGAAGAGGAAGATATTGCCTTAAAGGTTGCAAAGAAAGCAAGTATTCATGTCAAAGCTAATGATACTCTGCAAAAATACGGCATCCATCTGATCAAGACCGATCAAGACGGAAACAAGCTGGCGGGAGCCATATTTGCCTTAAAAGCGAAAACAGATATCGTTAATAGCAAAGGAGAAAATATCTTTAAGAAGGGTGATACGATCGCCACCACTACATCACAGGATGATCAGTTTGAATATCTGGAATTTATTGGATTGCCGACCGATATCTATGCAAAGGATGGAACAGACAGTGATATGTATGAGGTAGAAGAAATCTACGCACCAGATGGATATGAGAAATCGGACAAGACATTAACATTTAAGGGTAAAGTGATCAATGATACGAAAGAAAATCTTATTCATGATGTAAAAGCCGAGAATAATACGGATAATGATACAACAACATATGTGCATGATTCAGATACTTTAGTCAACCAGAAACTGGATTATATTGCATTGAAGAAGATATGGGATGATCATGACAATGCAGCAAAGATCCGTCCAGATGTTGTTACGATCAAGGCAACACATAAGACAACAAAAGAAGTAAAGGTGTATACACTGACAAAAGATAATAACTGGACAATGTTTACGGATATCAAGAAGGATGATCGTGAAAAGTGGGAGTTTCGTGAAGATGTTCCCGAAGGTTATACTTTGACGAGTACACACTGGAATGATGCGATGTATGTAATTTCGTTTACGAACTTCCATGAAAATCCAGAATATGTCGATATCAATGTACAAAAGGTTTGGGAAGATGGTGGCAATGGAGATAATCTGAGGCCGATATCGATCAAAGCTCAATTATATAGAAATGGTGAGAAATACAAGAATGCTATTACATTAGACGAAACAAATAACTGGTCAGATGATGTAACGTATCATTGCCTCGATAAGTATGACAAAGCTGGCGAACCATTTGAGTATGAAGTGAAAGAAGAAGTCTATGATAAGCTGACAGGTAATGCAAAAACAGGATATGTCGATACTTATGAGACAAATGAGACAATAGATGATGATGGTACAACAACGAAGAATATCATGATCACGAATACGCATACACCAGATACGACGAAGAAAAAGGTTAAAAAGGTATGGAATGATCATGGGAATAAAGATGGCATACGTCCCAAATCTGTTTTAGTTAATCTGTTGGCTGATGGTAAAGTGGAAGAAACATTGATGCTCAGTGCGAAGAATAACTGGAAAGCGTCCAGTAAGGTACTTCCTGTGAAAGTCAATGGGGAAAAAGTCAATTATACATGGAAAGAAGTCGAAGAAGGATTGATCACGGGAGAATCTGAGATCGGATACAGACCAACCTATGATACGGATGAAAATGATCAGGATCTTACAGTGATCACAAACACACATGACCGTACAGGGCCGAAAGGAAGCATTACGATCACAAAAGCATTGGACCCAGGTAATCTGAATATGGATGTTGGGGATCCGACTTTTATATTTACACTGACTGGAACCGATGTCTATGGAAAGAAACACAGTTATGAGAAGAAAGTCAAATTCACAAAGGCAGAGGTTGAAAAACAGATGAAAGATCATCCGGGAGATCTGATCGAACTGTCTGTGACGTTTGATGATCTGGAATATGGTACTTATACGTGTAATGAAGGAGGTATGATCAAGTATTTCAAATTACTCAATATTACGAGCAACAGCAGCAATGCAACGATCGATCAGGAGAAAGAAACTGTGACGTTCGATATTGGACCAACTGGAACGACAGCTAAAGCACAATTGACAGGTGGAGCGAAGTTTATGAATCAGATGATCCAAGGATCTGTAAAACTTATCAAGAAAGATTCTAAGGGGAAATCATTAAGAGATATCGAATTTGTGATCACATCATCTGATGGAGCAGAAGTAGCGAAGGCCAAAACAGATTCTGCTGGAGAAGTCACTTTTGATGGATTGCTACCTGATACTTATACGATCACAGAGACAAAGACAGCGGTTGGAAAGAATCTGTTAAAAGAACCAATCATCGTTACACTGCCAATGACGATGTCACAGGCAGAGGTGGATAAACAGAATGTGGATACAAGTAAAGCGATCAAACAGGGAAATGATTATTACTTCTATCATCTGACGTACAATGTTATGAATGATTCTATATTGAATCTTCCAAAGACAGGTGGACGGACAGATGAGCTTTCATTCATAGGAGGAATCATTCTGATTTTAGGGGGATTATTTTTATTGCATAGAAAATTTCGATGAAATTCGAAAAAATAAATTATGAAGAAACCACGTAAATAAGCCATTTTTTACGTGGTTTCTATCTATAAAATAAAAATATCAAAAAAAAAGTTAAAAAAATGTGTTGACATTCATCGAAAAATAAGAGTATATTATATTTTGTCGTCAGGCAAGAGAGCTTGAGAGACACAAGGGATCATAGCTCAGCTGGGAGAGCATCTGCCTTACAAGCAGAGGGTCATAGGTTCGAGTCCTATTGGTCCCACTATCCATGAACTACATGGATGAATTTCATAACATATGGCGATGTAGCTCAGTTGGCTAGAGCATACGGTTCATACCCGTAGTGTCAGCAGTTCGAATCTGCTCATCGCTACTTTCGGAAGACATATTCGATATGAATATGTCTTTTTTTTATTTCATAGGAAATTTCGATGTAAATCCCCTATGAAATAAAAAATCCCTCTGGGCAGGATCGCACTGCGGCGGAGAATCCTACAAAGTAGGATTCTTTCTTGCTAAAAATCATGATAAAAGAGTGAAATCATGTTATAATAAAAACAAAAAAAGGAGAGCAAGAATATGCGTGTAGGAATGGGATATGATGTCCATCAGTTAGTAGAAGGAAGAGACTTGATCTTAGGCGGAGTAAATATACCATATGAGAAAGGATTATTAGGACACTCAGATGCTGATGTTCTGCTGCATGCGATCACAGATGCGATCCTTGGGGCAGCAGCATTAGGAGATATCGGAAAGCATTTTCCAGACACAGACCCTGCATATCATAATGCAGACAGCATGAAGTTGTTAGCAGAAGTTGTAAGATTGATCGAGGAAAAAGGATACGAGATTGGGAATGTGGATGCGACAGTCATTGCACAGAGACCAAAGTTATTTAAATTATATTCCAACAATGAAAGAAAATATCAGTAAGACCCTCAAAGTAGATCCAGATCAGGTGAATGTCAAAGCAACGACAGAAGAACATTTAGGATTCACAGGAGAGGGACTCGGGATCAGTGCACAGGCAGTGTGTCTGCTGAATGAAACAAAATAAGAATAAAGGAAATAGCATGGAGATCATTTATCAGAAAAACAAAGACAAACAGCCAGTATATGACATGTATCAGAAGATTTTTGAAGATCCAGAGCCGTTTGCACAATATTATTTTGAAGAGATATATGCAACGAATCAGGTGATACTGGCAGAAGAAGACAACAAGATCTTAGGAATGCTCCATTTAAATCCATATCACATAAGAGCAGGAAAGAAGACATATACATTAAATTATATTGTAGCAGTTGCGGTGTGGAAGGAATATAGAAGAAGAGGCATCATGGCAGAGATGCTTAAGAAGTGTTTCAATGATATGCATGAGCAGCAACAGCCATTTACGTATCTGATGCCTGCGAATAAAGCATATTATGAACCATTCCAGTTTCGATTTGTGATGGACTGGGAAGAAACAATGATCGATGATCATAACATTTCATATACAGATGATACAACGGATAGAAATCATAAGATCGTTCATATAATGGCAGAAGATTATCAGACGATCCAGGATTTTTTTAGAGCGGTTTATGGAACAATACAAGATATATACAGTTCCGGATGAACCATACCTGAGACGACTGGAAAAAGAAAGCCAGAGTGGAGATGGAAGCCTTTTAGCTTATTATGAAGACGATCTGTTGCAAGGCGTATTTGCAGAAAGTTTTGAAGAAGATGAAGTATATATCCGATGGGCGTATTCTTTAGAGCCAGAACATATGATTAACCAGATCAAACAACGACACAAAGGTAAGAAGATTTATATCACAGAAGGAAATTTATTCAAGGGAAATTCAATAGGAAAGGATTTTATACAAAGCAAAAAAGTACCAAAGATCATGGCAAGGATCACGAACCTTACTGCTTGGGGAGATATCTTGCAAGGAAAGAACGATTTTACATTCAGGATATTGGTGAAAGATCTATATATCAAGGATCAGAATGGAGTATTCCAGTTTCAATGTCTGAATCATAAGATATCCATTCAACGTGCAGACATACCACAAGATGAGACATTAGACATACACACAACGGATGCACAGGGATGGGAAGATGAAATTTCAATCGACGAGCTGACACAGGTGTTTTTTGACTACGATGCAGGACAGATATTAAAAGAGCATGAGTATCTAAAAGATATCGTGCCGGCTGGCCCAATCTATATTTCAGAGGAGGTATAAGCCATGAAGTTAATGTTTATCGGAGCGGATCATGAAGTGACCGGAAGTTGCCATTATGTGGAAGCTTGCGGCAAAAGATTTATTGTTGACTATGGAATGGAACAAGGGTTAAATGTATACGAGAACGTTGATCTTCCAGTGAATGCAGGGAATCTTGATTTTATCCTGCTGACACATGCACATATCGATCATTCAGGGCTGATCCCGCTGTTGTATGCAAAAGGATTCAGAGGAAAGATCTATGCGACAAGAGCAACAACCGATCTATGTGAGATCATGTTGCAAGACAGTGCACACATTCAGGAATTTGAAGCGGAGTGGAAGAACAGGAAAGCAAGGCGATCTGGAAAACCAGAAGTTGTACCAATCTATACGATGGATGATGCGATCAATGTCATGCAGTATTTCGTGCCATGCCCATATGGCAGACAGATTGAAGTTGCTGACGGCATTACGATCAAATTTACAGATATCGGACATCTGTTAGGATCTTCCAGCATTGAAGTATGGTTAAGGGAAGCAGATGTGGAAAAGAAACTGGTATTCTCTGGAGATATCGGAAACTTTAACCAGCCATTGATCAAAGATCCGAGCTATACGAGAGAAGCAGATTATGTTATTATGGAATCTACGTATGGTGACCGTTATCATGGAAAACATCAGGATTATGTGACAGAACTGACCAATGTGATCCAGAGAACCTTTGACCGAGGCGGGAATGTCGTGATCCCATCATTTGCAGTTGGAAGAACACAGGAGCTGTTATATTATATCCGTCAGATCAAGGCTGAAGATAGGATCAAGAATCATGGAGATTTCAAAGTTGTTGTAGACAGCCCATTGGCAGTGGAAGCGACGAAGATCTTTAATATGAACATCGATGAAACATATGATGAGGAAGCTATGGAATTAGTGAAACAAGGAATTAATCCGATTACATTTTCCAATCTTCATTTATCCATTACGACAGAAGAATCAAAGGAGATCAACTTTGAAACAGAACCGATGGTGATCATTTCAGCATCCGGAATGTGTGAAGCTGGACGAATCAGACACCATTTAAAACATAACTTGTGGAGATCAGAGAATACGATTATATTTGTAGGATATCAGGCATACGGAACTCTGGGAAGATCACTGATCGAAGGAGCCAAAGAAGTAAAACTGTTTGGTGAGGCAATCAAAGTGGCAGCAGATATCGTACAATTAGAAGGTTTAAGCGGACATGCAGACAAGAACGGGTTATTAAAATGGGTCAATAGTTTCGAGAAGAAACCAGAAGAAGTATTTGTAGTTCATGGAGAAGATGCGGTCTGTGAAGCATTTACATCATGCTTAAAAGACGAATACAAATTCAAAGCCAGAGCACCATACAGCGGAGATGTGTTTGACCTTATTGCAGGCGAATGGACTGAATGGGGATCAAGAGAACGCATCCAGAAGAAACCAAAACAGAGCAGTGCTTATATCAGACTTCTTACAGCCAGCGAGCGTTTGAAATCTGTAATTGAGCACAATGAGGGTGGAACGAACAAAGACCTGGGAAAATTTGCTGATCAGATCATCGCCCTTTGTGACAAGTGGGAAAGGTAACAATGCAAGAGACAAAACGTAAAACAGAAGATGCAGTGCGTATAAATAAATATTTAAGTCAAGCAGGAATCTGCTCCAGAAGACAGGCAGATACTTATGTCGAGGAAGGCAGAGTCGAAGTCGATGGAGAAGTTGCAGTAAGCGGAACCAAAGTACTTCCGGGGCAGAGCGTGACATTTGATGGAAAGCCGGTAAAGATTCAGGAAGATCTGATCTTTCTGGCTTTTCATAAGCCAAGAGGAATTGTATGCACAGCAAGCAAAGAAGAGAAAGATAATATTATCGACTATATTAACTATCCAACAAGGATCTATCCTGTAGGACGATTAGATAAGGATTCTCAAGGATTAATCCTGCTTACCAATGATGGTGAAGCAGCCAATCAGATCATGAAAGCAAGAAATTATCATGAAAAAGAATACGAAGTAACAGTGAATAAACGAATTACGAATGAATTCATTCATGATATGAGGAATCCAGTACCATTAGATGAGATTAATGCAGTAACAAGAAGATGCAAAGTTATAAAAGAAGGACCAAACGAGTTCAGGATCATCTTGACACAGGGATTAAACCGGCAGATCCGAAGAATGTGTGAACATTTTGGATACCGTGTGACAAAACTTAAGAGAGTCCGTGTTATGAACATTAAACTCGGCGATCTGAAAGAAGGAAGATATCGAAAATTAACTCCGGATGAATTACGAGAGTTAAAGAAGGAGCTAAAAAGTGAATGATTTAGACAGAATGAAAGAACTCATTCATACACTAAATGAAGCAGGGAAAGCTTATTACCAGCAGAATAAAGAAGTTATGAGCAACCTCGAATACGATAAGATGTATGATGAACTTTTAGAACTAGAGAAAAAGACGAACACTGTTTTATCAAACAGCCCAACGATCCATGTAGGGTATGAATTGATGACAGTATTGGAAAAAGAAGCACATCCATCTCCGATGTTATCATTAGACAAGACAAAGGAGCCAGATCAGCTGGCAACATGGCTGAACGGCCAGGAAGGAATCCTGTCATGGAAACTCGATGGTTTAACGATCGTTCTGACCTATGAACATGGAAAACTCCTCAAAGCCGTGACCCGTGGAAATGGGGAAGTTGGAGAAGTTGTAACAAACAACGCAAGGGTTTTTGAAAATGTTCCAAGACGTATTGCATATCAGGGAACATTGGTCATTCGTGGAGAAGCGATCATACCATATTCAGATTTCTATAAGATGAACGAAGAAATCGAAGATGTTGACAGTCAGTATAAGAACCCAAGAAACTTATGCAGTGGTTCCGTCAGACAGTTAAACAATGAGATCACAGCCAAACGCCACGTTCATTTCTATGCGTTCAGTGTCAGTGATGTTGAAGGTATGGATTTTGATAATTCCTTCGAGAAGAAATTAGACTGGGTAGCAAGCCTTGGATTTGATGTGGTAGAACATATCAGAGTCACAGAAGATACGATCCGAGGTGAGATTGAGAAGTTCTCAAAGAAGATCGAACAATTTGATCTGCCATCAGATGGACTGGTATTAGTCTATGATGATCTTGCATATGGAAAAAGTCTTGGAAGAACAGCCAAATTCCCAAGAGATTCCATCGCATTTAAATGGGCAGATGAGACAGCGGAGACAACATTAACTGAGATTGAATGGAGCCCATCAAGAACCGGACTGATCAATCCAGTGGCAATTTTTGAACCAGTAGAATTAGAAGGAACGACTGTCAGCAGAGCCAGTCTCCACAACATTAGTGTGATGGAAGAACTGCAGTTAGGAATCGGCGATGAGATCGTTGTATACAAAGCTAATATGATCATTCCACAGCTTGCAGAGAATAAAACAAAGAGCGGCAATATAGAGATTCCGCATACTTGTCCTGCGTGCGGTGGTGAGACAAAGATCGAAGATGAAAATGGAATCAGAACCCTAGTCTGCACCAACGAATTTTGCAGTGCAAAGAAGATCAAATCATTCTCGCATTTTGTATCAAGAGATGCAATGAATGTTGATGGACTATCCGAAGCAACATTACAGAAGATGATCGATGTTGGACTATTAAATGAAATTTATGATCTCTTCACTTTAAAAGATCACAAAGAAGAGATTCTGGAATTAGAAGGATTTGGGGAAAAATCCTACCAAAATCTGATCAATGCGATCAATGATTCCAAACAGCCTGCATTGGCAAATTTTATTTATAGTCTGGGAATTCCGAATGTAGGACTTTCCAATGCAAAATTGATCTGCAAACATTTTAAAGAAGATTTCAATGCGATCAGAGAAGCCGATGCAGAGGATTTTATTGCGATCGATCAGATTGGACCGATGATCGCAGAAGCTATGGTATCATATTTTCATACACCACATAATCAGAAGATCTTAGAACAACTGTTACAATATGTGCAGTTTGAGAAGAAAGAAGAAAGTAAGACAGAACAGATCTTAGAAGGAAAAACATTTGTTGTGACAGGATCACTTGATCATTTTGATAATAGAAAACAACTAAAGGAAGAGATTGAGCAGATGGGAGGCAAGGTCACAGGATCAGTGTCAAAGAAAACAGACTATCTGATCAACAATGACAAAATGTCGCAGTCATCAAAGAATAAGAAAGCGATGGAATTAAACATTCCAATACTGAGCGAAGAAGATTTCCTTAATCTGATCGGACGATAATAAATATAGATTGCATAAAAAATGCAAGAGTTTTATAATAAATATCTGACAGGAAAAATGCTGTCAGCTTAAAAAGCAATCGAAAAAAAGAGAAGGAGATTTGATAAAATGCCAATTCGAATAGACAACGATCTGCCGGCGAAGGCAGCCTTAGAAGAAGAAAATGTATTTGTGATGGATAAAGAAAGGGCATGTACACAGGATATCAGGCCTTTAAAGATTGCAATTTTAAATCTGATGCCAAACAAATTAGACACAGAACTTCATTTGCTGAGAAGTTTATCAAATACACCATTACAGTTAGATATCACATTTTTACAGACAGAATCTTATGTTCCGACTCATGTATCAGAGTCACATATGGAGAAATTTTATAATTATTTCTCAGAGATCAAAGACAAACGTTTTGACGGACTGATCATTACAGGAGCACCAGTAGAGTTAAAAGAATTTGAAGAAGTTGATTACTGGGATGAAGTTGTTGAGATCATGGAATGGTCCAAGACACATGTCACATCAACTTTGTATATCTGCTGGGCAGCACAAGCAGGACTTTATTATCACTATGGGATCAAGAAACATATCTTGAATAAGAAGATTTCAGGTGTTTATGAACACCATCCATTACATAATAAACTTCCTATTATTCGAGGATTTGATGATAAGTTCTACGTGCCACACTCTAGAAATACAGGAGTTGACGGAGAAGCGATCCGCAAGAATAAAGAATTAACGATCGTAGCAGAATCAGATGAGACAGGACCATACATTATTTTGAATTCCACAGGAAGTCAGGTATTTGTCACAGGACATCCAGAATATGATGTGATGTCACTGCATTATGAATATGTAAGGGATGTGAAACGAGGACTGAATCCAGATATACCAAAGAATTATTACAAAGATGATGATCCAACGAAGAAACCAGTGAAGTCATGGAGATGTCATGCAAATGCTATGTATTATAACTGGCTGAATTATTATGTATATCAGGTGACACCATACGATCTGGAAAAAGACAAATAAAACAAAGGTTGCTGTACAAAGTATGGCAGCCTTTTTGAAATAATGATACAGCATGTATATGGAGAAAAGAAAGGAAAACAAATGATCAAACTAATCGCAACAGACATTGATGGAACATTAGTGGCAGATGGGACACTGGATCTGAATCCGGAATATTATGACGTGATCAAAGAACTGAAACGAAGGGGAACGATCGTGTTAGCGGCAAGCGGCCGTCAGAGAGCAAGTATCGAGAAAGTATTCACGCCAGTACTTGATGACATCAGTTTTATTTCAGAAAATGGAACTTGTATTCATTCCAAAGATTATCAATATGTAGATGTGATCGACCCAGAGATCGTAAGAACTTATATTGAAGAAGCAAGACAGTTCCCAGGATGTGAGATTGCGATCAATAAAGATAACATGACATATATGGAGAATATCGGGATTTACCAGCATCTGGTCGGAGACTATGGCTACAGAGGTGATCTCGTAGATGATGTTTTAGGGAATCCAGAAGGTGTATGTAAGATGAGTATTTTTCATCACAATTGCGCCGAAGATGTAGTTGGGGATGAGTTCATCAAACGATGGGGCAAGAAGATGAATGTTGTAGTATCCGGAAAATGCTGGGTTGATTGCGCCAACAAAGGTGCGAACAAAGGAAGTGCCTTAAGACATTTTCAGGAAGAATACGGAATCACACCAGATGAAACACTGGCATTTGGAGATAATTTAAATGATATCGAGATGTTAAAACGTGCAAGTCACAGTTTTGCAGTGGAGAATGCCAGAGATGAAGTAAAAGAAGCAGCGAATTTTGTAGCACCATCTTACAAAGAAGATGGAGTACTTCAGGTATTGAAAGCAGTACTGAGTGGTGAATTATGCTAACAGAAGAAATGACCATGACTTATGAAGAGTCTGTAAAATATTTATACAAAATCGCAGGATTCGCCACAAAATCTTCTCTCGAAGATATAAAATACTTTTTAGAACGATTGGGAAATCCTCAAAAGAGCTGCATATGATCCATGTAGCAGGGACGAATGGAAAAGGATCCGTCTGTGCATTTTAGAAGCACTCCTTACCAGCATGGAAAGAAGACAGCTTCCTTTACCTCGCCACATGTTGTGAAGATCAATGAACGAATCAAGCTGTGTGCGAAAGAGATCAGTGATGAACGATTTGCATCAGCTGCGGTGAAGGTAAGACATGCCATTGAAACTGGAATAACAGAAGGAAAGAACAGCCCATCATTTTTTGAGGCAGTATTTCTGATGGCGATGGTGATCTTTCAGGAAGAACAACCAGATATCTGTATGATCGAGACAGGAATGGGTGGAAGATATGATGCTACCAATGTTATCTGTCCGAAGGTCAGTGTGATTACTTCAATCAGCGAAGATCATATGGAATTTCTGGGACAAACATTGGAAGAGATCGCAACACACAAAGCAGGGATCATTAAGCCAGGAATTCCAGTTGTGACAATAGAACAGGAACCCAAGGTAAAAGAAATCCTTTCTGAAGAAGCAAGGCAGAAAAAATCACGAATTTATGACATTTCTGAAGATAATCTTAATTTTAAAGAAAAAGCAGGAAAATATATTGATTTTTTAAATGCCAATGCGTATGATAAGGAAAGAGATGTGCGGACCAACATTGCAGGAGAATTTCAGAAGTCCAATCTTGCAGCAGCATTGCAGACAGCAGAACTTATCTGTGGACGACTCGATGAAGATAAGATCTATGAAGCACTGAGCCAGATCAGGATCAGCGGAAGGATGGAAGAGATCGCACCAGGGATCATTGTGGATGTATCGCACAATATCCAAGGAATGCAAGGATTTGTACAGACTGTGGAGGCAAACTACCATGGAATGAAGAAGCGGATCTTATTTGCAGCATCTCATCAGAATGAAGAAGAATACATGAAGAACATTCTGAAGACAATTCCAGAGATTGAAGCCTTTTATACAGTGGGGATTCATAAGAGAAGAATCGATGAAGCAGAATTTCAGGATGCTTTTCGTAAGATGATAGACAGGAATCAGGAAACAACGGTATGCTTTGTTGTCGGATCTTTTTATCTGGCAGGCATGGCCAAAGAGTTTATAAATCAGGAGGAAGAGAATGTTAGACTTTAACGAAGAATTAGCCAAGTTTCAACCATGTGCAGATTTGGAAGAAGCGGAAGAGAATATATATGGGAAAGAATTAGAAGAGATCAAGAAGAATAAGACAGAATTATATAAAGCCAACCAAGATGATCAAGAAAATAACAAATCAGGCATTAAACTACGCCAAGCAAGGGAAATGATGACCATTGCGATGTTACAGTTAAAAGAATGATTGTGGCAGCTATTCCTAATTTTGTAGATGCATATCTTTTAATGGCATTATTATCCATCAAGGGAGAGAATTATGATAA
>ENA-OPYX01001376-OPYX01001376.1-human-gut-metagenome-genome-assembly--contig:-NODE-1376-length-13084-cov-4.553832_pt1 | contig 13084 bp, 11 predicted proteins | sample MGYA00242639_ERZ504486 | MGnify/ENA primary metagenome ERZ504486 (study PRJEB26092, sample SAMD00036296) | human gut metagenome | host: Homo sapiens | study: EMG produced TPA metagenomics assembly of... | reverse complement strand
CAATTTTTATTTTTTTTATTTCACCAAATTATAACAAGTTCCGATAGGAGTTTTTGTTGCAATACCCTGGTTTCTCGGATATTTAAGCGGAGTTTGTCCTACTTTTTTTATAACTATTATCTTGTGTTTCAATTCGGTGAACGGAATTTCCGCCTCAACAATGTCCTCAATCTGTCCGCCGAGTATTTTTATGGCACGTTTAGCGTCCTTTACTTCCTGCTCTGCCAACGGACCTTTCAAAGCAAGGAAGTAACCGCCTTGTTTCAAAAACGGAATACACCACTCCGAAAGCACAGTCAAATTAGCCACCGCACGCGACACAACGGTATCGAACTTACCTCTGTAATCTCTGTTTTTACCGCCGTCCTCCGCACGCGAATGGACAAATTCTACATCATTTATATCAACCTTTTCACAAACGTCCTTTAAAAAGTTAATTCGTTTGTTAAGACTGTCAAGCAAAGTCAGCTTAATTTCAGGCTTTGCGATTTTCAGCACAAGTCCGGGGAAACCCGCACCTGTTCCGACGTCAATCACTTTGCCCTTGACATATCCAGTCTTTATTGCGGTCAGCGAGTCAAGAAAATGTTTTGTTACAATGCCCTCATCATCTGTTATCGCAGTAAGATTAATCTTTTCGTTCCACTCAACCAAAAGACGCGCATATTCCATAAGTTTATCAACTTGCACATCATCAAGCGGTATATCAAGCTGTCTGCTTCCGTTTATAATTAAATCCTTCATCATTCACCTATCCATTTTATAAAGATTTCAGCCAAGGTATCATCGGCTCAACATAAATAGCCTGATAACCGAGTTCGTTCGGATGAGTACCGTCACCGTCAGGCTTACTTTCCGATCCAAAATACAACTTACGCATATCATCGTCACGCACATTTACACCTGTATCGGAATTATTTTTTGCATACAAATCAAGATACGAAACATCCCACTTGTCGCATACTTCTTTTATACGCTCATAATACGATTCAAAATTACCTTCGGCGTCATATGTAAACGGATCGTGTGTAATAACAAACCCTACTTTCGAGTTAGGAAAATCATTTCTAATTTCAAAAAACATTTTTTCCATACCGCCGGTCATTGTGTTTTCATCAAAATCACCGCTGAAACCGTCTGTAATTTCTCCAAGTTCCGAATGACCCCAAAAATCATTCAAACCGCCCTCGGCAATGATATATTCATAATCGCCGTCAAGGTTATCGAGCATATCCGTAATATACGGTCTGTAACCGTCTGAATTTTCCAACCAATGCACATTGTCAGCAAGAGTAGCACCGCCCTTGCTGACATTTGTAACATTCATATTATATTGTTCCCCAATCAACTTGCCATAACCGCCTTGCCAATTAGTGCCGTAACTGATACTGTCACCAATAAACGCAATTCTTTTGCCGTCAAGCGGATTTTCACCTTTAAAACTGCACGACGTAACAGTCATAACAGCAGTTATCATTAGTGAAATTATTTTATCCATATTTCTTACAACCACTTTTATCCCAAGATTTTTTCAATAAGTTCTGCAAGTTCCTCAGCTTTCTTTGTGATGTATTCTTCGTCCTTACCCTCAATCATAACACGAACAAGCGGTTCAGTACCCGAAGGTCTGATAAGGACTCTGCCCTCGCCGGCAAATTCATCTTCAAGAGCCTTGCAAGCCGCAGCTATTTCTTCATTTTCCATATAACTGTTTTTATTTTCAAGTTTTACAACGGCATTTCTAAGCACTTGCGGCATAACCGTTACAATGCTTGCCGCCTCAGACGCTTTCATACCTGTCTTTTTAAGTACCGATAAGAATTGCAAAGCACTTACAAGACCGTCACCTGTTGTGTTGTGGTCAAGGAAAATGATGTGACCGGATTGTTCACCGCCGATATTGTAACCCTTTGCAAGCATTTCTTCAAGTACATATCTGTCACCGACTTTTGTACGCGGAATGTTGATACCGATTTTTTCACCTGCCATAAATAAGCCAAGATTACTCATAACCGTTGCAACAAGAGTATTTTGCTTCAATGTACCGTTATCACGCATAAACTTTGCACAAGCCGCCATAATCTGGTCACCGTCAATAAGATTACCGTTTTCGTCCACAGCCAACATTCTGTCCGCGTCACCGTCAAAAGCTATACCGATGTCCGCACCGATTGAAGTAACGTAAGCCTGTAAACTTTCCATATGAGTAGAACCGCACATATGGTTGATGTTTACACCGTCAGGAGTATTGTGTATAGCCTCAACATTTGCGCCAAGCTTATTAAGAGCTTTGAAAGCGGTTTCATAACTTGCACCGTTTGCACAGTCAACAGCGATTTTCATACCGTCAAGACGGCAGTCAATCGTAGAAACAGCAAACGCAACATAATCCTCAACAGCGTTGTGGTTAGCACTTACATAACCGACTTTGCCGTGAGTAGGCAATTCTTCGATAGCCTTTTCACCAAGTATATAGCTTTCAATTTCATTTTCAATTCCGTCACTTAGCTTGTATCCGTCACTGTTAAAGAACTTTATACCGTTGTATTCGCATGGATTGTGAGATGCAGAGATAACAACACCAGCATCAGCCTTGTAGTATCTTGTAAGATACGCAACAGCCGGTGTAGGAACTACACCCAAAGGAATAACCTTTGCACCCATTGAACAAAGTCCGGCAGTAAGAGCCGCCTCAAGCATATCACCTGATTTTCTTGTATCTTTACCAATAAGTATTCTCGGTCTTTTTGAAGAATGTTTTGTAAGCACATATGCACCGCTTTGACCTGTTTTAAAAGCCAATTCGGCAGTAAGGTCTTTGTTGGCGATACCTCTTATACCATCCGTTCCAAATAGTTTTCCCATTCTTAATTTCCTCCTAATTAAACTAATCCTATTATATTATTATATAATAAAGATATACAAAAGTAAACCGTTTTTTTGACAAAAAAAAAATCTGCCGTTTAAAACGGCAGTCAGATTGTCGACAAATTGTCCGGAACGTGCAAAACATTATTTTTATATTTCAAAATTTAATTTATAGCTGTAACAAATAACAGGCAAGCCTATCTTCGATATACGGCTTGCCTGTGCACTTTTTGTGAAAATAAACTCTACTGTACCCATGTACGCCGACGAGTTCATTTTCACAAAATCCGAACTAATTTCTCGACCTCTGCTATCGTGTCGGTATTTTTCCGACAGATTTAATTTTCTTATTAAAGGTCCGTAAACTTCTTACCGCCCATAAGGTGAAAATGTAAATGCGGAACAGTCTGACCGCCGTCCTCGCCACAATTGTTTACAACTCTGTAACCGTTTTCGGCAAAGCCTAATTCAGACGCAATTTGCGGTATATTTTCCCATATAGCCGCAACATACTTTACGTTTTTCTGCATTAATTTCATTCGCACTTGCAATGTGACACTTAGGCACAATAACAATGTGTTCCGGTGCTTGCGGATTGATGTCGCGGAATGCTAACATCATATCATCTTCATATACCTTATTTGACGGAATTTCTCCGTCAATTATTTTGCAGAATAAACAATCCATTTTATTCACTCCTTTGTATTTTACACCACCCCTCAGCCGGCTTTGCCGACAGCTTCCTTCCATGGAAGCCTTTTCGGTGCGGTGGCTAATTACTTAATCTGTTCCGCAACGATTTCGTCAACCTTAGCCAACGCGTCATCAATCTTGCTCGCGTCACTGCCGCCGCCTTGCGCCATATCAGGCTTACCGCCGCCGCGGCCGCCTGCAACAGCCGTAATATCCTTAATAATCTTACCGCAATGAACGCCCAGCTTAACAGCCTCCTTTGACGCCATAGCAACAAACGTAATCTTACCGTCAGTTTCAGCACCCATAACAGCAACACTGTTCGGAACTTCCGCCTTAATCTTATCAGCCATAGACTTCATTTCATCAGCACCCATACCGTCAACCCTGTGCGGTAAATCAAGCTGATTTCGCCGATATGCTTAATACCTGTCATAATGTTGTTTGCCTTTGCGGCAGCCATTTTTTCCTTAAACGAATCAACAGCCTTTTCAAGCTCACGGCACTGTGCCATAACGCTTTCTGCCTTGTGATCAATTTCATTAATTTGATTAATCTTCAACGCAGCCGCAGTCTTTTCAATAAGTCTGTCACTGTTATTGATATATTCAAGCACACCCTTACCAGTCACAGCCTCAATACGTCTTACACCTGCCGCAACACCGCTTTCAGAAATAATTTTAAACAAACCGCATTGAGCAGTATTTGTAAGGTGAGTACCGCCACAGAATTCAACACTGTAATCGCCGACAGAAACAACTCTTACAACATCACCGTACTTTTCTCCGAACAATGCAATAGCGCCAAGCTTTTTAGCTTCTTCAATCGGCAATTCCTGTACAGTCACGTCAATGCTTTCAAGAATTTTCTCATTAACAATATCTTCAGCCTGTTTGATCTGTTCAGTTGTCATAGCCTCAAAGTGAGAGAAGTCGAAACGAAGTCTGTCACTTTCAACAAGCGAACCTGCTTGTGCAACATGTGAACCAAGTACGTCACGAAGTGCCTTATCAAGAATATGAGTTGCTGTATGGTTGCGGCAAACGTCTGTTCTGTGAACCTTGTCAACAGACATTGTAACCGTATCGCCAACCTTAATCGGTGTAAGCTGAACCTCCGTTTCGTGAAGATAATAACCGTCCTCTGTCTTTGTTGTATTAACAACATTTGCAGCCTTACCGTTTACTGTGATAGTACCGATGTCACCTACCTGACCGCCCATTTCAGCGTAGAAAGGAGTTTTGTCTGTAACGATAAATCCCTTTTGATTTTCGATTATTGTATCACAAACACCCTCGTCCTCAACAACAATGCCGACAACTTTTGCGTCTGTTTCAAGTGTATCGTAACCGACAAATACAGTCGGCTCTGCATTTTCAAATTCAAATGTTTCGTTTCCGTCCCAACTTGAACCGATACCACAATTACTTCTTCCCTTATCCTTTTGTTCCTGCATAGCTTTGTTAAAGCCGTCAATGTCAACCTCAAGACCTTTTTCTTCAGCCATTTCTAATGTAAGGTCAACAGGGAAACCATATGTGTCGTGAAGTTTAAATGCTTCTTCGCCTGTAAGCTCTTTTCTGCCCTCTTTTTGAGCCGCTTCGATATATCCGTTAAGCACGTTAAGACCGTTATCGATTGTAGCGTCAAAACGTTCTTCCTCTATCTTAATTACATTTCTGATATAATCTCTCTTTTCCTCAAGTTCCGGATAAGCTCCTTTTGAACATTCAATTACAGTATCTGCAACCTCATATAAGAATTGCTTGTTTATACCCAGCAATTTACCGTGTCTTGCGGCACGTCTTAAAAGACGGCGAAGAACGTAACCTCTGCCCTCGTTAGTCGGATTAACGCCGTCCGAAACCATCATAACCGTACTTCTGATATGGTCGGTTATAACTCTTAGAGAAACGTCTTTTTTATCGTCCTTTTTATATTCAATATTTGCGATACGGCAAATATGTTTCATAACGTCTTGAACAGTGTCAATCTCAAAAAGATTGTCAACACCTTGCATAACAACGGCAAGTCTTTCAAGACCCATACCCGTATCAATGTTAGGGTTCGGTAAACGGTTATAGTTGCCGTCCTCGTCCTTGTCGAACTGCGTAAATACAAGGTTCCAAACTTCCATAAATCTGTCACATTCACAGCCGACACCGCAGCCGGGCTCACCGCAGCCGTATTCTTCGCCGCGGTCAAAATATATTTCCGAACAAGGACCGCAAGGACCTGTACCGTGTTCCCAGAAGTTGTCCTCTTTGCCAAGCTTAACGATGTGAGTAGGGTCAACGCCAACTTCATTTACCCAAATATCTCTTGCCTCGTCATCTTCTTCATACACTGAAATCCAAAGACGTTCCTGCGGAATTTCCATAACCTTAGTGAAGAATTCCCACGCCCAAGCAGTTGCCTCTTTTTTAAAGTAATCTCCGAAAGAGAAGTTACCGAGCATTTCAAAGAAAGTGCCGTGACGTGCAGTCTTACCGACATTTTCAATATCACCTGTTCTGATACATTTCTGACAAGTCGTAACTCGTCTTTTAGGTGCTGTTTCAGGGTTTTGGAACCAAGGTTTCATCGGTGCCATACCCGAATTTATAAGTAACAAACTTGCGTCATTCTTCGGTATAAGCGGAAAACTTCCAAGTCTTAAACAACCTTTTGATTCAAAAAAGCTAAGAAACTTTTCACGAATCTCATTTACGCCCATTGATTTCATAATTTATCTATTCTCCTTTGTTTTTATACTAACTTATCTTATTTATTATATAAAATATCCCGTGCTATGTCAAGCTGAATACAACATTAAAGCACAATTTCCGTTTTATAAAATTCTTTTATCATTTTCACCATATATTCCGTGTCACGACTTCCCGCAGTTTCGTATGACGAGTGCATGGCAAGCTGTGCAAGACCGATGTCTGCGGTATTCAGCGAAACCTTTTCATTTGAAAGATTTCCAAGCGTTGAACCTCCCGGAATATCACTTCTGTTTGCATACATCTGATACGGCACACCTGCATTTTTGCACACATACTTAACAACCGCCTCCGATACCGCATCAGTGGTGTATCTTTGATTTGCGTTGTACTTAATCACAATACCGCCGTTCATATACACACGGTTTGTGCCGTCCGACTTGTCCGCAAAATTCGGATGTACCGCATGAGCATTGTCGCACGATAACATAAAACTTTTAGCAACAGCTCTTTTGTACGTTTCCGAATTGTTGCAAATTCTTTCAAGCACATCACGCAAAAATGACGATTTAGCACCTTGCTTTGTACCGCTGCCGACTTCTTCATTGTCAAACGCGGCGAAAACAGTTACATTATCATCACTTTCGGAATTTAAAAATCCCTCAAGTGTACTGTACATACACTGTAAATCATCAATTCGCGGTGCGGAAAAATATTCTCCGTCCGCGCCCAAAACAGTACCGCGCAGACGATTGTAAAGCGACAAATCAAAGCCCAATATTTCCTCTTTATCTACTCCGACATTTTCTGCAATAATATCCTCAATTCTGCCGTTTTTCTCCGACGCTATCGGACACATATCACGTCTTATATTAAATTCATAACCCTTGTTAATATCTCTGCTCATATGAATTGCAAGTGACGGAATAACAAGCAAATCCCTGTCTATATTGACAAGTTTCGTTTCAACCTTACCGTTCTTTGCCGTAACAATTCTTCCGCTTATCGACAGCGGTCTGTCAAGCCACGACGACATTATCATACCGCCGTAACCCTCAACACTCAACTTTATACAACCGTCCGCATTTATTTCAAAATCAGGCTTTAGCTTGAATGACGGCGAATCGGTATGAGAGGCACAAATCATAAACGCACCGAAATCTTTTTTCGGCATTTCAAACGCAATTATTGATGACGAATTTCGTATAACGTAATATTTACCGCCGCTTTGTACATCCCACTTGTCACTCTCAAAAAGTTCCGTAAAACAGTTTTCGTCAAGCCTGTCCTTTGCGGTTTTGACCGCATGGTAACAATCCGTACTTTTTCCGATAAAATCGATTAAATTTTCTGTATAACCCATTGTTAAACCCTCTTTATTCAAATCTGATGTTTCCGCCGCCCGCATTCGCTTTAACCGCAGTACCGCGTCGTTTCAAACCGTATATGTCGGTAAGTTCGTATTCAAAAATATAAGCTCCGTCTGAAACATTTGCTTTTTTCACACCGCCGAACATTTTTAAAGTCCATGAACCTGTTATATTGTCGTTTGAGTTGTGTTCCACGTCATATACCGTAAGAATAGGAGTTATTTTATCAAAGAAACCAATCTTTTTTAAATTCGTATATGCTCTGCCGTTTGTCGAATCAAGACCGCCCCAAGCACCGATAATTTTGTAACTGTCTTTTTCGGTATCGTGCATAATGCGAACATTGCTTCTTTTGCCGTTTAATATAATCGGTGCCGAATAAATCTCGTAACCGTCATATTTTCCGACAAGATTAACCGATATATTTTTACCGCATAATCTAAGCATTTTGCCGTTAAAATTATCTTTAAAAATACCTGCGTCCCAGTCACCGTCCAAATCGCTGTATTTACCTATATATGTATAGTTTCCGCTCTTTTTATCCGCCTTATACACGTTTATATCCACATTTTTGAACATATCCATATTGCCGAGAATATTCAGTTCATATGAATTACCGTCCAAAATAGTCTTATATTCCATAGTCTGCATATCTTGATTATATGTATTCCACGCCCAAGAAGAATTAAAATCTTCTGTATTTGACGAATCTTCTACATTGCACTGAGTACATATTTTACGTAGAAATTCTTTATATTTAACACTGTTTGAAATCTCCATATACTCTTGAAGTTCGTCATTGTTTTCCCAAAGCGGATAATATAGTGCAAGACCTGTCGAATTAGCTTTTCTCTCACCGCACACTCTGTATAAAACGGTTTCATTTAACGTGTTAATAAGCACGTCCGACGTGTTTCCGACAAATTCACTTGTTTTAACCGCCATATCGCCTAAATCAACAGAATTTGAAAATCCCTCATCAACCGTTGCACCGCCGTAAAGCTGTACACCGCTTATCGCCTTTGAAAGATTGACATAATTTAAAAGGCTGTCCGTTGCAGTAAGCATATCGCCTGCCATACCGTCAAACGCCTGATTAAGCGTAGACATATTGTCTAAAGCAACGCAAGACATTGCCGCGTCTTTGTCAGTGCCTTTTTCTTCACACTTTGCATAATATCCGTCACACACTGCCTTACCGATACCTTGAGAATCAGTTGACGGATTGTCAGACAAATACTGCAAAACATATTCATAATTCCATTCATCATTTCCGATAACGTCCTGCGGTGCAGTCATATAATCGGCACACATAGACATCTCCGCCGCAATTTCAAGACTTCCCATAAGTGACGAATCGAAAGACAGCATATCAAAATTCACGCCCGCCGCACTGATTCCGTATGAAATTTCTTCAAGATTAAGGCTGTCGTTGCCGTTAAGCTCGTCATAAGCCATACCATTCATCAAGCCGCCGCCTGCACCTGATAAAATAAGCATATAATGGTTTGCTTTATACTTTGACGTACCCCACAATATAAAATTAGCAAGAGTATTGTAGTCACCCATATTTGCCGCCATAGACTGATCCTCAAGATAAAGTTTATTCTTACCGGCTTTAAATCTCTGACAATAATCGCTGTATATATTCTTAGTGTGCCACTTACTGCTGCCGCCTGTTTGCACAATGACATTTATATTGTCCGAATAATTTACATTCATAATTTCATCAAGTTTTTTTGAATAATCACCGTTTACGGATTCATCGTCACCGCCGCACATATATATAAGAACAGTCCAAGCCTTGTTACCTCCTTGACTTTCGGTATTACTTTCATAAACCACCTTATTTGAAGAACACGCCGTAAGCATAAGAACCGTCAAAACGGCAGTTATTATAAGCGTAACTCTTTTCATAGCCTTACCCCTCCATAAATTTATATAATGTAAAAAGGTGTTGCAAAGATTTCTCTTATACAACACCTTCTCAGTTCATTTTTAATTACGCTTGTGCAGGAGCGCCTACCGGACAGACACCGGCACATGCACCACATTCGATACAAGTAGCGTCATCTATAACGTATTGAGTGTCACCCTCGCTGATTGCACTTACAGGACATTCAGCAGCGCAAGCACCGCATGAAATGCAAGCATCAGAAATCTTATATGCCATTGAAATACACCTCCTCATTTGATATTGCTGATATGATTATAACACGAAAATTGATATACTTCAATAGTTTTTCAAAATATTTTACTCACCGATTTCTTCCTCTGAAGGCTCGTTGTTTTTGCCTTTTTTGAGAACTTTAACGTCCGCAACGTTAAATTCTTTTAAAGTTTTTTCGTTTTCATCGTCAAGTTTAACTTTAACCAAACCTTTAAGTAAGCTGACATATTCAACACTGCCCGTACCTTCGGGAGTTTTTACGATAGTACCCTGTTTCGGTGTAACCTTTAAAAGTTCCTCATATATATCCTGTTCATATTTCAAACAACACATAAGACGTCCGCAAGCACCCGAAATTTTAGTCGGATTAAGCGACAGTCCCTGTTCCTTTGCCATTTTTATAGACACCGGAGCAAACTCACCGAGGAACTGACTGCAACATAAACCTCTGCCGCATACACCGATACTTCCGAGAGTTTTCGCCTCATCTCTGACGCCGATTTGACGAAGTTCAATTCTTGTTTTGAAAACCATAGCCAAGTCTTTTACAAGTTCACGGAAGTCAATTCTTCCGTCCGCGGTAAAATAGAATAAAATCTTGTTTCCGTCAAATGTGTATTCAACTTCAACAAGCTTCATTTCAAGCTTGTGATTTTGAATTTTCTCCAAACATATCTTGTAAGCCTCTTTTTCAAACTCTCTGTTCCTTTTGCTTTTTTCAGTATCTTCTTCGGTTGCGATACGGATAACACCCTTTAAAGGTTTCTTGAATTGGTCGTTATCAATAGCCTTTTTGCTCATAACGACCTCACCGTATTCAATACCTCTTGAAGTTTCGACAATTACACTGTCGCCTTGTTTTATATCAAAATCAAGCGGATCAAAATAGTACGTTTTGCCTGCCGGCTTAAATCGTACCCCTATCACGTTTACCATATTATAAAACCATTCCTTCCAAAATGTTTAAGCTTTGCTGTTTTTCGCTCTGCTCTTAATCTTTTCAGCCATTTTCTGCGACGGCTCAAAAACAAGCATATTTTCTATTCTGTTCTTTTCGTAAACAACATACCAAACCTTTTTAGGCGAAAATACACTCGCACGCATATTGTATATCGTTTTCGGAGTTTTTTTCGGTTTTTGTCTGGTAACAGACTTCACGTCCGATATATAAAATTCAACTTCTTTGTTTCTGTGACCGATTGCACGGTTTACGCGTACAATATCGTCTTTTATGCTGTAAGTAAATATCGCCGCATAACGCGTCAGAACGAAGAAACCCAATATACAAAATAAAAGTATCGTTATTATCGTACCGATTATTTTGTAGCTTGGCAAAATAAAAATTATATATTGTCCTAAAATCATAAATATGACAGCCCATAAAAGCGAAAATATAAATTCTTTTCCGCCGCCTGTTCTCTTTTCTTCCACTCCCGAAAACCCCTTAAAACATCATTTTCTAATCTAATTAATTATAATATAAAACAATAAAATTGTCAACTCTCCGCATAAATAGCGATTGATGACCTCAAGCCACCACTCCGTCACTTCGTGACACCTCTCCTCAAGGAGAGGCTTTTTATATACGCCCTCTTCCGTAAGGCTCCCCTTGAGGGGAGCTGTCGGCAACGCCGACTGAGGGGTGGTTTTTCTGTCTATTATTTTCCTCTATTCTTTCTTATCTATTATCTACAACACGGGGCATTGTGACACCGTCCCATACTTTCACACAATCCGCATCTCATTCAAAGCGGGCGACCAATGGTCGCCCTATAAGGCTCCCCTTAAGTGGAGCTGTCGGCAACGCCGACTGAGGGGTGGTTTTTCTGTCATTTTCTTCTAAGCATATTAATCATTTCCGAAATCGTCTTAATCCCGTAAGCCGCAAAACCATCCGGAATTTTCACACCTCTAAGCGATTGTTTCGGCACAATCGCCGACTTAAACCCCAGTTTAGCCGCCTCATTAATACGCTTTTCAAGCTGCGAAACACCTCTAAGTTCACCGCCAAGACCGACTTCACCGATAAATATCATATCCGGCGGCAGAGGAATATCCGCCTGACTTGTCGCGACAGCGGCACAGATACCCAAATCAACCGCCGTTTCATCAATGCGAAGTCCGCCTGCAACATTAACATAAATGTCTGAATTTGACAAATTCATTCTTGCACGTTTTTCAAGTACCGCGATAAGCAACAACACACGATTAACGTCAATACCGTTCGTCATACGACGTGGATTGCCAAAACCTGTTGGTGTAACGAGTGCTTGAATTTCAGCCATAACACCACGACTGCCCTCCATTGTACACACAATCGCACTGCCCGATATATCAACATTTCTGCCTTCCAACAGCATCATTGACGGGTTTTCGACTTCTCTGAGACCGCTGTCACACATTTCAAATACACCGATTTCGTTAGTCGAACCGAAACGATTTTTAACCGCTCTTAAAATTCTGAACGAAAGCTGTCTGTCACCCTCAAAATAAAGCACACAGTCGACCATATGTTCAAGCACTCTCGGACCTGCGATTGCACCCTCTTTTGTAACGTGACCGACTATAAACATAGAAATGCCGAGTGACTTTGCAATGTGCATAAAAGCGTTAGTAGCCTCTCTTACCTGCGGAACACTTCCTGCCGCAGAGGCAATATCCTGCCTGTTCATCGTTTGAATTGAGTCAATAATAACAATGTCGGGTTTAATTTCGTTTATACATTCGATAACCGTTTCAACATCAGTTTCGGAAACAAGATAAAGATTTTCCGTTGTAACTCCCAATCTTTCAGCGCGAATTTTAATTTGTCCCTCCGATTCCTCACCCGAAACATATAGAATTTTTCTTTCTTCACCGGCTTTTTGGCAAATTTGCAAAAGTAATGTTGATTTACCGATACCCGGATCACCGCCTACAAGTATTAATTCCCCCTGTACAATTCCGCCGCCAAGCACTCTGTCAAGTTCCTGTAAACCTGTTTTGTAACGTGTTTCATATCCGACTTTTACATCACCGATTTTTTTTCGGCATACGCACACTTCCGCCGTTGCTTATAGACATTGCACGCGTTGCAGACGTTTTCTTTTCCGTAATAACCGTTTCCTGTATGGTGTTCCAACTGTTACAGCCGGGACATTTTCCCAGCCACTTCGGTGATTTGTACCCACATTCACTGCATATATATGTCGTTTTTGTTTTCATTCCTATTCCTTTCATTTATCAGTATTGCCACCACTCCGTCACTTCGGGCATCTCTCCTCAAGAAGAGGCTTTTC
>ENA-OPYX01001367-OPYX01001367.1-human-gut-metagenome-genome-assembly--contig:-NODE-1367-length-13142-cov-2.045947_pt1 | contig 13142 bp, 22 predicted proteins | sample MGYA00242639_ERZ504486 | MGnify/ENA primary metagenome ERZ504486 (study PRJEB26092, sample SAMD00036296) | human gut metagenome | host: Homo sapiens | study: EMG produced TPA metagenomics assembly of... | reverse complement strand
CAATGTAATCTCTCAGCTGGTAGAGACAGAAATGGCGGTATGCGTACTTTACATCTGTGACACTGATCTGCAACATGAAAGATTTATTTACAGAAAGTTATGCCGGCAACTACTGTACTGAATGCAGCAGGCACTTACACAAAAGATATCTTCCCGTTTCCAACGGATCCGGTAATCAGTAATGAAGTAGAAACCGGTGAAGCTATCCTGTGTCTGCCAGAGGAATATTTCCTTGGGCTTGGAACCAATAAAGACGGTGTCATTGAGTATGACGATTTCTTATAAATTCCTTGAAGACCAGAGAACATACAAGATCAAACTGCACGGAACCGGTAAAGCATGGGACAACACAGTTGCGGTGCTTCTGGATATTTCTGAACTTGATCCGGCTTATATCACAGTCAGAAACGAGACCGTCACAGCTTAAGGGGTAGGAAATGACAAATTCAGATCTTGAATATAATGTGCGGAACATCTGCAAAATCACATGGAATGATAAAGATACAGATGAGCGTATTACTTCCATTACGGAAGATGCCATAGTGCACATGCATGACCTGCTTGGAATGTCCGGGGAACCATCCCCGGATGCATTCCTGCGCCCGGGAACGGCAAAAATGTTGTTTGAGAATTATTGCCTGTATTGTTGGAACGACGTGCCGGATGAGTTCGAAAAGAATTATCTGAGCGACATTCTTAAGGTCAGAAGAAGGAATGAGGTGGCAGCAAATGAACAGAAAAAAAGCGAAGTATCATGACGGCTATGTCGGGATCTACCAGCGAAAAAAAGAGACACTGACCAGAAATACAAACGTTCAGAGTTTGGATGATCTGGATTTTCTGATCAGACTGGCATATGGGGAAACATCCAGACGGCAGCAGGATCAGGAATTTGCTGATCAGAACAGTTTCAGCCTGTCCCTTAAGATCAGGACACAGAGACCACAGATGGAGAAAGGGTTGCACAGCGGATGCTTCGCTGTGATCGGAAAAACACTTTATTCTGTGGAATATATTGACCGGAATGAGACGGAATACTACATGTATCTGGAAAAAAATCAGGGAATTGGAGGAATAGATGTCATTCAATGAAAAAATCCGTGAAAAACTGGAAGAAATAGATCCAATGGTGTTCTATGGACGTGCCGGGAAGCTGGATGAGACAGTGCTGTGGAACTATATCGTATTTTTTCGCGATAAGCGTACCAGTTCCGAGAGCCGGACAAGTCATATGGTGACATTCCATGTGGCAGTTGTCCGGGAGAATGAGATTCCGGAAGGATTGGAAGAAACGGTGATCGAAAAGGTACTGGAATTACCGGGGGTAAAACTGGGAAATGAGAGCACTTACGCATATACGATCAAACCGGGAACAGGTGCTGCAGTGGAAGTGTTGGATATACCGTTCGCAAAAGCACGGAAGGGACGCTGAAATGTGGAAAATCGATGCAACAGAGATTGAGGAACTGGCGGACCGTATCGCACAGACAGGGGAACAGGCAGAAAAGATCATAAATGATGTGCTACATAATTATGCAGGACAGGAGATCATTAGCCATGTTACACCGTTAATACCGGAATCGGGACGCACCTGGAAGGGAAAAAAGAAACCGGCAAAGGTATCACAGCCATTTCGGGAGGAACAGGGGAACCTGTATGTCGTGGTCAAAACAAAAACACCGTATAATTACCTCTATTTCCCGGATGACGGTGAAAACACCTATCGCCATAATGGCGATCAGGAATTTATGCGCAGGGGCGCGGAAGAAGCAACAGAAAAAATTATAGATCAGTGTGTATCTGCACTGGTGAAAAAATAGGAGGATAAGAAAGTGGCAGCATCAGCAGTATTTTCAGAATATGAACTCAGAAGAATGGCAATCAAATTTGCAAATGAGGAAACCGCTACAGAGGCAAGTTGTGTAGGATCCTGTAGCGAGGAAATGGATGTCAGAAAAGTAGTAAAAAAATGCCGTGGGATTGAAGTAAAGACACGCGTAAAGGGGATCTGGAACGGGAAAACTGTCAATTTCCATGCATGTGCCGAAAGATATTTACGATGGAATGTTTGGCATGAAGGTAGAAGGACTGATTGACGGAGTACGTGCTTACGGACAGTCAAGCACACATCCGGAGTTTTGCGTGACACAGGAAGTATATGATGAGGACGGAAACAAAAAGTACAAGGCATATCCACGGTGCATCATGGAATCCGGTGTGAGCCGTTCCATTGAAAACGGATCAGAGGAAGTCAAAGAGGTAGACCTTGAGATTTCTGTCATGCCGGATGATTATGGCAATGGGGTGTATGAGGCACTGGATTCTGAACTGAAAGAGGAAACTGTGAAAAATAATTGGATGTCAAAATTTGATCCGGAGACGATGCATTCCTCTATTCCTAAAATGTAGGAGGAGTAACACTCATGAAAGTAAAAGTATTGAAGAAGTTCATCGACAGGCAGGAAAAGGCAGTGCGCCAGCCTGGGGAAGTATTTGAATGTACACCAGAGCGTTATGATGAGATCATGTCAAAAAACAGACTGATCGAACCGGCTGAGAAAGATGAACCAGAGAAAGAATCGGTTGAACAGGAAGCAGAACCAGTTAAAACGGAAGAACCTGCTCCTGTTCAAAAAGATACCGGCACACAAAAGCCGGAAAAAGCAAAGAGAACAACCAAAAAGAAATAGTGTCAGAATGATCTCCGGGGTGTGTGCTCCGGAGATTTTTAGGAGAACAACATGGAAGATAGAGCTACTTTTCGAAAATTAGAATTGAACGATGGCCAGGAAGTGGAAATGTGCCTGACCTTTGGACGATTATTAAAACTCCGGGAGAAATGCCCGGAAACATATAAAAAATACAATAAGCTGGCAATGGATGGAGTACAAGAGGAAGTAGACTTTCCAGTATTTCTGTATACGGGTTATCTGTGCGCCAATATTGAGACAGTGGAAAACTGCATGTCGGAAGCAGAATTTTTTGACAAACTTCCGGAGAATCATGCGACAGTAATCGGGACAGTTATGAAACTCCGGTATGGAGAGAGCAAAAAAAACCGGATTTAAACGGGGCTTCCTAAAACGGGAACCCAAGAACAGGATTCAGATGCCAAAATTTAAGCTGGAGGATATTGAGGATTACTACACCTATTATGTGGTTCTGATCGGGATTTCAGAAGATCTGTTCTGGAACTCAGACATATCATCCGTTGGAATGGTGGCAGACAATAAGACTGCTTATGAGAACTGGCTGGCAGCAGTCCGCGAAAAATAACCGGAAGGAGGGAACAAAGTGGCAAATAAGAAAAACGAAGCAAAAGTCAAATTTTCGATGGAGACAGCGGAAGCCAGAGAGCAGACAAAGAAAGCTGCAAATGAGATTAAGATACTGCGTTCTGAATTGCGGTTAAGTGCGGAAGAAATGAAAACAAACGGTACTTCTCTGGAAGGACTGCAGAAACAGTACCGTCTTCTGGAGAATGAGACGAAACAGTATGAAACAAAACTGGATGCGATCAACACACAGATTGAGAAAGCGACAGAAATCTATGGTGAAAATTCAGATGAAGTTGCGCGGTTGAAACTAAATTACAATAATACGGCGACAACGCTGGAAAAAGTAAAACAGCAGTTGGCAGCGACAGAGAAAGCCATGGATGAACAGCGTGCATCCATGCAGCAGGTCGATGATGCTGTGGAAGATACGAGAAACAGCTATGAAAAGTTGGAAGATACGGTGCAGGAACAACGTGATAAACTGGAACGCTTGCAGTCGGAATATAAAAACACAGCACTGGAAATGGGAAGTACATCGGATGAAGCCAAAGACCTGAAAGAACAGATAAAAGTATTATCCAGTGAAATCCATGAGAATGAAAGCAAAATGAACCAGCTGGAGCAGGAAGCAAAGGAAGCCAGCGGTGAAATGGAAGACCTGACCGAAGCAACAAAGGATGCAGAGGAAGGGTTCACGGTAATGAAAGGTGCTATGGGTACGTTCTTGGGAAATGCCATGACTAAGATGGTCGATGTGGCGAAGGAAGGTGTGACAAGCATCTATAATCTGGCAGATGAGACCAGAGAGTATCGCGGTGAAATGAATAAACTGTCATCGGCGGCAACCAGTAATGGTTACACTACTGAATATGCCAAGCAGAAATATATGGACCTGTATTCTGTGCTGGCAGATGAAACAGCTTCCAATACGACCGTCAGTAACTTCATGGCGATGCAGATGAGCCAGGAGAACCTGAACACGGTATTGCATGCGGCAACAGGTATTTGGGCGAAATATGGTGATTCTATCCCTCTTGACGGTCTGGCAGAATCCATCAATGAAACGGCAAATGTTGGAACTGTCACAGGTAACCTTGCCGATGCCTTAAACTGGGCGGGAATCAATGAGGATGATTTCAATTCCAAGTTGTCTCTGTGCGGAAACACACAGGAGCGGCAGTCGTTGATCGTGAACACACTGGAACAGGCATATGGCACTCTTGCGGATTCTTATCAGGAAAATAATAAGAACGTCATGGAAGCCAATCGGACGGCAGCAGAATATAACGATACCATGGCTGATCTTGGAGCGGAAATTGAACCGGTCACAACTGCTATCAAAAAAGGATTTACGGAAGTTGTGAAAGCAGGAATCAAAATGGTAGATGCAGATATGGATGAAGCGGCAGAGAAGATCGGTGATGCGTTTGAATGGATTGCTGAAAATATGGATGATGTCGTCCGAATCGCAAAAGGCGGCGCAGCCGTGCTTGGCACCATGTTCGCAGTCAATAAGGCTTCACAGTTTATTTCTTCCATTCGAAACATCACATCGGTGATGGGACTGTTCAAAGTTGCAACGACTGGCGCGGCAGCGGCTACAACGGCACAGACGGCAGCGCAGGAGGGGTTGAACCTTGCAATGCTGGCTAGTCCGGCGGGAATCCTTACGGCAGCACTGGGAGCAACAGCACTGGCAGTATATGCGGCTGTGGAAGCACACAAAAAGCAGGAAGAAGAGCTGCAAAAAGAAATGGAACAGACTTACGGATTGACAGATGCAGAAAAAGAGCTGGCGAATGCCATTGACGAAAGAGCGGAAAGCCTGGAATCTGCTAAGACAGCAAGAGAAGAAAATGCTGCCGGAATCGAACAGGAATGGACGTACTATCAGAAACTGTCGGATGAATTAAAAGGAAATGTGGATGCAAATGGAAAAATCAAGGAAGGATACGAAGACCGTGCGGCTGTCATCACCGGAATCCTGTCGAGTGCACTGGGCGAGGAGATTACGACCACGGATGGAGTGATTGATAATTACAAGGGAGTTATCAATCCAGTTGTGACTTGAATCCAGAGAAAAAAGCAGAAGCTACTTTGAATGCATACGACAGTTCCTATCAGGATGCAATCAAAGGCCAGACAGATGCTTTCAACGAACTGGCAGAAGCCAAGGAAACACTTGCGGAAAAGAGCAAGACAGCCAGTGAGACAGAAAAAGCTCATGCGGATGCATTAGAAGAATTGAACAATGCAATAAATTCCGGGGCAACAAATGATGTTCTTTATGATCTGATTGATAATGAGCATGAAACAGCTGTGGCGGCAGAAGAAGCAGCAAAAGCACAGAAAAAGGCAGCAGACAGTGTTGACGAAGCAGAACAGACATGGACTGATTACAACACACAATCAAAATTATGAGGACTGTCTGAGGCGATTATTTCAGGCGATAACGAAAAAATTGAGGAGGCAATGGAGAAACTTACCACATCCTTCATAACGGCAGAAAATGGAAACCGTGAGAGCCTTGAACGGCAGGTGACAAATTATCAGGCACAAGCAGATCAGTTAAAAACTGCGATTGAAAATAATACACCGGGTGTTACACAGGGAATGCTTGATCAGGCGAACAGCATGGTAGAAGCTGCTAAGGCTGAACTGGCAAAACTGCCACCAGAGGCACAGGCTCTTGGAATGCAGTCAGGGGCTTCGGCAGCGACAGGTGTTGCAAGCCAGAAAGGTGAGATGGAGACAGCTGCGCGTGGAGTAAAAGCGGCAGAGATTCTTGGACTGAGCAGTGAAGACACTACCACAGTCGGAGAGACAGATGGATTGAACTATGTTGGTGGACTGAGAAGTGTAGATACATGGACCCCTGCGAAACAGAAAGCAGATGATGCAAAAGCAGGATTAAACAGTGGAGAGACTACTTCAGCAGGAAAGAAAGACGGAACAAATTATGCCAGCGGATTGAGGGGAGTTGACACAAGGAGCGCAGGAGCAAAAAAAGCGAACGATGCAAAATCGGGGTTGAACAGTGGAAATACGGCACCGGTTGGACGAAAAGACACATTAAACTATATCGTTGGATTAGCCAGCGTTAATACACAGACACCTGCTTCCAAAAAAGCGAGTGAAGCAAAAAAAGGACTTGCCTCACAAAGCACAATTGACACAGGTTATAATTTTGCAGCCGGTTTTGCAAACGGAATTGACAGCTATCCAATCACAACCAAGATAAAGGGGTTTGCACTTGGCGCACTGGCTACATTGAAGCGAAACCTTGGTATTAATTCACCATCAAAAGAAACATACAAGTTTGGAGAGTTTTTCAATCAAGGATTTGCAAATGCAGTAAATGATACGATTCCAGAAACACAGGAAGTATGCAAAATAGCAGCGCAGAGCTATCTGGAACCATTCAGGGAAATTTCAGGAACTGATTTCTCCATGGGGATGTCAGAACATCTGAATCGACAGTTAGAGATCAGTGCAAACAGCAGAATAAGCCAGGACTTCTCAAGCGCGCTTGAGCCGATCCAAAGCGGTAACCAGAATTTGGCAGACAGGATAGCGGAGGCATTAAAGAATCAGAATCTTACTATGGTACTGGATAGCCGTGAGATCGGACGGATAAGGAGGTAGATGATGAAACTATATTACAAAAATTCAAGAGGTGCCATCATTAATCTTATGAAATTCCCGGTCATGGCGCAGAATCCGGAAGTATTGGCAGAACGTTCTTGGGGATATGAAACAGAGACAAAACAGGACGGAACCAAAAACATAAAACAGTTCTATAAGGACGTGGAAACAAAAAAACTGCAGCTTTCCATCATGGCAGACAGCAAAGAAGAATATAACGATCTAATGAATGACATGAGTGAGATTTTCGATTATGATGTCCGCAATCGTCAGCCGGGTAAAATCTGGTGGAACGATCGTTACAAAGAGGTATACGTGACAGCTACAGATTTTTCCGAATATGAGGAAGACTTCGAAGCCATTGAAAACGAGATTACAATCTCATGCACACAGCCATGGTGGATAAAAGAGAATCAGGTGGAAGGTTATCCTAACAAACAGGAATCCCATGGCAAAAATTTAGACTACCCTCATGACTATCCTTATGATTACTACAATGGAGCAGAAAACATCCGTATTCGGAATGACAGCATCGCAGACTGTCATTTTCAACTGACAATATACGGACCGTGTAGAAATCCACGTCTGACGATTGGGACACATGTATATGGACTTACCTGCGTGCTGGAAGCAGGGGAATATGTGCGGATCCGTTCGCGGGAAAAGAAAGTTTACAAGGTAAAAAATAGTGGTGAACGGGAATCAATGTATCAATTTCAGGATGGCGAATTTTATCTTTTTGAAAAACTGCATCCGGGAAATTATCGGATTGCCTGGGATGGTCTGTTTGGATTTGAAATGATTGCATACGAGGAGAGGAGTGAACCACGATGGATCTGATCTATACAGATAAGAATGGAATCGACAAAAACATAATGCCAACGTATGAACTGGATGCGGCTTTTGGCAGGGATGAAAACGACTTTGAATGTACGATTGCAATCGAAGATCATTGCTGTGCGCCACAGGATCGGATCTACATGAAAGATTCTGTTTCCGGAAAAAACAAGTGGACGGATATTGGCGGGATTATTGATCAGATAAAACTGAACACGGAATCCGGAGACGTGATGTACTCCGGAAGGACATGGCATGGGATTTTGGAAGGAAAAGTGTTATGCCCGGATGCCGGGCAGGATTATCTGGTACTGTCTGGAGAAGCAAACACTGTGCTAAGTGGACTCATCACAAGGATGGGACTTGGAACTCTGTTTGAAGCAGAAGACACAGATTCCAAGATCACTATAAAATCTTACCAGATGGATAGATACATCGGAGGATATACAGGCATCAGAAAGATGCTGAAAGCAGTAAAGGCAAAGCTGAAAATGATATATAAATCTGGAAAAGTACAGATTTCTGCAATACCGTTAGTGGATTACAGCCAGGATAAAGAATGGGATTCTACACAGATCAGTGCGCAGATAAGTAAAAATGATTTTCCAACCAATCATGTAATATGTCTCGGAAAAGGCGAATTGAAAGACAGAAAAGTAATTCATCTGTACATGGATGCAAAAGGAAAAGTGTCAAAAACACAGACTTATTTTGGCATTCGGGAAGTAACAGAGATTTATGATAATGCTAATACGGAATCGGAGGATGAACTAGAACAGAAAGGGCGGGAGATGCTGGAGGACGCATATGCAGCAGCCAATGCCATGGATGTGAAGTTTAAAAACAATGAGGATTATGACATCGGCGATTACGTTGGAACCAGAGAATACTACACCGGTATTCAGATCAGGGAAGAAATTACAAAGAAAATTGTAAAAGTAAAAAGCAACGGCATTAGTATAGAGTGCCAGATAGGAGAATGATACATGGGAGCTTATATCGTTACAGGATTAAAAGGACAGGAACATGTTACATCGGCAGATGATGGGGCGTTTAACGCTGGAATTGTCGGAACAGGTAAATATGTTATGAAGACAGCTGAGCAGTTTGCAGCAGAAATCGTGTCAAATAACATTGTGAGAATCAAATCAGGCGATTTGGTTAACCAGGGGCGTCATATTCGAATTGAAGTAAACGATTATGAAGATATGACGATTGAAAATGGAGCACAGTCTGTGAAAAGAAATGATCTGATTGTGATGCGTTACAAAAAAGATACAAGCACAACGATTGAATTAGAATCGGCAGAACTTGTTGTGATCAAAGGAACCGCCGGGGCAACTGCAACAGATCCGACTTACACATCTGGAGATATCCTCGCAGGCGCAACACAGGATGATTTTCCGTTGTATCGTGTGTCATTAAATGGTCTGAATATCGAAAAAGTTACTCCATTATTCAGTACGGTACCGAACTTAAATGAATTAAACACGAATATGGTAAAATATAAAGATTATGAGTATAAAGCTGGTGCTGCATGGAGACAATCTGCTGGTGGATTATATTATTATACGGAATCTGTTGACATACCAGAAAATTCAATAGTTGTAGCTATCTATATTATAGATTTCGTAAATGCAAAAAAGCAAATTACTATAGGAATGTATGATAATAAAGCTATGCTTATGGCAGAATCAGCCACGCCATTTACCGGAGGCGGATATCTTCGATATCGTATTGCTTATATTTAATAATTATAATTACTTACATCTATAAGCAAATGTAAAAAATACACCAGAAGTTTTTGAAAAATGTCAATTAGACATTCGGGCAAATCTATGAGTGAATGAGCTGCTTACGGGAGGTGAGCAGCAGTAGCTCTGTCCGGTAACTTAGAGTCGACACTTCGGTGCCGACTTTTTTTCGTGCCAATTCTGGAAAAGAGGTGAAGAAAATGGAAGCAGTAATTGCAGCGGCAATCACAGGAGCATTCTCAGTACTGGGAATCGTAATCTCAAATGCAAAAAGCAATCAAAAAATGGAAAGTAAGATCGAACAGCAATTAAATACAGCTCAGGCTGTCACAGACTGCAAGATCGAAGAACTGACAAGAGAAGTACGAGAACATAATATTTTTGCAAAACGTGTCCCCGTATTGGAAGAACAGGTGAAAGTAGCCAATCATCGAATCGCAGATTTAGAAAATCAAAAATAAATGATATAAAAGAAAGGACAGAATGAGTATGAGTAAAAAATGGTGGAAATGTGCGGCTATCCGTGCAGTAAAGACTGCAGCACAGACAGCAGTGGCAATGCTTCCAGTGGCAGCGGCAATCAATCAGGTAGATTGGAAAATGGTGATCGGGACAGCAGCATTAGCATTTGTAGCTTCCATGCTGACCTCTCTGGCAGGTATTCCGGAAGCGAAAGATTGAGAGGAGGATGAGGAGTAATGGCATATACAGTGAAAGAAATGTGGGCTTCCAGCACCAATTACGGAAGCCAGAGATCGACAGGTGACATCAAGTACATAGTAATTCACTATACCGGTAATGACGGTGATACCGCTGTAAATAACGGAAAATACTTCCAGGGGGCGAACAGAAAAGCATCTGCTCATTATTTCGTGGATGACAGTACTGTAGTTCATTCCGTTCCAGACAATAGAATCGCATGGTCCGTTGGCGGCAGCAAATACAACAACAACGGTGGACGTTTGTATGGAGTGGCTAAAAATGCCAATACATTAAACATTGAGCTGTGTGACGATTACAGAAATGGATCCGTAAAAGCAACAGATGCCACCATCAACAACGCATTGACTCTTACACGGGAATTAATGAAAAAATACAATGTGCCTGTAAGTAACGTGATTAGGCACTATGATGTTAATGGTAAAAGCTGCCCTGCTTATTGGGTGAACGATTCTGTATGGAAGAGTGAGTTTCATAACAAACTTACACAGGCATCTCATCCAGATGGGCTGTCTGATACAAAAGATGCAGACGGTAACTGGTATTACTACAGAAATGGCAGCATTGCCACAGATATCACCACTGTTGCACAGAATAAAAACGGTTGGTGGTATGTAAAGAATGGCAAGGTTGATTTCTCTGCAAACACTGTAGCGAAGAATAATAACGGCTGGTGGCATATCGTAAACGGCAAAGTTGACTTCAACTCCAATACGGTAGCCAAAAACGAAAATGGCTGGTGGAAGATCGTGAATGGAAAAGTGGATTTTACTTTTAACGGTCTGGCACAGAATCAGAACGGTTGGTGGTACCTGAAAGACGGAAAAGTGGACTTTGATTTCACTGGTCTGGCGAAAAACAACAATGGCATCTGGTATGTAAAAGATGGCAAGGTAGACTTCGATTATTCCGGAAACGCAAGCTGTAAGATTTCCAAAGGAAAGTTGGTAATCTGATCGGTCAATAATAATCATTGAAAAAAATCTGTATATCGGCTATAATGTAGAATCGAACACATGGACGAAAGGAAGTAGGAATGGATAAAAATATAGATTTTTCAAATCAGATGGAATTAGAACACATTTTAGGCGATATAGATTTAAACGAAGATGCACCGGTGGAAGAACCGGCAAGACAGTATTATTTTATTGCAAAGGCGCGGAAATATATCGCAGAAATTTCGGAGAAGTTAGGCAGAACACTTTTCTCTCATGTCGAAACCTTTGGTTGTCCTATTGTGTGAGTAAAAAAGATGTTGTAATCTTCTTATAAATTCAAGGCTTTTCCCGGAAAGGAAAACATGAAATTTATCAGTAATTCAGACTACGGAAAACCGGTTGAAACCGGAACAATATTCTACACGACATTAAACGGAATCAAGGTCACAATCCACAAAATTATACACCTGGACGGCTGGTTCCTATCATGCGCCCAGTTTCAAATTGACGCCCAAAAGTTGAAAGCCGAATCACTTCCTGGCGCAATCGAAGAATCAAAAGAGATCTTGAAAGAATATGTGAAGAACATAAACGATTTCATAAATTGCTATACTTCCGAACACTGGGAAATATCCAGGTATTAAGGCGGTGGGACTATGATAAAAACAATTTTAATTATTGCCGGCGTTATCGTTGGCGCCCCGATTGCCTTATTTGTTTTATTTGTCGTCGCGGTGATTATTAACTTTCTTATTCAACCAGAAATGAATTCAAGCGGAATGATAATCGAATGTCGCGGTTGTCTTGGAATGAAAAACGGATCCGACAAATGGCCGTGTAATGAATGTGAGTTCCGCCCGGATAATAGATGGTGGGATCCGGAACTTGAATGTGAAATTCTGAAAACTTCCAGAAGATATAAAAAACTTTTGAAGAAAGGGAAAGTGAATGAAGATTCTTAATAAATGTCCGATATGTGGCGGAAAGTTGGAATATAATATGTTATGTCAATACACGAACATATACGGAATAAAAAGAAACGGTGATCTGACAGAGCGAAGGAAGCGAAAGGAAGACGCTGGATCTATGGAATGTGGATTTATTGCTTGCACTAATGAAGATTTTATGACGGATTGTGATTTGACCGTGACTGTTCCACAAAAATAGCGACATAACCATTTCGCAAATTCACGATCGCTATTACTACGAAGAAGGTGAAGAATAATGTCGGCATTATATGACAAAAAAGAAATGTCCACTATGCGGCGGAATGGTGATCTTGAAAAGAAAAGGCGCGGCCCTTCGATCAGCCGGATTCTATCAAGGGCCAGACACAACGGCTTCCTGGGAATGTATCACTTGCGGAACTGAATTCGACGCTGATTTCAACTATACTTCCGCTGAAAACATAGAAGCGCGCAATCGTGAAGCTTACATCGAAAGGCACACCGAAGGCGTTCCGATTGCCGGGGAAGTGTGGCCGAAGATATGGTAAATAAAGAAAACAAATATGTTCCAGGTGTTTATAAAAATCCATCGAATTATGAAACTATAAAGGTTTATATTGTTGTTCCAGGAGATCCTTACGACGCTTCGATTTTGGGCGTGTTCCGAGATAAAAGAAAGGCGGAATTATACGCAGAAATACATAATTGCGTTGTTGAAGAATTCGAAACTTCGGACGATGAAGAAATCGTTTTCGGCTGGAAAGTTTCCGTCATTTACACAAACAGAACTGGAAAAAACTGTCGATAGATGTATCAAAATATGAGATCGGCCCGTTCGGTCATGACGACACAACGAAGGTCGAGCCATACTTAGCTTGTCCGTATTGTCATACAGACCTTGTACTTTTTATGACAAGATACATTCGGGACGAATACGCGACAGAAGATCAGATCCGGACAACTTATAAAAAGGCCGCCAGTGACATTATGGCATATTGCGAAGAACGTATTTCTTCCGGTTAC
>ENA-OPYX01001366-OPYX01001366.1-human-gut-metagenome-genome-assembly--contig:-NODE-1366-length-13151-cov-5.449478_pt1 | contig 13151 bp, 8 predicted proteins | sample MGYA00242639_ERZ504486 | MGnify/ENA primary metagenome ERZ504486 (study PRJEB26092, sample SAMD00036296) | human gut metagenome | host: Homo sapiens | study: EMG produced TPA metagenomics assembly of... | reverse complement strand
GACACGGTCACTGTGCTTGTTGCAAAATATTTAAGGTGATACCTGCAACAACGGCATCACGCACCGTATTCTGCTGATACAAAATCCCGGATTTGTGCCCGGCTCGCAGGTATACCAGGTGCCCACTCGTCCACGATCATACCGACTTTTTTATCCGGATCGTACTCATCCATAATCGCACCGTGGCGTTCGATCAATGTCTCCATATAAAGCGCCTTCGATAATGTCTTATACCAGACATCCGCATCAAAATCCGTAGAACTTCTTTGATCTCCCAGCCCTCCGGATGTACATAGTAATGAAGTGATAGACCATCCATAAATCCGTGCCACTGCTCAGCATGGTCAATGCCGTATTAACACTCCTTTTGTCCAGTAATAGTCTGCAACATTTGCACCACAGCAGATCTTTTTGATCGGACGGTCCGGGTGATAATTGCGCACATAGGTCTGGTATCTGCGGTACTCATTTGCATAATATTCCGGCGTCATATTTCCACCGCATCCCCAGTTTTCATTGCCGACACCAAAATAGTCCACTTTCCATGGCGCCTCATGTCCGTTTTCTTTTCTCAAATCTGCCATCGGGGAGACGCCCTCAAAGGTCATGTACTCCACCCACTCTGACATCTCACGGACAGTTCCGCTTCCAAGATTACCGTTAACGTAAGTCTTACAGCCGATCTGACGGCACAGTTCCATATATTCATGTGTTCCGAAACTGTTATCTTCCACAACACCACCCCAGTGTGTGTTGATCATTTTTTTACGCTTTTCCTTCGGTCCGATTCCGTCCATCCAGTGATATTCGTCCGCAAAGCAGCCACCCGGCCAGCGCAGTACCGGAACTTTTAATTCCTTTAATGCGTCCACAACATCGGTGCGCATGCCGTTTACATTCGGAATCTCCGATTTTTCGCCGACGTAAATTCCCTCATAAATACATCTCCCCAGATGCTCCGAAAAATGTCCATAGATTTCCGGCTCAATACGACTCTTTTTGTTTTCCTCATTGATGATCAGTTTTGCCATTGTTTTCTCTCCTTTTTTATTTATTTTCATAGGAAAATACCGGTCTTCCGGCTTCATCCCATTTTACCTTCATAAGCATCGCATGACGATTCGGATTGTACAACGGATCTCCGTTAATTTCTGCCTCCGTCCGCGCGTGGTAGACCATGACGTCATTTCCATCTTCATCCATGGTAAACGAGTTGTGTCCCGGTCCGTAAATGCCCAGTTTTTCACAGGTTTTTAATACCGGGTAACGCTCTTTTTTCCACAAACGCGGATCTAAAATGTCCGCATCCTCATCGATGGATAACATTCCCACACAGTAATCCACACCCGTCTCGCTCGCCGAGTATGTTAAGAACATTTTTCCGTCATGATGGATCACGGCAGGTCCCTCGTTGACCCAGAACCCTTTCCGCTCCCAGTCGTAATCCGGAGTGGTAAGAAGCACCTGCACTGTTTTTAACTGATTGCCGGATTCCATCTTTGCAATGTAGAGATTTGAAATCATTTTGCCGACTCCGACCTTTTCTGCCCAGACATAATAATATTCACCTTTATTTTCAAAGACGGTCGCATCCAGCGAAAATGCCTCAAAAGAAAACTCATCCTCCGCTGCGCGTTTCATCTTTCCAAGTTCCACCCACTCATCCGTCAGCGGATCGTCCCCGCTGCACTCTAACACATATGGACGGATCTTCCAGATATCTTCCGCCTCGCCTCCCGCAAAATAAATATACCATTTTCCAAACAGATAGTGGATCTCCGGTGCCCAGATATGATAACTCATCGGACCGGACTCATGTTTCTTCCAGATCATGACTTCCTCTGCCCCGGAAAGTTCCGCCAGTGATCCGGCACGTCTCAATACGATCCCGTCATACGCCGGAACCGACGCCGTAAAATAATACGAGCCGTCCGTATGCCGGTAAACATATGGATCTGCCCGCTGTAAGATCCACGGTTCATTGTACTTTAAAGATTTTTCATCTGACATGCAGTATCCTCCCATCTCATAACATTCGCACGATTTTTCTTATACACAGTATACTCCTTATTTGTTGTTTTGTATAGATTATTCTAAAATATTATATACTTTTCTAAAATCAAAAAACGCAGACTACATCACCAGGCAAAAAAACAGCGGAAGCTCTCTGCCTCCGCCATTTTTTATTTCTCACTAATATTTCTGTTTTTCAAAGTATTTCTTCGTCTCTGCAACTACCACCCCACTCAAAGCAACGAGTGCAACAAGGTTCGGCAATGCCATCAGCCCGTTAAAGATATCTGCGATCGTCCATACAGCAGATACCGTCATAAATGGTCCTATAAACACTGCAAGGATATACAGCCAGCGATATCCCTTTAAAACAGTCTTTTTGTCCCCAACCAGATATTCCAGACATTTTTCACTGTAATAATTCCATCCAAGGATCGTCGTAAATGCGAAGAATACAAGACATAACATTAACACAAAAGATGCCACCTGCTCCGGGAATGGCAGTCCTATCTGAAATGCTTTCGTGGTTACAGAGACACCTTCTAATCCCATATCCCAGGCTCCTGTGATCACGATGGAAAGTCCGGTCATCGTACAGATGATCACCGTGTCAATGATCGTTCCCAGCATGGATACAAGTCCCTGTGTCACCGGCTCATTTGTCTTTGCCGCTGCCGCTGCGATCGGCGCACTGCCAAGTCCTGCCTCATTCGAAAAGATTCCGCGGGCAATTCCCATCTGCATGGCGATCAGGATCGATCCAAGGGTTCCGCCTGCAGCCGCACGAAGTCCAAATGCACTCTGCACGATCTCTACGATTGCTCCCGGAATTGCGCTAAGATGCGTAAATAGTATGATCAGTACCACAACGACATAAAGCAGTGCCATAAAAGGTACCACAACCTGTGCTACTGTGGAAATACGCTTAATACCGCCAATGATAACCAGTGCCACACACAGTGTCAGAATAATACCTGCGATCACAACCGTCCAGGAATAGGTTCTGCCAAACAGTTCCACCGTCCATGTATTCTGCGGATCAAAGAAATTGTTCACGGCACTTGTGATCCCGTTGATCTGCGTAAAAGTTCCGATTCCAAGTAAACCTACTCCGACACCGAAAAATGCAAAAATTTTTGCGAGCCATTTCCATTTTTCACCCATTCCGTTTTCGATGTAATAAAACGGTCCTCCGACGATATGACCGTCCTTTGCCACAACACGGTATTTAATTGCAAGCAGACACTCGGAATATTTCGTCGCCGTTCCAAGCAGTGCTGCGATCCACATCCAGAACAGTGCACCCGGTCCTCCGGCGACAAGCGCGGTTGCCACGCCGACAATGTTACCTGTTCCGATCGTTGCAGACAATGCTGTGCAGAGTGCGCCGAAACTTGAAACTTCCCCGTGTTCTCCGTTTTTTTCATTTGCCACCATATGTTTTATGGCAAGTGGCAGTTTCGTGATCTGAAGTCCACGCAGCCGGATCGTAAGAAAGATACCAACCGCTAAGATCAACACGATCAGTGGAACTCCCCAGACGAAATCATCAATCGCTTTTAACATTTGTACCCGTTCCTTTCCCAAAACTTTAGATACGTACCACATTACCATGGGAAAGAGTTCTTTGCAAGTATTTTATGCTCCGTCTGCCGTTTCTCACGTCTTTGCTTTCATTTTACTCAAAATATTTAACGCCCCAGACACTCTCATCTGCTCCTGCCGCAGAAAATATCATAACATCCGTGCCTGCTTCATCTTTCATCTGACAGAATACACCGTTATATTCTTTTTCCCCGTATGTGATCGTCATATAACAGGTGCCCTGCTCCATACTCCAGATGCCTTCTAAGTTTTCGCCGTACACTTTTCCATTCTCCATCAGTACCAGTTTTACCGGCTGTGCAATCCTGGCACTGATCGCAGTTCCCTGGTTGATCACATAATAAGTTCCCGCCACTTCCGAAATGTCATAACCGCTCTCTGCGATCGTCTCACCGTCCGTCGCATACGGAAGCATACATGGCCATCCACCCTGATTCAGGAAATACTGATGCACACGGGGTTCATGATACTCCTGCCCGTTGTCAAAGCGCGTGTGGTATACAATATATTTCTTTCCATCTTCATCCACAAAAGCTGAATTGTGCCCGGTCGCCATATATGCCTTATTAAGACCCGGCAGATAATAATTGCCGGAAAGTTTTAAGCCATAAGCTGCATTGTCATCCCACATCCCCGGATATGCCCCATTCATATCGACATACTCTCCATCCACCGTTTTTAAGCGGAACACACGCATCTGATATCCTCCCTCTCTCGTCAGGGAACCATAGGAAACAAACAGATAATAATATCCGCTTTCCTCATCATAGAGAATGTAAGGTCCCTCGATCGATTTGTGTCCGCCGCCAAGCAGGCGTTTTCCAAAATACGGATCCACGCCGTTTTTCTCATCTTCTTTGGGATGGATGACCAATCCCGTTTTCTCATCAATCTCTAACAGGAAAATTCCACCCGACCACGAGCCATAGACCATCCACATTTTTCCGTCCGCATCATAAAAGACGGTCGGATCGATTGCGTTTGGATATTTCTCATAGTTATATTTATTTCCCGCGGTGATGTAGTTCTTTTTTGCATAGCTGATGTCCACATAATCGAGCACATCAGTTGCCTCGATCGTATCTTTCGCGAATCCGGAATAAATGAGTGCTCCCTTCCATGTATACGGTCCCTCCGGTTTATCTGAAACAGCATAACACAGATTCGATGCATTCCATGTCGAGGACGTACAGAAATACATATAATATAAGTCCTGTGCCCTGTTATAGACCACGTCCGGTGCCCAGACATGATAAGTCCCATCGTCAGTCGGTATCACAGAGTCTCTGCTTCCCGTATAATCAAATACATGCTCTGTTCCAAGCAGATCATCAAAGATCGGATTCGACTGCGTATATCCGTCACCGATCGATGTCCAGTTCCGCAGATCCTCAGATGATGCCCCTGACATATGCGATCCGAAAATGTAATAGGTACCGTCCGCCTCTATCACGGATGGATCATGTACACTGACGCCCGCCGTAATATCCGCCGTTTTGATTCCATCATAACTCACTGTAAAATCCTTCGGGATCTTCTCTCCCCCCGACAGTGCCACCCCCGTAAGCACTGCAGCAACCCCCAATACAATTCCTGCATAAAAAATGATTTTGCTTTGTTTTCTCATACGGCTCCTCCATTTCTGTATGATATCTAACTCTACAATAGCAAAATCATTTTTATTTTACAATTATTTATTTTACTTTTTATAAAATATTTTACTTTTTATTTTTGTTCCCATTCCTGCTCGCGGAACAGATTATCAACAATCACACGGTACTCCGCCACATGCTGTGTCTTATTGATCTGCTTTACATATTTTTCGGGTTCTGTAAAATATTTTGCAAAATAAAACCACAGCTCTTTCATACGAAACAGCGTGTTGCGCTCCCCGGACATCACATCCAGATAGCCTTTTAATACATCATCATGAAACGCGTGAAGCTGATCTTTTGTAATTGGTGCATGTCCTGTGAGTTCTCTGATCAGACCCGGATTTTTTAAAACTCCTCTTCCAAGCATGAGATGGGACACCAGGCTGCCAGTGTCCTCCGGATCCGTCTGATGCCCGGATTCCTGCATAAAAGCACATTCCCTTTTCTCTTCCATCTGCTGTCTCCATGTCCGGTAATCCTCCACGGAGCAGATGTCACCGTTGTAACATAGCGTATGTCTGCTGTTTTCCACCGCATATAAAAACGCTTCCATATCCGGAGTATTGTTATAAAAGTCCTTCTGTACACGCGGATGAATGATCAGTTCCTCCATCGGATATTTTTTCATAGATGGAAAGAAGATGCTCCCACTCCCCGGCATCATTGACACCGACACGTGTTTGACGGAGATCCTGAGCGGACATTCCGCAAAGATCTCTTCTAAAAAATGATCCAGTTTCTCCGGCACCGCAAGAAATCCTGCGCCGCGGTGCTTTGCCACGACCGTCCCGGACGGGCACCCAAGATTTAAATTGACGCTCTCGTAACCATAGTTTCCTAACTCTTTTGCGATTGCCAGAAAATCTTCTGCACGATTCGTCAGAATCTGTGGAACCACATGCATCCCTTCATTATGTTCCGGCAGAATGTCTTTGATCTCTTTGTAATTCATCTTTTTATTATTAATGAATGGTGTAAAATAGGTATCTATATTTCCAAAATGTTTCTGATATGCATTTCGGAACACAAAACCGGTAAGTCCCTCCATCGGTGCTAAATAAAATTTCATTTTTGTCATCCTACAAAGCTTCCCACTGTGCATATAGTTTTACTGTTGCTCCATTTGTAAGGGAAAGATTTGATACTGTTGCACCATCTCCATAAAAAGTATCGCTGCCATCCGCTTTGGTACTCCATCCGATAAACTTATATCCATTTCTCTGGAATGTATTTGCAGAGAGTTTATAGCTTGTATTGTATTTGCAGGAACTGATCGATTTCATCGAACCACTGGTTGCTCCATTTCCGTCAAACACGATATTGTAAGTATTGATCTTCCATTTTGCATACAGTTTGTAATTTTTACGGGTTCCCTTTTTGATCTTCGTGATCTTGTTTTTAAATGCAGAATCCGTATACCATCCTTTAAAGGTATATCCTTCTTTGGTAGCTGCTGCAAGCTGGATCGTAGGTGTGTCGTAATAGTAGCCGGTCGGATTTTCAGACGAAATGGTTCCTCCGTCAAGTACATATTTTATCGTGTACTGCTTTTTGCTCCACTGCGCATACAGTGTGACTGTCTTACCGTTTTTCGCTGTGATATTACGGATATCCTCTCCGTCTTCATAAAAATCACCTTTGCCGTTTTTCTTTGTATTCCAGCCCTCAAACACATAACCCGTGCGCTTGAATTTATTTTTTGTAAGCGTATAGTTCTTGCCATATTGGCAGACAGAGACACCTTTCATGGAACCGCTGGTTGCGCCGTTTCCATCGTATTTGATTTTATATTTATTGATCTGCCACTTTGCATAAAAGGTCAGATTTCCAATTGTACCTTTTTTGACCTGTGTGACACGTCTGGTGCATTTTTTGTCTTTATACCAGCCTTTAAATGTATAGCCATATCTGACCGGTGTTTTTAATTTGAACGTTCTGGTATCTACGTTGTATTTCTTTGCAGTACCATCCGCAAGTTCTCCGCCGTTCGTTTTGTAAGTGATCTTGTAAGTATCCCTTGACCACTGTGCATACAGATCAACAACTGCACCGTTTTTTGCAGAAAGGTTCTCGATTTCTTCCTTGTTGCCGTATTTCTTTCCACTTCCATCTGCCTTTGTGTTCCAGCGGACAAATTTATATCCCTTGCGTTTAAATTTATTTTTTCTAAGGGTATAATCCATATCATATTCGAGATTTTTCATCTCCTGCATACTGCCGCTGGTTGCCTTGTTTCCATGAAAGCGAACGGTATATTTATTTGCTTTCCATTTTGCATAAATGGTAAGGTTGCCTTTTGATCCTTTCGGGATCGTTGTGATCCTGTTTTTAAAGCTGCTCTCCTTATACCATCCTTCAAATGTATAACCTTTTTTCTTTGCTTTTTTCAATGTGATCGTTTCTGTTGTGATCTTATAAGACGATGGATTGGCATCGCTATTTTCCCCATCATAGAGTACATATTTGATGGTATATTTCTTTGTTACCGGATCGTCCGGGTTATCCGGGTTATCCGGATCATCTGGACTGTCACCGTTATATTTTGCCCAGTAGACATCTCTTGCGCGTTTCGCACGTCCTTCAAAATATACACTGTTACAGCGCTCAAAATATTTTGCCCAGTTATACCCGGCTGTATAGGCTCCGTCTGCAGTGTTTTCGACATTTTTCACTTTGGAAAATGCATATTTCTCGGAATGTTCCAGTTCGTATTTTAAAAACTTAAGCTGCCCGTCGATGGAAGTATAATCATAACCATTGCTGCTGCAGTAGTTTCTCAGGTCATCAAATCTCGAAGCATTCCACTGACAGATACCATAACTGATCTTGCCGTTGGTATCAATGACGCTTATGGTTGGGTTAAAAGAAGATTCACTCTCAATATTGGCAAGCACACCACAGGCCGCTGCTGTATTTAATTTGAGCTTTCTTTTCGCAAATTTATATACTTTTTTTCGTTGGATTTTTTCTCATCCTGAGAAATGGCTGCACCTTTATAGAGACTTGTCCCTGAGATCACCACATTGATGTATGGAATTTTGTCCTTTTGTCCTGCTCCAAGTGAATACTGATCGGTATCCCATTTCGGGTCAAATTCATAGACAAAATAATTCGTCGTGTCATAGTCTCCGACACAGCTCCAGGTTACCGGAATACTCGTTGTCTCTTTGCCGCCATCCAGATAAACATCAATGCTCTGCGGCATCTTGGCAAGCAGGCGGTTCAGGCTGATTTTACCTGTCATACGAATCTCTTTCGGGTTGTCCGAAAGATCTGCAAATCCTGTGATCTTTTTCTTTTCCGTCGTGCCTTCCTGTGTTTTCGTTTCTGCTGCATACACAGACATATCTGTTGCAGCCGTACCGACAGCAAGCAGGAGCGCCATCGCCCCTGCTGCCAGTCTTGTCATGATTTTTTTGCATAACTTTTCATAGCTGTCCTCATTCCTGCGGATTACTGTCTGTATCCTGTACTCTCATTAATAAGTCTTATACCGGATACTGATATTTACCTTGCCATTTACACCATTTACTGTACCCTGGTTCGTGTATCTCCACATTACCACATTACCTTTACCCTGGTAACCGCTTCCAAGACTCTCTGCACGATAATTGATAATCCACAGATCTGTTCCTGTGAGCTTGCTTGTATCCACATATTTGCCCGGATACTGCTGTAAAAGTTTCTGGTTCAGACCAAGTGCAAACTTATACTGTTTTCCACCATCAATGATTTCTGTCCTGAATGCATTGATAAAATCAATTCTCTGTGTTGCTGTTACATTATTGTACAATAATGAGATATCATCAAGTACATATACAACCGGATAGTCTAACTTCTGTGCATTCAGAATATTTAATACTTTATCACCCTCAGCTTTTGCCTGCGCTGCGTTCTGCGCCAGGGAGTAGCAGTATACACCAACCTTAAGGCCTGCTGCTTTCGCATTCTTATAATTTGTCTGGAACTTCGCATCCGCTGTTGTTCCTTTGGAAATACGAAGCATTACACATTCGTATCCGGCTGCCTTGATCGCATTAAAATCTACCGTACCGTTATCACTTGAAATATCTATGATCTTATTCTCTGTCTCAAGTTTGTCTTTTACCGTTACCGTGATTTCTTTCGTGATTCCGTTTGCAGATGCCTTTACGGTCGTTGTTCCAGCCTTCAGTCCATAGATTGTTCCATCTGAGGAAACAACGGCGATCATAGAGTTAGCAGAAGACCAGTATACCACACCGTATGGTTTTGCAGTTGCTGTTACTTTTACACTCGTTCCTGTCTTGATCAGTACACTCGTTGTGCTCACTTCAAGTGCTGACGATATAACACTTACACAATCCGTTGTTGCACTGACGTACTCTCCACGAACCGCATAAATCTTATAATAATAGGTTTTTCCTGTCACAGCGGTATAATCAATAAAAGAATTTGTTGTACAAAGTTCCGTTGCAATCTTATATTTTCCGTTCTCAGAGTTACTTCTCAATACGGTATAAGTTTCTGCACCATCCACCGCATTCCAGGTCAGCTTGATCTGGTTTTCAGCAATTGAGGCTGCATATAATCCAGTTGGTTTTGAAAGAACCGGCGTTGCCTGTTTCACTGCGGAATAGTCACCATAAAGTTTTTTGCCATTTTTGTTCACATAAGCTCTTACTTTATAATAATAGGTTTTTCCTGTCTCTAACTTACTGTTCTTATAAGAAAGCGTATTAACGGAAGAACAGGTTTTGACTGATTTATATTTTCCATCTTTCTCTGTTGCACGATATACACGATATCCATCACACCCTTCTACTTTCTTCCAGGAGACCGTAATGGTGTTATAATTTGCTGCAACTACCTGGATGGAAGGTTTTCCCGGAAGTACCTGCATGGATGCCGGATCGGAATAATCACTGTAGATTTTCTTTCCACCGGACGTACAGAAAGTACGAACTTTATAATAATAGGTATTACCGGTTACAAGTCCCTTATCCACATACGAAGTTGTTGTTCCCTTATTGATCGTCTTAATTTTTCTGTATTTTCCATTTTCAGAAGTGCTGCGGTAGATCGCATATCCCTTTACATAACGGTTTTTGGATGCTTTTACCTTTTTCCATGTAATTTTCAGTCTTTCATTTCCTGCCGATTTCACTTTAACCGTTGTGATACTCGGTGCGGCTGTAATGCCTTTTACACCTGAATAAGCGGAACGGAGCATTTTACCGCCCGAAATGTTTTTGTAAGTTACTACTTTATAATAATACTTCTTTCCAATCTTAACGTTTTTATCTGTATAAGATCCGGTCATGGCTCCGCTCTTTCTTTTTACGGTTCCGATCTGCTTATAACTTCCTTTTTTAGAAGCTGCACGGTAAACAATATATCCGTCCTCATCCCCTGCGGAAGTAACATTCCAGCTCAATACGACGCTGTTGTATTTGCCGGATTTGATCGTGTCGATCGTTACCGGAAGAAGTTTCGGTGTTGCAGTAAGTTCATTGGAAGTTCCACCATATGCTCTTTTGCCATTTTTATCTTTTGCAAAGGAAACGATTTTAAATGTATATTTCTGACCAGGTGTAAGTCCTGTCACTGTATAAGAAGTACTCTTTGTACTGCATCTTTTTACCAGCTGATCTGCTCCGTTTACAACCTGATATACTGCATATCCGCCACCTGTGGATGGCATGTTCACTTTATTCCATGTCAGTTTGATCGCCGTTGCACCTGCTGCTTCTGATTTTAATGTTACTGCTTCCGGTGCCGCCTTGATCGACTGCACATCCGAATAGTTCCCTGCTACATTCTTATCCCCGACTGTACGGAATGCACAGACTTTATAATAATACTTCGTTCCTACCGACAATTTTTTATCTGTACAGGTAATCGTCGTTTTATCATTGACTGTCTTAACAGCTCTATAGCCGCTGTCCTTTTTCGTAGAACGATATACTTTATAGCCATGTGCACCGCTGATCTGATTCCATGTGATCGTCACACTGTTGTAAGACGCATTTCTAACTGTAATCTGTGGTGCCTCTAAACAGGGGTTGCCGATGCCTCGTTGGAATAATCTCCATATACCTGACTTCCATTTACCGTTTTATAGGCTCTTACTTTATAGGTATAGGCTGTACCTGCTGTCACTTTTGTATCGCTGTAACTTGTCTTTCCATTTGTTACAGTTGCAACTTTTTATAAGAGGATGATGATGTTTTTCTGTAAACCTCATAACCCGTCACACCATCCACGGCACTCCATGCCAGTTTTACTTCTTTATATCCGGCTGATTCTGCGTTCAATCTTGTCGCTGACGGAAGCGGTTTGCCGGAGAGAATGCCCGACGCATCACCAAAAACCTTTTTGCCGTTTACCACACGATATGGCTGTACTTTATAATAGTAGGTCGTTCCGGCTGTCAGTGCGGCATCCACATAACTTACTGCACCGTTCGTGATATCCGTGAGCTGTGTGTCCACTTTTGATTTATCTGTGGAACGATATACGATATATCCGGTTGCACCATCCACTTTTTCCCATTTTAGTGTCAGGCTGCTGTAACCTTCCGCTGTAACAGATGTCATTGCTGCTTTTCCAAGCTGTGGTGTTGCTTTTACGGATGCATAGGTATCCGTATTGGCATAATCCGTCTGTCCGTTGTCCGTATATTTTGTATAGGTATATACATGATAAATATAGCTGATTCCGGTCTGTGCTGCCGTATCTTTATACGACACCGTATCAGTACCATCCACATGTGCGATCGTCTGCTCTGTATCTGAGCCTTCCACTTTTCGTGTGATGGTGTAGCCGTCTGCATCTGCTGTTTTTGACCAGCCTAAACTTACTGTATTATATGTCGTATCCGCCGTACAGCTTGACGGCGCATTTTTCGGTTTTACGACAATATAATAATTATCTTTATCAGCCGGTGTATCTTTTACCTGAAGTGTAAGGACAGCAACACCTGCTGCTAATGTCTTTACCTCTCCTGTAAGCTTTCCATCTACTTTCGACGTAGTAAGTGTTGCGATACTGTTATCATCGATCAGCCACTCAACCTCCGGCTCATCATCTCCCGTTGTCTCAAACGAATATCCCGGAAGCGTCACTGTTTCTCCCGCGCTGACAACTGCATATTTATCTTTTTTGCTTATGATGACTCCATTTGCAGTCGCTTCCTTAATCTCGGTATCTTCCGTTGTTTCCGTCTCTTCGGTCTCTTCGGTAACCTCAGTGGTTTCCGTAGGATCTGTCACTTCGGTAGTTTCCGTCACTTCGGTAGTTTCCGTCACTTCGGTAGTTTCCGTCACCTCGGTATTCTCGGTATTTTCGGTTACTTCCGTTGTTTCTGTCGTTTCGCCGGCTTCGGCTGCCTCGCCGGCTTCAGTCTGTCCTGTTACCCCGGACGGATCCTCATGTTCACCATTTTCTCCGGTCTGGTCTGACTGAGCATCCGTCAAAACCCCAGTCTCATTTTCTGTGGCATCCGTCTGTTCTACGACCTGTCCGTTTGCCGCTTCTGCTGCAAATGCCATGGTATCGGAACAGATGATCATAGTACCCGCCAATGTGATACACAGACCGCGCTTTAACCATTCCAGTCTCTTTTTTATCATAACATTTTGCCTCCCATCCTCTTATTTTTCTCTTTTGGGGCAGTTTTTGCGAAACCTGCCCATCATTGGTATTGTAGCACAATTTTCCATCTGAATATAGTTTATAAGGGATTTTAAGCAAATATTAAGACTTTTTTCGTTACTGTTCACTCGTACCTCGTTCCAGTAACGGATTTTGCCGATGCTTCGCATTCCAAATCGGCAAAATCTGCTACCACCACTGTATCATACGGCATTTTCAGTTCAGAAAATGCCTGCCTGTGAA
>ENA-OPYX01001365-OPYX01001365.1-human-gut-metagenome-genome-assembly--contig:-NODE-1365-length-13157-cov-3.009286_pt1 | contig 13157 bp, 15 predicted proteins | sample MGYA00242639_ERZ504486 | MGnify/ENA primary metagenome ERZ504486 (study PRJEB26092, sample SAMD00036296) | human gut metagenome | host: Homo sapiens | study: EMG produced TPA metagenomics assembly of... | reverse complement strand
CTAACGCGTCTGCCAATTCCGCCATATCCGCATATTCTGTTTTGTTCGCTGCCGTTCGGCTCGGAACGATAGTTATTATACCACGGAAAGCGGGAAAGTCAAGCGTTTTTTCAAAAAAGTTTTTGCATTCTTTTCCGCATATTTTATCTTGCGTCCCTGCGCGCAAAAACACAGGCATCTGCCCCGGTGATGCCTACTGCCGGGGCAGATGCCTGCCAGACCACGCTTCTTATTTTGCAGTTTTTCCTGAATTTTCTCAGATGCCCCAGAACAGCCAGAGGCTCCCCGCCCCCACGAGGACCGCTGCCAACGTGAACGGCACACCGATGCGCAGGAAGTCCCGGGTACGAACAGTCTCACCGTTCTTGCGGAGAATACCGATGGCCGCGATGTTGGCTGACGCGCCGATGGGGGTCAGGTTGCCGCCCAGCGTCGCGCCGGTAAGCAGACCGAAGTAGAACAGCTCCGGCTCAATGCCCGCGCCGCCGTTCATGAGGGCGGCGACGCCCTGCACCACCGGCAGCATAGCCGCCACATAGGGGATGTTGTCGATGAAGGCCGACAGCCCCACCGACGCAGCCACCAGCAGCAGATAAAGATGGAGCGGCTCGTCTCCGGCTGCGGAGTGGAACAGCTGCGCCGCCGCGTCGATGACTCCCGCCCTGCTCACTCCTTCCAGCAGAATAAAGAGGCTGAAGAGCAGCAGCAGGGTGTCATAATCCAGTGCCTGGAACGTCTCGGCCAGCGGCTTCAGGGAGCGGCTGCGCCAGCAGGCGCGGGCGACACCGAAGAGGCACAGCCCCATGCAGACGAGTCCGCTGCGCAAGGTATAGAGCAGATGCAGCACGCCGCCAGAAGGCTCAGGCAGGAAAGACGCCGCGATGAGCAGACCTACCGTCAGCAGGAGAAGCGCCGTGGGGACGTCGTCCTCCACCTCCGTTTCCACCGTGACATGGACGGGCTGGCGCTGGTCCCGGAACAGCCAGAACAGCACCCCCAGCGAGGCCAGCGCTCCCAGCTCCACGCTCCAAAAGATGCCGGGCCGACCCTCCATCCAGAAGAAATCGAAGAAATTCATCCCCGCAAAGCCGCCCAGCAGGATGCTCGTGGTGTCCCCCACCAGCGTTGCCGCGCCCTGTAAATTGGACGACACCGCAATGGCGATGAGCACCGGCACCGGCGACAGTTTCAGCCGCCGGGCGATGGCAAGCCCTACCGGAGCCACCATCAGCACGGTGGCCACATTGTCCACAAAGGCACTGATGAACCCCGCCAGCAGCGCCAGCACCGACACGGCCCACCGGACATCCGGCACATGGGCAATGAGCTCTTCGGCCAGCCGGGCGGGCATCTTGCTCTGGATAAAAAGAAAGACCGTACCCATCATTCCCGCCATCATCAGCAGGACATTGAAGTCTACGGCCCGAGCGGCGTCCGCCAGCGTGAAATCATACACGCCCAGCTTTCCCAGCAGCAGGAACGCCCCGGCCCCGCCCAGCGCGACCCAGGGGCGGTACTGCTGCACCACCAGCATCAAAATATAAAACAGGACAAACAGGCTCAGCGCCAGTGTCATTTCGTCTCCTCCGCAGGTTCCAGAGGCTTTGCGTCTTCTTCTATCATCCGATAGCCGACGCCAAGCTCGTTGAGGATATAAGTATTGCTGCCCGGGCGGCTGCCCAGCTTTTTGCGGATATTGGCCATATTCACCTGCAGCTTCTTGGTGCTGCTGGCGTCCGTGTCGCCCCAGATGGCCCGGACGATGGCCGCATAGGTCATCACCCGCCCGGCGTGCTCGGACAGAAAGCCACGATGTTGTATTCCGTTTGGGTCAGGCGCACCTCCTGCCCGTCCACGAACACCTTGCGGCGCTCGTAGTTGATGGTGAGGCCCTGTGCGCTGAACACCCCGCCGGGCAGACTGCCGCCGCCATAGCGGTTCACCCGCAGCGCAGCCCGCACCCGGGCCAGCAGCTCACCGGTGCCGAAGGGCTTGGTGATATAGTCGTTGGCACCGAGGTCGAGGGCCTCGATCTTATCCTGCTCGGGTGGTGCGGGCCGACAGGACGATGATGGGGGTCAGATACTTCTGCCGGATGGAGCGGATGGCGTCCAGACCGTCCCGGTCGGGCAGGCCGAGGTCCAGGATGACGAGGTCCGGATTATAGGAGATGAACATGGTCATGCCCATCACGCAGGTCTGGGCCACCAGCGCCTGATAGCCGTTGGTCTCCAGCAGGGTCTGGATGAAGCTGCAGATGTTCGCCTCATCCTCGATGATAAGTACCTTGAATTTATTATTGCTCATCCTCTGTTTCCTCCGTATCCACTTCTTCGGTCTCCAGCCAGAACCGGATGGTCGTACCCTCGCCGGGCGTGCTCTCGGCCTTTATCTCGCCGCCGTGGGCTTTGATGATGGCCGCGCACACCGACAGCCCGATGCCCATGCCGTGCTTGCCGCCCGACGAGGTATCCTGCGTCAGGGTCGTGCCGGTGAAGAGGGTCTTGAGCCGCTCTTTCGGGATGCCGCAGCCGTTGTCAATGACTTCAAACACCGCCCGCTGCCCCAGCGTGAACACCCGCAGCGTCAGGCAGGTCATCCCCTTGGCGTGGAGCACCGCGTTTTCCAAAAGGTTCGTCAGCACCTGCTGGATGAGCATGGAGTCCATCGGGATGACGATGAAGTCATCCGGAAGCTTTACTTCCACCGGTACGCCGGGGTGGAGCTTCTGGAACCGCACCAGCACCGTATCCACCAGCTCTTCCAGCACGGTGGGCGTCTTCTGGATGGCGACGCCGTCGGCGTCGATGCGGGTGACGGAGAGCAAATTCTCCACCATCCGGTTGAGCCACTGGGCGTCGGCACAGGCCTCGGAAAGGAGCTTTATCTTCTGCTCCCGGCCCAGCGAGTCGTAGTTGTCGATGACCGTAGAGCAGGACCCGTAGATGGACGTCAGCGGAGTGCGCAGGTCGTGGGAGACAGCCCGCAGGAGGTTGGCCCGCATCTTCTCTGTCTCGCTCTCCATCCGCAGCTGTTCCTGCTTTTTGATGCGGGTGGTCAGGGTACTCGTCATAAAGGAGACCACCAGCATCACCACGCCGGAGAAGATGTTCTCCGGGATGGTGAAGTTGAAGGCAAAGTAGGGCGTGCGGAACGCGAAGTTGACCGCCAGCACGCTGATGACAGAACCGGCCACGCCCCACCAGTAGCCGTCGGTGTACATGGAAACAAAAAACACCGCCAGCAGGAACACCATCGAGGCCACACCGTCGATGCGGCCGCTGATGAACTGGATGAGCGTCACACAGGCGAACGCCCCGATGAGCGCCGCCAAAAGTACCCAGACGTCCTTTTTCCGGAGCATCTGCTTCATTTGCTGTCCCTCCCGATCTATATTCGGTTACACTGTAAAAGTATACCACAAATAAATTAAAGATACAGCAAAGGGTGGGCATTTTTCCGTGGTTCCAAAGGGTTGACAAAAGTGCGTTCCTGGCTCACAATAGAATCATCTTCTTTATCGTAATAAAGGAAAGGGAAAGAATATGCTGTATTTTGAGAACGACTACTGCGAGGGTGCGCATCCCGCCATCCTGCAGAAGCTGACGGAAACGAACTTCGAGAAGGTGTCCGGCTACGGCACCGACCCCTACTGCGCCAGCGCAAAAGAGAAGATACGCGCCGCCTGCGCCTGCCCCGAGGCAGACGTCTTCTTCATCTCCGGCGGCACCCAGGCCAACTCCATCGTCATCGCCTCCACGCTCCGCCGCTGGGAGGGCGTCATCGCCGCCGCCACCGGCCATGTGGCCGGTCATGAGGCGGGTGCCATCGAGTTCACCGGCCACAAGGTCATCGGCCTGCCCCAGAAGAACGGCAAGCTGGATGCCGCCACGGTGGAGGATTTCTGCAAGACCTTCTACGCCGACTCGAACCACGACCCACAATGGTCCTTCCCCCGGGCATGGTGTATATCTCCCCACCCCACCGAGTACGGCACCCTGTACAGCAAGGCTGAGCTCGAGGCCCTGTCCGCCGTCTGCCACACCTACCATATGCCCCCTCTTCGTGGACGGCGCACGTCTGGGCTACGCGCTGGTGAGCGAAGGCACCGATGTGACCCTGGCAGACCTCGCCAGGCTCACCGACGTCTTCTACATCGGCGGCACCAAGGTGGGCGCACTCTGCGGCGAGGCCGTGGTCTTCCCCCACGGCGCACCGGCCCACTTCATGACGATGGTCAAGCAGCAGGGCGCTCTGCTGGCCAAGGGCCGCCTCATGGGCATCCAGTTCGACGTTCTCTTCACCGACGACCTCTACACCCGCATCAGCCGCAACGCCATCGAGACGGCCAACGCCCTCAAGAAGGGCCTCGCCGCAAAGGGCTACCGCTTCTTTATGGACTCCCCCACCAACCAGCTCTTCGTCGTGCTGGAAAACGCCCAGCTGGCCGCGCTGGAAGGCAAGGCAAAGTTCGGCTTCTGGGAGAAGTTCGACGACAGCCACACCGTCGTCCGCATCGCCACCAGCTGGGCCACTAAGATGGAAGAGATCGAGCAGCTCATCGCTCTGATGTAACTGCCAAAACTTTTCCCTCCATTTATGCGAAACGCCGGTTGCTTTTGGGGCGTCAGTATGCTATCTTTGAAAGAAACATGAGTGGAAGGAAGGTTTTCTCTATGGGCTTTTTGGACAGGCTCTTCGGCGGCAGGGCAAAGACTGCGAAAGAGACGCGGTTCCCCGGTGAAAAGATGGTCGTCAAAGCCCCCATGGACGGCATCGTTCTCCCGCTGGAACAGCTCCCGGACGAGACGTTCGCCGCAGCCATCCTCGGCCCGGGCTGCGGCATCGAGCCCACCGGCGGCACGGTCTACGCTCCCTTCGACGGGAAGATCACTTCCATTGTCCCCACCCTCCACGCTGTGGGGCTGGAAAGCACCGAGGGCATCGAGCTGCTCATCCACATCGGGATGGACACCATCACCCTGCGGGGCAGCGGCTTCACCCCGCTGGTCAGGGAAGGACAGGCCGTCAAAGCCGGAACGCCCCTGCTGAACGTGGATCTCGACGCCATCCGCGCCGCCGGGCTCTCCACCGAGAGCGCCGTCATCGTGACCAACGCCGACGACCTGCCAAAGCTCCATATCATCGCGGGCGGCATCGTCTCCACCGGCACGCCGCTGTTCAAATTCGAGTAAGATACAAAAAAGACATCTGCCGCCGGCAGATGTCTTTTTTGTTATGCTCATGCTTTTTCGGGCTTATACTGCAGGACCCGCTCGGAGACGAGGCCGTTGAAGAACTGGATGAAGGGTCCGAGGCAGAACGCGCAGATGAGGGTACCCAGACCCACAAGACCGCCCAGGAGCCAGCAGAGCAGGGCGCAGAAGGCGTCGGTGAAGACGCGGCAGCCGAAGTACTGGAAGTGCGTGTAGTCCCGCAGACCCAGCGAGAGGTAATCGTAGGGCGCGATGCCGAGGTCAGCCGTCTGGTAGAGGGACGCGCCCAGCGCCGTCACAAGGACGGCCAGCACCACCCACACCAGCTGTTCCGGCAGGGACGCTGCCGGGCCGAAGGCCGCGGCAATGGGGTCGTAGAAGAAGGTTATGATGAACCCCATGCCGATGCCGTTGACGAAGGTGCCAAGGCCGATGTACTTGCGCCCGAACCAGAATTCCAGCGCAAAGAAGAGGATGTTGGTGGCGACGTTCTGCACGCCCAGCGAGATGCCCAGCAGCTCGGCAAGGCGCATATTCAGCGCGCTGATGGAGTCGTTGCCGAGATGGGACTGCTTGAAGAGGGCGATGCCCAGACCAATAATGACAATGCCCACCATCATACCCACGATGCGGCGGGTGGTCGGCTTTTGGGTGGTCGAAATGCTCATGAAACGGCCTCCTGATTTATTTTTCTCTATTATAACGCTGCAGGAGGGTCAGCGCAATCAATATTGCACAATTATCTGTTTCATTGTGGAAAACTCATTGTCTCAAGTCTTCTTCCAGCCGGGCCTTGTCCAGCCCCTCGCCGATGACGATGAGCACCTGCTGTCCCTGCGGGATGGGGGCCGCCGTCAGACCGGCGGCGGCAGCATTCAGCTCATACCACTGGCCATCATCCTCCACGAAGCCTTTCACCCGGAGGACATTTCCGCAGGCAGGGTCGGTGAAGAGGGACGGGATGTTCTTTTCCAGCTGAGCACGGGGCAGACCCAGCTCGAGGAAGTAGGCCGAGGTGAAAGCATCATGCGCGTCGAAGTGGAGCTTTTCGCAGCTGGCCTGCCGGCAGCCGCACTTTGCGATGCGGGCCATATCGTCGCCGGTCAAATCGGCCCAGTCCTTCGCAATAATTTCCTTCGGGCCGAACTTCCGGGAGCACTTGCAGGCTTCCAGCGCACGGGCCAGATGGGCTTCTGCCCCCTGCTTCTGCGCGTCAGAGGCCAGCTGACAGCGGCTCAGGAGGACACTGCCCGCCCATGCACTCTCGGAAGCGAGGATATATTCTGCCTGCGGGGAAAGTTCTTCCGGCAGAAGGGCATCCACGATGGCGATGACATTGCCCAGCTGATACCAGCAGTCCAGCGGCTCGTCCCGCAGCACGTCGAAGAACTCGTCCACGTCAAAGATGCCGCTGGGCTCCACGATGACCCGCTCAAAACCCCGCATGGCCATGGAGATGAGCTTTGTCCGCATCCGGCGCTGGTGGGTGTCGCAGTCGCAGCCACCGCTGATGGTCTCCAGCTCCACGCCCTGCGCCTCGAGGTCCTGCAGGAGCATGGCGTCCACGTTCACCGCGCCGAAGTCGTTTTCCAGTACACAGACTTTGACGCCCTGCCCGGCCCACCATGCCGCGTATCTGCGCAGGAAGGTGGTCTTCCCTGCCCCGAGAAATCCTGTGATAAGGTCTACCTGAACCATTGTCCTGTCCTCCTGTTGTATCAGCTTTTTCAGCGTTAGTATAAACTGACAGCCGTCGATTGTCAAACACAAGAAACGGCCCTTTCCCGGTCTGGGAAAGGGCCGTTCCGCCGCAATGCTGGGAGTTCCTTACAGGAATTCGACGCTGCCGTCCTCGATGTGGTACATCGCACCGACGACCCGCAGGCCCGTTTCCTCCTCGATGTTATGGATACACAGGCTCTTTTCGATCTCCTGCACACTGTGCCGGACATTGAGACAGCTAGCCTTGTAGGGGTCTGTTTCATCCCCGATGGCCTTCTTTATCTCGTCCGTGATGTAGCGGATATAGCCGGAGGGCTCCTGGTTGATGGCGGCATCCACCGCACCGCAGTGGGTGTGGCCCAGCACCACCACCAGCCGACAGCCCAGATGGCCGGCAGCGTACTCGATGCTGCCCAACTGGTGGTCGTCGATGATGTTGCCCGCCAGCCGGATGACGAACAGCTCACCGATGCCCGCCGAGAAGATGTTCTCCGGGATGACCCGGGAATCCGAACAGGTGACGATGATGGCGTAGGGCGACTGACCCTTCGCCCAGGTGGACATCCGGATACGGCGGGAAATATCGCCGCTCCCGTTTTCCGCATTCAGGTATTTCAGATTGCCCGCCGCCAGCTTGTAGATGGCATCGGCCGCGGTGCAGACTGGGGTCTCACGCATTGCAGCAGCCTCCTTGGAAAAAAGTGGTAAAAAGTATCCTGCAAAAATGCCCGGCCGTCCAACGAAGGGCAGCCGGGCGGGAGCTCAGTTTATCAGAAGTGGATGACGCCGAGGATCAGACCAGCGACGAGGCAGACGATGGAAACGCCCCACTGCCAGCCGAAGCAGTACTTGATGTGGTCCTTGATCTCGACACCGGCCAGACCGATGCCCAGATAGGTAGCGGGAGCCACCGGGCTGATGAAGGTAGCGCAGTTGCGGCAGACGACCATTGCGATGGCGATGTGAGCCGGGTTGACGCCGAACTGGTTGCCAACGCTGACCAGAACGGGCAGCAGGCCGTAGAAGTAGGAGTCGGTATCGAACAGCAGAGCCAGAGGCACGCTCAGGATGCCGATGATGATGGGCAGGAAACGGCCCAGAGAGGCGGGGATGACGTTGGCCATCATAATGGCCATCTTCTCCATGATGCCGCTCTTGCTCAGGACACCGAGGAAGACACCGGCACACAGGATGGTGGAAGCCATGCTCAGGCCAGCGGAAGCGTGGCTCTTGATGATGGAGTTGTGCAGCTTCTTGCCGCGGTAGTTGACCAGAATGCCCAGAGCGCAGCCGACCATGAAGACGTAGTAAGAGGGGAAGATGTCCAGGACCAGCACGATGATGACGGCCAGAGTCAGGATGACGTTGAAGATGAAGTTCTGGGGACGAGCCAGAGCCTCATCCTTCTTGCCGTCGTCGGAGTCGTCGTACTTGCCGGCGTCCTCAGCAACGATGGCATCGCCGAGCTTTGCGATGCGCTTCTTCTCCTGCAGGCCCCAGAAGATGGCGGTGCCGACAGCCAGCACCAGGCCGACGATCTGCATGGGCATGAGCTGGAACCACAGGTCGTTGGGCTCCATCTCGATGACGCTTGCAGCGCGCATGGTGGGGCCGCCCCAGGGCATCAGGTTCATGACGCCCATTGCGGTGACGCAGATGAGCAGCAGGGTCTCACGGCGCATGTGCAGGCGCTTGTAGACGGGCAGCATGGCGGGGATGGTGATGAGGAAGGTGGAAGCGCCGCCGCCGTCCAGATGGCCGATGATGGCGATGAGGCAGGTCATCAGAGCAACGCCGACGACGTTGTTGCCGACCTTCTTCATCAGCGCACCGATGATCTTGTCGAACATGCCTGCATCGGTCATGACGCCGAAGAACAGGACGGAGAAGATGAACAGGACCGCCGTACCGTGGACGCCCTTGACGCCCTCCTTGATAAAGCCAGCCATTTCATCCAGGGTGAAAGCACCGGTAGCCACCAGAATGGCTGCGGTGATGGTCGAGACGCTGACGAATGCCAGTGCAGGGACCGTGACATTGCGCAGCAGCAGGACGATGACCGCAATCACCGTTGCAAAGCCGAGCAGAGCGAGGATCGTATCACTCATGGGTTTGTACTTCCTTTCCTTTTTCGTATACTGGGGATGCATTCCGTTTTATCCTCCAGAATCATTCCCGTTCGTTATGGTTCAAGTATACAGACTCAAACTTACAGCCCAAAGCCCTTCTCGTTACGGTTTGTTAAGAAATTCCTTAATATCCTGTAAGATTGTGTATGGAAGGTTGGATACAATAGAGTGCAACACAAAAGGCGTCCTTTCGGACGCCTTTTGCGTTGTTTATTCTTTCCGGCTGCTCCTTATCTGCGCCAGAAGCGTAGACGCCGACACAGGTTTTACCACATAGCCGTCGATGACGCCGTGGCTGCGGGCGTCCACAATCTCCCTTGTAGGGGCATTGGTCATCACGATGCGGGTCATGCCCGGGTAGCGGCCCCGGATTGCCATGCAGAAATCCACGCCGCTGCTGCTCATCAGGCTCTCGTCGATGGCGAGAACGTCGAAGGGCTGCTGCTCCAGCAGCTGGCGCAGCTCGTCCCGGCGGGAGCAGGTGGACACACTCAGGCCCAGCGCGCTGAGGTCTTTGTCCAGCAGGTCGAGGACCTTGTTGTTGTCGTCCGCCGCCAGGATGCGCAGCTTGCTGTCCACGCCCCACTGCAGCTGTTCGCGCTCCTGCTGCTGCTCCAGCACCGGCAGATAGACATAGAAGGTCGTGCCTCTGCCGATGGTGCTCTCCGCCCGGATTCGGCCCCGGTGGGTGCGGATGATCTGGTCGGCCAGGGCAAGGCCGAGGCCGGTACCTTCGCCGGTCTTCTTTGTGGTGAAGAAGGGCTCGAAGATGTGCTGCATCGTCTCCTTGTCCATGCCGCAGCCGGTGTCGGTGACGCTCAGGCAGACGTAGCTCGACCATTCCTCGGAGATCTTCTCTTCCGGGAAGAGCGCCGCCAGCTCACTGCGCGGCACGACACTGCCCCGGATGGTCAGCTTTCCGCCCGCAGCGCCGATGGCGTGGATGGCGTTGATGCTGATGTTCAGCAGCACCTGCTGCAGCTGGGTCGCATTGCCCAGAACGCATTCACCGCTCAGCTCATTTTCTTCCTTCAGCTCCACGTTCTTCGGGCAGTTCGTCTCCACCAGTTTCCGGGTCCGATGGAGCAGTCCCTCCACCGACACGGCGTCGTAGACCGTCTCCACGTTTTTCCGGCTCATGGAGGAAATCTGTTTCACGACCTCCTGTGCCTTCTGCGCCGCCTCGCTGATCTCCATCGCGTTGTCATAAATTTCGCTGCCCGGGTCGGCGTCGGCCATGATGAGGTCGGCATAGCCGGTGATGGGGTCAGGAAGTTATTGAACTCATGGGCGATGCCGCCGGTGAGGGTCCCCATCATCTGCAGCCGCTGGCCGTGGGCCAGCGACTCTTCGCTGCGGTGGAGCTCTTCGAGGGTCTGGTTCAGAGTCTTCAGATCGCTGATCTCGGTCGCGCTGCGGCGGTCGCGCTCCTGCAGCCGGAACATCTGGAACATGAAGAGCACCAGCACCAGCGCCACGCCGCCGAAGATGAGGACCACCTTCACGAAGCTCTGCTGTACCGGCTCGTAGAAATCGTCGTAGTCCACCACGGCGCTGACGATCCAGAAACTGCCCCCCACGTCCAGATGACGAAAGGCGCTTATCTTATGCACCCGGGGCAGATCCGGGTCGGCCCACCAGTAGGAGTAGTAGTCCAGCGTGCCGGATTCCTCTTCCTGCTGAGCGCGCAGCAGCTCACTCAGACTGCTCATGTCCAGTTCCTTCCCCTGATAGATGCGCTGGCGGCCCTCCACGACTTTGATGCCCCACTGAACGGCTTCGGGGTGCATGACCACAAGGTTATCGTCATTCTTTATCATGATGTAGCCGTTCCTGCCGACATGGATCTCCGAGATGAGCTGCTGATACATGACCGTGGAGTCTACCACGAGGCAGGCTGTCTCATCCCCGGCCTTCTTCTTCATCACAAGATAGTGCTCGTCACCGCTGTGGTACTGCCAGTAGGAGATGTCCTCCGTCCGGGTGATGAGGACATCGCAGACGGCGCTGAGGCCGTAGCAGCTGTAGATGACCTCGCCGCTGCTGTTTTCCAGCCAGACGTCCCGGATGGTATCGCTCCGGGCCACCGTGGGGCGGAACGCTTTGCTGGCCTCCGCTTTTCCGGCGATGGAGTCCAGCCGGTCGGCGTATTCTTCCAGCAGGACGCGGATGCTGTCGGCGGTGCTCTGCACCACCAGCTCCATCTGCCTCGTCTGGCTGTCCATCATGGCGGTGCGGTAGTCCTTCCACACCATACCCACCACGACAGCCAGTGCGGCTACCGTGACGACACCGATGGCCAGCGGCATCCACAGGGTGCGCAGCGTCTGGAAGCGTATCTTTTTCGGGGCGTTCTCCTTCATATCGAGTCCTCCTTTGGGGCGGTCTTGCTCTTCCTGTCTAAAAAATGTTATAATTTTATTTATCGCAAGTGAAACAAATTTTTCCGGTCAGAAAGTGCAGGGAGTTATCATGTCGTATCATGTTCTTATTGTAGACGACGATCCAGCAATTTGCAAACTTTTATCGAAAGTTATGATAAGCAATGAGATGGACCCTCTCGTCGTCAACAGCGGCGCGGCGGCGCTGGACCTCATCGCGCGGCAGAGCAGCACGCTGGATATGATCCTGATGGACATCACGCTGGGCGACATGGAGGGATTCGATGTCATCCAGACCATCCGGCGCAACGGCGTCACCACGCCGGTCATCATCATCAGCGGCCGCAACGAGGACTATGATTTCATGTACGGCCTCTCGCTGGGCGCCGACGACTATGTCACCAAGCCCTTCCGTCCCCAGATTTTGGGCGCAAAGGTCAAGGCCCTTATCCGCCGCAGCAAGAGCTTCTCGCAGGAGAACAACCAGCAGATCAGCTGCGGGCCTTTCCTCTGCGACACCACCACCATGCGCTTTTATAAAAACAATGTAGAGCTGAACCTCTCCGAGAAAGAGCGCAGCCTGCTGCTGCTCTTTGTGCGCCACCCGCAGCAGGTGTTCACCAAGGACATGATCTACGAGCAGATATGGGGCAACCTCATTGCCGTGGACGACAACGCCATCATGGTCTACATCAACCGCCTGCGCAGCAAGATCGAGGACAACGCCCGCACGCCCCAGCACATCATCACCATCCGCGGCGTCGGCTATCGTTTTGTGCCGTAAGAGCGTCATTTATTTTTTTCATAGAAACAAAGAAGAGCAGCCAACTGCGCGCGGTGCAGTTGGCTGCTCTCTGGTTTTATGCCGGTATAAAACACAAAACCTTGAAAAAGGAGAATCGCATGAAGTTTGTGTGCATATTTAGCCGCAAAAGCGGGGGTGAGAAGAGCGAAGGAATCTCCGTGAATCCATTCCGAAGCGTGGTTGGCAAGCCACATTCCCGCTTTTATGCTATATCACTCAATCTTCGCGGAAAGAGAAAGGCTTGACTTCGCGGACGACGTCCATGACAGTGCCGTCGCGGGCCTCGATGATGCCCACGATGCGGTCGCCGAACTGGACCTTCTCAGGCTCGCCGACGATGGAGTAGGCGATGTCGCGCAGCTCCTCGATGGTCTTCAGAGGCACGCAGTCGGCGTCCTGCAGGGCCTTCAGCAGGTCGGGCGCTTGGGGTTGACGGCCACGCCGTAATCGGTACGACGATGTCCACGCTCTCGCCCGGGGTGGTGACAGTGGTCACGTCGGTGCAGATGGCCGGGATGCGGCCCTGCAGCAGAGGAGCGATGACGATGGTGCACTTTGCACCCTGTGCGGTATCGGGATGGCCGCCCTGTGCGCCGGTGATGATGCCATCGGAGCCGACGACGACGTTGCAGTTGAAGTGGGTATCAACTTCCAGAGAGGCCAGGATGACGTAATCCAGCTTGTTGACAAAAGCGCCCTTGTTCATGGGGCTTGCGTACTCGCCAGCAGAGATGGGGAAGTGGTTGGGGTTGGTGCGGACATTGTTGACCGCATCCAAATCGAAATCCTGGGTATCCACCAGCTTGCGGGCCAGACCGCAGTCCAGCAGCTCGCACATGGGCTTGGTCAGACCACCGACGCCCAGACCCATATGGATGTTCTTCTCTTCCATGATCTTGCAGAG
>ENA-OPYX01001363-OPYX01001363.1-human-gut-metagenome-genome-assembly--contig:-NODE-1363-length-13160-cov-3.341978_pt1 | contig 13160 bp, 15 predicted proteins | sample MGYA00242639_ERZ504486 | MGnify/ENA primary metagenome ERZ504486 (study PRJEB26092, sample SAMD00036296) | human gut metagenome | host: Homo sapiens | study: EMG produced TPA metagenomics assembly of... | reverse complement strand
TTGCACTAATGCAAATTCCCTGACGCACACATCTTTCGCTGCTATGGTTACAAATACGAAGTCCCTTTACTTTCCAATAGCTCACTCCATCCAGTAATATCGCTGCATATGCACCATTTCCATCAATTAACGGTGCTTCTCCATCCCCATATGTTCCAATCTGTGCAAATTGAAAACGATCTCCATCCCCGTGTGGGCAAAGCATTCCTTTCCACTCACAACCACATTTTAAAAGCAACTTATCTCCAGCCCCAAATAAAATCTGATTCGCAGCTTCAAGACTTTTCAGCGCTGCATCCGGCGTAATTCCACTGTTTCATCATTTCCATTCACAGCATCCCAGATAAAAATATTCTTCCCATATTTCTTCTCCTCTTTCTTTCCTTAGCTTTCACATCAACTTTTCCGACCCAACAGTTTGCTTAGCTTATCAGCTGGTACACTTGGGTACAGCTCCATGATTCGATTAACAATTCTTTTTCCTGATTCAAACTGGGTCTTCACGATACGCAGATGTCACATACTCATATCCAAATACATGCTCCAAAGTCGAATAGACTGCAATCGCCCAACCATATTTCTCACCTTTTTTATTTTTACGCTGACGAAAATCTCGAACGCACAAATACATCTGCATCTGTAAGTCTGTGATTGTACCCTCAAAGCCCTTTTCACCATCTTTGCCAAATCCAGCCTTTTGTTTCACTTCTGACGAATAATATTCTGCATTTGCATTCTCTTGTGCAAACAAATCCATTATTTTCTTTTGACGTCTGGAAGCTTTTTCATCGTCCCAAAGGGCATCGAAATCATACCCATCTCTTCGATAATTCACAAAACATGGCAACCATTCTTTAGAAATAAATCCAGCTTTCTTATCAAAAAATTTTCCATAAGCAACATTTCCACTACGGGCAATAATCGCTCTCCACTCCCAAGGATCGACTTCTGGATTCTTTGACCACCAATATTCTGAAGCAGTTCGTTCTTCCAACGAAAAGCCCGGAATTTCATTCTTAAATAATGGTAAAAATCCTACTTTGTTTATATACGCAATTGCTTCATCAACGGTATGGATGCATTCTGGATTATTCCAATCTATACCGTCCATAATCCACTTATCGTTCTCATTTTTCATTGCTAACCTCCAAACAAATATTCTGCTATAATTATATCCTATGCAATGAATTTAATCAATTTAAATTTCGTTTTGTTTTTCGTTTTTGAAGAAGAGGCTGCAATAAAAAACTAGCCACTATGAACCAGATAAAAAATCGTTTTTACCCTGATCCTAATGGCTATGGTATTATTTTTTATTCATTTAATTGCTTCCAACTATCAATTTCACCAATATAGATTTTTCTAAGTTGTTCAAGCGTAATTGTCTCTAATGGATTTTCTTCATTTACAACTACCGCAATTCCTTCTTTCGCTATTGTTTCATAGTCAAGGAGTTCTTTTTCATAATCCTTCAATTCTCTCGATGACATTGCAATTTCTGCATTACGTTTTTACTTTAGTCCTCATCAATTTTCATGTTCTATCAATGATCTCTATATTTGCAATCTTCAAGATGATCATTTACCATCCCTATGGATTGTAAGAATGAATAGGTAATCACAGGGCCTACAAAAGCAATTCCTTTTTTCTTCATGTCAAGATGCCATCTTACGAGACACATCTGAAACTGTCGGTATCTGCTCTACCGTCTTCCAATGACCATCTATGACATTATTCTCAGTAAAATGCCACAAGTATGCGTCAAATGATCCGTATTGAGCTTGAATTTTTTTTACTGCCTGTGCATTCTTGCGCACACTGAATATCTTACTGCGATTGCGTATGATTCCTGAATCCAGCATAAGATTCTCAAGTTCCTCATCTGTCATTTCACTGCATGCATCGATTTGAAAATCATGGAATGCAGCACAATAATTTGCTCTCTTATGCAAATTGTTTTCCACGATAAACCTACACTTGCTCCTTCAAGACAAAGCATCTCAAATTGAAAGTTATCATCATGATTCACTTTGCACCACTCATTGTCGTGATATTCCTCCAATATCGGATCGCCCTCATACCACGCGCGACATTTATTTTTTTCTCTTTCCATATATACTACTATCTGTCCTCTCTCATTATTTGCTATTATGAAACAGCTACTATATAGACTTTTATCAAAGCATCAACCTGATTTTCTCTATTAATGCCTGATCCGCTGGAAGCCAATCCACACTATCAAGAGATTCCTTCGTCAGCCACCTTGCCGCTTCATGTTCTTTTAACTCAAGTTTGCCGCTTACGATTTCGCACCAAAAGCAATCCATTGACAAATGGAAATTCGGGTAATCATATTCAATCGTATCAATGCGTTCTTTCACTAATATCTCAGTATCGAGTTCTTCCTGTATTTCTCTTTTTAATGCTGCCTCTGGTGTTTCCCCAGTTTCTATCTTTCCACCAGGAAATTCCCACCCATCTTTCCACTCACCGTAGCCTCGCTGCGTAGCAAATATTTTTCCATTCTGAAGAATTACGGCCGCTACTACTCGTATTGTCTTCATATTTTTTGTTTGCATATTTTGTTAGCATCTCCTTTTTTGAAGCAGACTTTACCACTTCATATGGATAAACTTTTCATAATACCTCTCCTATTACTTCAACTTCACCCTTTAACACATGTCTTTATGCTTCATCTCAAACTTTCTATCTTTCTCTGGTGTGGTTTACCATGCAGCTAGTATACTTCAAATTATGAATTGTATCAAGCACTCCACAAGCGTATTGTCGTTAAAATCATTCAGCAATAGGAAACTGCAAAGAGAGCCATCGGGACAGGTACGGCGACTTTCAAATGCCACCGTCCCCAGTTCCCTTGCATATTTCAGTCATACTCTTCATAAAATACATATGTCATATTTTACAAGTCATAATATTTGATCCAATTTTTTGAATTTTGACTTGATTTTTTCGTGATTTATGGTAAAGTTCGTGGCAGTGATCAGGTTCCAGATACTCGCGAGGACTGAACCGGGGGAGGACCTGAGGGTCCTCCTTTTTTTACCCTGAAAGAAGATATCTCTATCATCTACTCAAGATAAACTTTATGGTATCAATAAAATTCTCACTAAAACCATTCAAATCTTCCATTGTAATTGCACCACTTCTAAGCAAATCTACGCAATCCCAAAATAGCTGTAGATTTTGATAGTTACATCTGGACTCCCTGATATTTCTTATCTTGCTTAATTCTTTTTTCAAGCTTCCAAAAATGATCTGATGCTTTTCCCGGAGAAGTCAATAACTCCACATACTCTTTTATAAGCCGTTCCATATAATGTTCCTGCCATTCTGGAACGCGTTCCTGAAACAATTTCCAATCTGATTTCGTTATATCATTCATCTTATAATATCTTTTCCCCGCTTACAATAAAAATCAACTTATTTGTCATATATCTTCATATCTTTTTAGTTTATAAAATTACTTTTTCGTCTGATATTCCTGTTCCAGTTCCTCTGCCAGATACGCATCGCTCATGCAGTGCATATCGGAAACACCGTCACGCATTAACTGATAGACTTCAGAATGGTAAAATAAACCCAATGCCTCATCCAATGAAAGTCCCTGCTGTTTGGCAAAGCACTCAATGACGCGAGCATATTTTTTCTGAAGTAAAATCGGATTTGCTGTCATCATACACAATCTCCTTTCCTGAAATTTCAGTGTTACCCACTGTTGATGTGAGAAGCTTTGAAATACCAGATTTTAACATCAATCAAATTTTCGCAACGATATACTCTTCAAATGTTTTTCCAAGTAACCGCATAATCTCAAGTTCATCAGCTGCGTCATATAAAGCGTTATGTACTTCCGTATATCTACAATTACCAGACAGCAACTGCATCATAGGTTCCACGCCATAATTACGCTTCATTTTTCCTGTTTTGCAGCATTCTATACTGGCAGGAATCTTATCGTTATACTGCCTATATGCAGCAATCTTCATAATATCAAACCATCTATATGACGCTAATTCGTTCAGCAAATTCTTATCAAAAGTGCCATTATAAGCAAACAAATCTTTTACGCCATATTTTTCAAAAGCTTCTTTAAATTTTTCCATAGCTATCTTACGTGTAAATAAAAGATCTTTAGGTGCTCGTCCTTTTACCGGAAGTACCATAGAAAACATACCGCCAATCTTATACTCTGGGTCAAATATAAAATATAGATCATCGACTTTTTTGAATGTATCCTTCTCCGCTATCACAACGCCTATGGACATTACTTCATTGTTCCAGTTTGTCTCAGTATCAATTACAGCAAAATAATCCATTTAATCATCCTTTCTTAACCGTTTTAGAAAGTTCAATAATTGCCATGTGGAATTCAATACTGTTATTCAACACAGATTACTGCCCAGTTCTTTCAATTCAGCAATAGCATTTGTGTTATTACTCAAATCCGCTCTGTCACTTGCGGAGTATGATTTTATAAACAGCATATCCCAAAAACAAATAATCTGCCATGCACTGAAACTGCTTATTGATCAGCTCATATTGGATGCTGCCGACCCTAGCAGCTCCGACAACAATGACACCGACCTTCTTGTTTTTTAGTATGGAGTCCTTTGCAATAACATTTATCAATAATGAGCTTCAGCTGTGCTGACATACCCCACCAATAAACAGGTGTGGCAAAGACAATCACATCCGCTGCAACGATTTTATCTATTGTCGGATTCGTATCGTCCTGATCGACACAGCCCTTGCTGCATTGACAGACTCCGCAACCTTTGCATGGAGCAATGTTCAGCTTCTCCGGTGCGATGATTTCAATTTCATTTTCTTCTGCAACACCTTCAGCAAATGCCTGGATCGCTGTTAATGTGTTTCCTTTTCTCGCACTTCCGTTTACGATTACTATTTTCATGTGTATCCCCCAACTTCCGATTTTCTTAATTCTACAAACTTGAATTTGAGCAAAAGCTCAAGGGACTTTAATGCCCCTTATGCTTTTCTCTTTTCTTTTGCTGTTTCAACTCAAACATTCGCTGTTCTTCTGCCTCTTTCTTCTTGCGGCTTCTCTCTTTACGCTCCTGTTTGTTCTGCTCCTGTTGTAATTTCAATGCCTGTTGCGATTTTGTGCCGATGCCTATTTCTATTGTCTGCTTTCTTGCCTCTCGCTGCATCCGTTTCGGATTTCTTTTTATATCTTTTACAATAGTTTCAACAGCCGGACTGAATTTCAAACTGAAATAGTATTTTTGAATATATTCCTGCACTTCATAATCTTTTGGTTCTGCACCAAATGTTACCTTTGCCACAGATAATTTACCATCTTCAATACACTCAAATACACCTACCCAAAATGGTTCTTCAAAATATACCGTCAATTTTCCACTTACTTTGTCCATAAAATTCCCTCCTGAAATTTATTGAACAAAGAATGGACAACCCGGAGGGGCAGGTTACTTACCCTATTATAAATAGGACGGCCGGGCTACCTACCGGCTCTGGCACATCAAAGATGCACGTTGCGTTTTTATCTTTGCGTTTATAATCAAGCCATATGGCACGATTAGCTTAATTCGTTAAATTTTTGATTTATCCCGTATAAGCATCCTCCGCAGTGTTCCTGAAATTCTGTTTTTCTAGCCACTGCTTTTCCTCTTCGCTTTCCGGGATGTCAATTCTTTCTATTTTTTGAATATGACAGGTCTTGTCCCATCATTACAGCAGGTGATCATCATGCGCTCATCATTTGTCCAGCCGTGCAAAGCGGTATAGACATATCGGCTCACTGCGTCCCATGCCTCACCGCAAAACTTGCCATTCATCAGATGATAGAAATCGTCCTGCTGCGGCGTTCTCTTTAGCAAAAATGTATCGCCTGCCTTGAAGCAAGGACACGGTCCCGACTTTGTATCAGCTAGATATTTTTCCTGCAGTTCCGGGAATACCTTTGTTTCCAGAACTGTTATTCTGCATTCATGCTGCATATTATTACTCCTCCCGTTTTACATAGTTAAGCTGAATATCATAGCCGAGAGCTTCGAGCATCTGAACAAAGGTTTTGTTTACAATGGAATCTCCCTTTTTTAATAAGTCGATTCACATACTGCCCTCGTTGTGCCGACCGTTTCTCCAAGCTTTGCCTGTGTCATGTCTGCCTCGATGCACTTTACCTTTACATCGACTTCAAAGTTGTTTTTAATCGAATAATTGAACTAAAGTTATACTAATAATGTTATTTATTATAACACCGTTTAAAATTTATTTCTACCGAATTTTCCCCAAACGCATAAAAAGACACCCGACTTTCTGCTGAGCGCCTGCTAAATCTCTATTCTTTTATGCCTGTATCTCTGTGCCCCTGAAGGTGACCGTGATCTCCTGTAAGCGTCAAATCGTTCGCCTTAACAAAGAATTGATTTTATGTCATACTATAAAAAAGTACAAGGACAACCAAATTTCTAGCTATCCTTGTACTTTACATTCTGATTAATTTTTACTACACTGTCTATTAACTTGTTGTAGTTCTTCAAACATTGTTTGGGCTAACGCATTCATAATAGCGCGATATCTTCCGGCATCTTCAAACAATTTTGTATATGTTTCAGTACTTTCCATATAAGCTTCTTGAGCAACATCATCAAACAACTGAGGAAAAATATTCTTTTCAAAAATCTGACGATCATTTACCTGAACTGATTTCATCAGTTTTTTGTTATTCTTCAACTTCTGATGTAATGTAGTAATTACGACTTTATCACCTTCAGTAAAATTTCCCATATATTGCTGATTGATCTTTTCAATAACCTTTTCTAATGGACTAAGTGTCTCTACCATTTTCACTTTCTTCTTCATCTTGGCAGGCTCGTACACACCTTTTTTCTCTTTTTCAAGATGAATAGATCCTTCATATGTCTTCTCAAGATTATAATATTCAAGCTTTATTCTATTACCCAGATCAAAAGGTACTGTAGAATCAGGCGGAACAACCTTTGCCAAATAAGAGCAGAAAATGTATTCTTCATGCATTGATTTATCAAACATGCGTGCAATCTGTGTAATATAACTATACCATTTTACAAATGCTCTACACTTTTTTCTAAACTGATACCTTTGTTCTTGATTTAAATCATTATATCTTCGCTGAACTGGCAATAACGCATTTGTAATGGCCGCCTGAATCTTATTTGCCTTGCGTTTATCTTCATCAAAATATATTTTGTTGATATTTTCAATATCCGTATCATCATAAATTTTGAAACTACGAAGCTCCTTCTGTAATTCATAAATCATATCGGTATTGATTTCCTGAGCCAAGGATGTCTCCTGATAAAACGGCTGAAATGCTTTTAATATATCATCCTTTGTATTTACAAAATCAATTATAAAAGTATCCTGCTTATCTGGATGTATGCGATTCAATCTGCTCAATGTCTGAACTGCTTTTACATCACGTAACTTTTTATCAACAATCATTGTATGAAGCAATGGTTCATCAAAACCAGTCTGATATTTTTCAGCCACAACGAGAATATTTCCTTCATCATGGAACACTTTCTTAGTCTGTGCTTCGCTCACACCATTTAATTTTCTTTCTGTCCACTCTATTTCTCTCTGATCATCTGGATCTTTAATTGATCCAGAAAATGCAGCCAAAATTTCAACATTGTCATATTCGTTTTCTTCCAGATATCTCTTAATCTCATGATAATAACGAACTGCTGCAAGTCTAGATGATGTAACAACCATCATCTTACCTTTTCCCTTAATCTTCTGTTTCGTTACATTAAGAAAAGTTTCAACAATAATAGCAGATTTTTGCTGAATATTATAAGGATGCAATTCTCCATACTTTCTGATCATTTTTAATGCTCTTGACTGAGGAACATCAGGATTATCTTTTGTATTTTTTACAATCCGATAACAGGTTTTATATGTCATATAATTCTGAAGAACATCCAAAATGAAACCTTCCTCAATTGCCTGACGCATTGAATATACATGATATGGGTGATAGGAACCATCCTTTAACTCAGTGCCAAACATCTCAAATGTTGCTTCCTTTGGTGTTGCTGTAAATGCAAAAAATGACAAATTTTTATGTTTTCCATGAGAAATCATTTCGCGCACTAAACGATCATCATCATCTATTACTTCATCTTCGGCTTTACCTTCTAACTCAGCATACTCCTTTAAAGCATCTGATACATCCGCAAGTGCTGTTTTTAATTTCATTGCAGATGAACCAGTCTGTGAAGAATGTGCTTCATCAACAATAACTGCAAAACGTTTATCCGTTGTATCATCAACTTCCTCATAAATCACCGGGAACTTTTGCAGTGTTGTAACAATGATTCTCTTACCATCATTTAATGCATCCTTCAAATCTTTTGATGATTTATTTTTGTCAATTGCACATACACTGCCCAACGTGTGATCAAATCCTGTAATCGTTTCCTGTAGCTGATCATCTAAATTGCGCCTATCTGTTACAACCACTACAGATGTAAAGATTGGTTCATCCTTAGCGTTGTGAAGTGATGCCAAGCGGTATGCTGTCCATGCAATTGAGTTTGATTTTCCTGAACCAGCAGAATGTTGAATCAAATAATTTTTTCCTGAACCATTCTCTCTTACATCATCAATTAATTTACGAACTACATCTAACTGATGAAATCTTGGAAAGATCAGACGTTTCTTTGTTATTTTATTTCCATCTACCTCTTCAGTCTTAATCTCAAAACTAATAAACTTCTGAATAATATCAAGTAAGCTATCTTTCTGCAGTACATTTTCCCAGACATATGATGTTACATAATTATCATCCTCTGCCTCCGGATTACCTGAACCACCATCATTACCAGCACCATTAGATCCCTGATTAAACGGCAAAAAATATGTATCAGAACCCTTTAATTCTGTTGTCATCCATGCTTCATAAAGATCTACTGCAAAATATGCAAGAATACGATGATTAAGCCAAAATGCAGGTTCCCTTTGGTCACGATCATACTGCCACTGCAGTTTGGCATTGTCCACAGTTTGTCCAGTCAGCTGATTCTTTAATTCAATTGCAACCACTGGAATGCCATTGATTGCAAGCATCATGTCAATAGATTTATTATTCTGCTCAGAATAATGCCACTGTCTAATGCACTGGCAAACATTTTGTTTATATCTTTCCACAGCAGTAGTATTAAGCGTTGATTCTGGTTTGAAATAGCAAACCTTAAAATCTATTCCGCGATGTTTAAAACCATGACGCATTACAGACAGCAATCCATTCATTTGCACTGCATCTTCAAAACACTTATAAAACTTTTTATATGGATCAGAATTACATTGCTTCTCAAAGCGCTTCCATTCACTAGGTTGGGTTATTTGCACAAACCCAACCAATGTGTTAATATCCAATGCCATACCAGAAGATGATTTATATCCTGCGTCCGTTGCCTTTGTGTATCCACCAACAGGTGAGATAAGAAAGGCTTCGATATTGGATTCAAATTGTTTTTCATTTTCAGCCATAGGTTATACCACCCTTCTTTTTCCTGTTACTACTTCATAAATCAGTGATTTTTTGTATGATTCAAGGTCATTGATAAGAGATTCTTTTTCGGAAATAAGAGAATCAATTTTAGGAACCTCTTTATCCAAATAATCAACAATCATTTGCTGCTCTTGTTTTGTTGGTAATGGTAAAATTAAGTCTTTTACAATAGATGTATTTAACCCATCCATTATTGAACCTTTTTTATCATATTGCATTTGAATAAAGCATATCCCACTTAAGTCTTTGTCATAGACATATTCAAAATATCTATTATCCATCAAATCATTAAGACGGATTTTAATAAGGTGAGAGTCCATTATCCCTTTGTTAATATTTTCAGGTACAGTATGGCATTTTCCTATTGTTCCCATCATTGAAAGACAAATATCGCCTGGCACTACCTCATAAGAACTCAATGTGCTATAAGTTTCTTCCGAAATTCTGTTTTTTGCAAAAGAGAAATCATTTGCAACTAAATTTGCCTGCCCGTAAATATAAATTGGAGCTTCTCCACTTGTTTTATTTGTTAATGCAGAACCAAATGGACCAACTTTTATACCATTTTTAGACTGCTCTATAACCCTTCTTACTTTTGTTAAATGCCATGAAGATGGTATTTCTCCAATCCACTCAATGCCTGAATCTTTCATCTCAACATTCTTATCAAGACCTTTAGTCACCGCTTCAAAAAATAACACCTTGTCGCAGTTCTTTATATTCATCAAATACTCGCCTTTGCTTCTGCAATGATTTCATCAATCTGGAAACAAGTCTTGTCCAAATAATCGGCAATGACTTGCTGCTCAGATAATGGCGGGACTGTTACATATAATCCTTTTACAATAGAAGTATTTAAGCCATCCATGATACTTCCATTCTTTCTTTTTGCATTTGCACAAAACATATTCCACCATTGTCTTTATCATATACATATTCAAAAAGCGACTATTATAATTATCAAGTCTTATTTTAATGAGATGAGAATCCATGATGCCTTTTTTATATTATGAGGAATAATTCTACATTTTCCAATAGTGCCCATCATCGATAAACATACATCTCCTGTCACAACCTCATAGTTAGATAATGAATTAAAAACATCTTGTGATACTTTATTTTTTGTATCAGAGAAATCACCCGACACAAGATTGGCTTGACTATATACATAATATTCATCATTCCCGGTTGTTTTATTTGTTAATGCCGAACCAAACGGTCCAATTTTTATACCATTTTTATCCTTTAGCAAAACACGCCTAATCTGAACAGCATCCCAATTTTTGGGAATATTTCCAATCCATTCAATGCCACTATTTTTCATTTCTGTTTCAGGTCTAATTATAGTCTTCATAATCATTCACCCCCGAACAAATCATGCAATTTTGCCATCAAACTCTTTTCATGTTCTTCAATACGTGCTGCAATCACATCTGATGGTTCAATCTGCTTATATTCATAGAATGTTCTGGTGAACGGAATTTCATATCCCACTTTGGTTTTGGTTTTATCAATCCAAGTCTGCGGATTATACGGAATGACCTCACGTTCAAAGTAAGCATCAATATCTTCCACCAGCGGTACATTCTCTGTATCCCGCTTTGATGTATCAGCTACTGGTTTCTTTTTCTTCATGACAACATTGCCATCTTCATCCAGCTGAGGTGTTTCCACTACAATCTTATTATAGCCAAGCTCAATAGAATCCATCACTTTGCTCTTTACAACAATTGCATTATCGTTTTCATCCACACCTTTATATGTTCCATCTACATAAGCACCATACGCTTCAATAATCAAATCACGACAATCCTTTGTAATATCTACGTTCTTTGAACCGATATTCTTACGTCTTGCTGAACAACAAGCGGATGCATCAATCAGCTGTACTTTTCCCTGATGTGTGGCTGGCTTATTCTTCACTACAATCCAAATATATGTTGCAATACTTGTATTGTAAAAAGCATTGTTTGGCAGCTGTACAATCGCATCCAGCCAGTCATTCTCGATTAAATATCTACGAATCTCAGAAGGACCGCTCCCTGCATCTCCATTGAATAAAGATGAACCGTTCTGTATAATTGCCATCTGACCATCATCTTTTAACTTTGCAAGACCATTCAGCATGAACAAAAGCTGTCCATCACCTTTTGCTGGCAGTCCCGGTGCAAATCTTCCTGCTGTACCTTTCTTAAATTCAGCTTCCACTTCCTTTTCTTCACGTTTCCAAGGAATACCAAACGGAGGATTACTGATAATATAGTCAAACTTATATCCGCTGAATTTGTCATCAGACAAAGTGTCACCAAACTGCATATTGTTAGGATCACCGCCACGGATAAGCATATCAGCCTTTGCAATACCGAATGTAAATGGATTGAACTCCTGACCAAATACAGTAACGTCTGCATCTGCATCCATCTGTTTCAATCTTTCTTCCATACAGGTAAGCATCTGGGATGTTCCCATAGTCATATCATAAACGGTCTTTGAAATGCCATCACCTATAAATGCTGATTCATCACCAGCTACAAGAAGGTCACTCATCAAATAAATGATGTCACGGCTTGTGAAATGTGCTCCGGCTTCTTCGTTGTATGACTCAGAAAATCTACGAACAAGATTTTCAAATACATAACCCATATCTACTGCACTAATTTTTTCAGGTGAAAAATCGCCCTTATCTGTACAGAAATCAGAGATTACCTGATACAAAAGACCTGCTTCTTTCATATGTTTAATCTGAGAATCAAAATCCATACGAGCAAGAATATCTTGTACGTTATCGGAAAAGCCATTTAGATATGCTTTAAAATTATCTACAATATTTTCAGGATCAGCAATCAATGTTTTAAATGTGAATGGACTTATATTATAAAACTGGTATCCCGATGCTGCGCGCAAAAAGCCGTCCTTTACGGCTAAATTCTCAACTTTCTTATATGCATCTAAAACAGCCTGATGTTTTGGTAATAAACAGTCATGAAATCTCTTAATTACTGTCATAGGTAAAATAACTAATCCATATTCATGTGGTTTGTATGCACCTACAAGATCATCAGCAACAGACCATATTAACGCTGCTGTATCATTAGCATTCTTACCAACACTTGTAATTAAATTATTACTTTGAATCATCTTATGTATGCTCCTTCATCTTCTGATTTACTAACAATTAAATGCAAAATTTCACATGCAAAATTTCAAGAATAATTTTGTACATGATTTTAATACAATATTCCGTATTTTTCCATAAAATCACTACTTCATCAAGTATACAATTTTAAAATTGAATTTGCAATATAATTTGCTTACTCAAAGGAAGTATTTTGTCGAATTTTGGCTTGTTTTAGTTTGTTCTTTCGTTCATTTTGTTTTAAAATGAAATGGAAAAGCGGCCCCTGCTCTGATATGTACCCAGTTTTCTGGACACCGGGTCAAAATTGAATAATTAAGCTTCCATCATGGGGATGATTATAACACAACAAATCCACTATTTCCAGTGTTTTTTACATTAAATTTGCTTTTGTGTATAATTCCATAAATTGTCAGCAATACCAAAACATATTTTTGTCATTTTACGGCATAATATTTC
>ENA-OPYX01001361-OPYX01001361.1-human-gut-metagenome-genome-assembly--contig:-NODE-1361-length-13168-cov-2.691971_pt1 | contig 13168 bp, 12 predicted proteins | sample MGYA00242639_ERZ504486 | MGnify/ENA primary metagenome ERZ504486 (study PRJEB26092, sample SAMD00036296) | human gut metagenome | host: Homo sapiens | study: EMG produced TPA metagenomics assembly of... | reverse complement strand
GTATAGTCTCTGTTTTTCAAAATGGTGAAAGTCAGTCTGTAATAATCTCCGAACTGGAACAGTCTTCCATGTTCTTTAAAAGAACGCAATCTGTTCTCCCGCCATCTTCTTTTCTTCATCAGTCATCTTACTGAGATCCAGTTCATATCCAAATGTTCCCTGCATTGCACAGATTCCTCTTGTCTTGAATGGTGTCACGCGATGATTCTGATGATTCGGGCAAACCGATACGTGTGCGGAAACAGAAGACATCGGATAGCCAAAGGAAGTACCGTACTGAATACGCAGTCTTTCAATCGCATCCGTATTATCGCTACACCAGATCTGCGGACAGTAATACAACATACCTGCATCAAACCGTCCACCGCCGCCACTGCATCCTTCCAGCAGAAGTTCCGGGAATCTCTGAGTCACAGCTTCCAGTACTTTATAAAGGCCAAGCACATAACGATGTCTCAGTTCCCCCTGACGGTCACGTGGAAGCTTCGCACTGTAAGCAGCCATAAGTGAACGGTTCATATCCCATTTGATATACTGGATATCCGCTTTCTCTACAATATCACAGATCCGCTCTGTCAGATAATCTGTCACATCTTCTCTGGACATATCCAATACCAGCTGGGAACGACTTCTGATCGGCTGTCTTCCCGGTATGACCAGTGCCCAGTCCGGATGTGCCCGATACAGATCACTGTCCTCAGAGATCATCTCCGGCTCAAACCAAAGCCCGAAAGAAAGCCCCATATCATGTACTTCTTTCACCAGCTCAGAAAGGGTTCCGCACAGCTTTTTCTCATTTACAAACCAGTCGCCAAGGCCGGAGAAATCATCATCCCTTTTTCCAAACCATCCATCATCCAGTACCAGCATATCCAGATTCAGTTCTGCCGCTTCATTTTGCAATTGCAATCAGATTGTCTTTGTTAAAATCAAAATAGGTTGCTTCCCAGTTATTTACCAGAATCGGGCGCACTCTGTCTTTCCAGCAGCTGCGGATCAGATTCGACACGATTGCCTGATGCAGAGTCTGGGACAGCTTTGAAAATCCATCTGCACTGTATGTCAGACATACCTCAGGTGTGCTGAAGCTTTCACCCTTTTTTAGTTTCCAGGAAAAATCATAGTCATCAATTCCAATGACCAGTCTTGTCTGATTAAACTGATCTACTTCTGCCTGTGCATGAAAACCGCCACTGTACAGAAAAGATGCACTGTAGCACTCACCAGTACTCTCTGTAGTGTCTTTATCCGCAAGAATCACAAAAGGATTATGCTGGTGGCTGGAAGTTCCACGGGTACTGCGAAGCTCCGTGATGCCGTGTGGCAGACTGTTTCTTTCCATCTGACGCTCACCGGCATGTTTTCCATAAAAATGAATCAGATCATATTTTCCCATTCCAAGATCCAGACACGCACTCATAATTCTGGAAATCTGGATATCACCCTCTGTACGGTTTTCGACTACTGCTGCTCTTGTAATGATATCCAGCTCTTCAAAGACTCCATAAAGAAGATGTACATAGACTTCTTCAACAGCATCTTTCAGAACGATCTCCAGTGTCTCTCCTTCTGATTTCTCAGAAGAAAAGAATGCCGGAAGCCCCGGAATGTTATATTTTCCATCTCTTACCTGATAGCTGTCAAAGAAAAACATCCCGTCCTGTACACCGCTTCCAAGGTCTGCTTTCAGACAGTCTACACGATAATCTCCGTCGCCATATACCGGAAACTCCTGCGGAAGAAAATCCAGAGAATATACACGCTCTCTGTCAGTCCCCGGGATATTTCCGCTGAATCCACGGTCTGCCATACGAATCAGATAGGAACAGTCCGTATCATCCGTACGGTTTCCGTAATAAGTGTGAATAAGCATATTCTGCTCGTCCACTTTCATCTGATAAGTACTGTTTTTTGTATGAAGAGTAAAAATCTGATTCTTTATATTGATAGCCATTGTCGTTTTCCCTTTCTGTCTTTTTCAAGAATTATTTTACTGCTCCGTTTACAACACCATTGATAATCTGCTTCTGGCAAATGATATAAAGATTAAAATTGGAGTAATGCCAGAAGATAAGATGCAAATGCCAGGTTATAATTCGTTCCGAACTGTGTCTGGAAATTCAGCTGTGCCAGCGGCAGTGTGTTCTGATCTGTACCGGACATGATGACCAGTGGAGTCATAACGTCATTCCAGGTACTCATTGCTGTGAGAACTGCTACTGTTGCATGCATCGGTTTCATATTTGGAAAAATAATCTTCCAGTAAGTCTGCCATACTCCGGCTCCATCCACACAGGCAGCCTCTTCCAGTGCCATCGGGATATTATTCAGATATCCGGAATAAAGCAGTACATTCATCGGCATAAAAAACACAACATACAATACAATAACACCAAAGCGGTTTGCGATTCCCAGCTGTGCAGTTTCTTTTACCAGCGGCATCATAAGAACCGCAAACGGTACAAACATACCACTTACAATGTAATAGTAAGAAATCTTAAATATCTTACGCTGCTTCATCTTTCTTCCGATCAGATAACCGGCAAGTGAATGTATTAATATACATAATACCACAGTTACCCCGGTAATAAGAAGACTGTTTCCAAGAGAATGCCAGAAATCAGTTACACGCATTGCTTCTGCAAAGTTTTCAAAACTCCATTTCTGTGGGAATGCCAGTGCACCAGCTACATCATTTGTCATTTCCGATGGCTTCTTAAATGCAATGATCACTGTCATATACAGTGGAAATAAAACCGTCAGGCAGCCAAGTGCCAGTAAAATATTAATAATCCTGTTTGTAGTCTTACCACGAACAGCGCCTTCTTTTTTCTTTGTTCTGCTCATTATAACTGCTCCTCCTTACTTCCCAGGAATTTCATCTGAAACAGTGATATCGCAACGATCACAATAAAGAATACAAATGCATTCGCACTCTGGAAACCAAACTGTCCTCCACTCATACCATTGTTATAGATCAGATAAGAAATGGACTCTGTGCTCTGTGACGGGCCACCTTTTGTCAAAGACATGATCTGGTCAAATACCATCAGCGCATTTTTCATACAAAGGACAAGGTTAATTGTTACAAATGGCATGATCAATGGAAGTGTAATGCTCTTAAATTTTTTCCATCCGGATGCTCCATCCAGCATACATGCCTCATAAACTTCTTCCGGAACAGTCTGCAGACCGGAAATATAAATGATCGTATTCATCGCTATTCCCTGCCATGCTCCGACGATCACAATTGCGATCCATGCCCATTTTGTACTTCCAAGGAGACTTGTTTTCAGGAAATCAATTCCTGTTACTTCTCCGATCGTCGGCAGAATATATGTAAAAATGAAACTGAAGATATAACCGACAACCAGACCTCCCAGAATATTTGGTACAAAATATATTCCTCTGAGTGCATTTTTTCCACGGATCTTGCTGTTCAGTCCCAGTGCCAGGATCAGGCTGAGAAGATTGACCACAATTGTCATAACCAACGCATATTTAAATGTAAACAGATATGAGTGACCCACACGGGAATCCTGGAAAATTTCTGCAAAGTTCCGCAGTCCTACAAAATCATAACTTCCATATCCGCGGAAGTTTGTAAGTCCGTAATAAAAACCTTTGATCAGCGGTAATGTATTAAAGCAGAAGAAAAGAACCAGAATCGGTGCCAGCAGGCCAAAAAATATCTTTTCATTTTTGCTCCACGCACCATGTTTTTTATTCATGATCATTACCCTCCTCATATGCTTTTACTTTTGCCACGACATCTCTGTTGTAGCGAATCCATTCTTTGTCAAATCGTTTCATAAATGTATCTGTCGCATCAGCACTGTCATCCATCAGATATGTCTGGATCATTGCATCTACTGACATTTCGCTCGGGTAATGATGGTCCTGATAATCCGCTACAATACCGTTTTCGATATAATCACGCATTTCTTCCAGCTCCGGAGTAACCTCAAAATCACCTTTTTTACATGGAACAGCGCTCTGTGCATTCAGATATTTTTTAATGCTTTCATCTTCAAGCATATAACTGAGCACTTCATAGGCTGCCTCTTTATTTTTACAATCTTTCATCACGCAGAACATCAGATCATTTCCGGAATTCAGCACATTTTTATCTGCATCTTCATTTGCCGGAAATACAAAAGAACCAATATTCATATCCGGATTTACAGATTTGATCTGAGAGATCGCATAGCTTCCAATTGTAAACATCGCAGATGCTCCTCTTGCGAATGCAGTGCAGGCATCGTTATATCCCTGAGACACCGGATCTTTCTGTCCATATGTAAGAAGCGCTTTTTCCTTTTCTGCCACTTCTCTGTAATTTTCTGCAAAAGTTGTTTTTCCACTGTTTACCTGATAAGTCAGATCAGAATCGCACAGACTTACTGCAATTGCATTCCACGGTGCCAGTGTAGTCCATGTATCTTTAAAACCAAAATATAATGGCTGGATTCCTTCTGACTGGATCTGATCACAAAGATTCGTAAATTCTGTCCATGTGGTCGGAACCTCCCAGCCATGTTCTTCAAACATATCCCGGTTAAAAAGAATTCCAGCTGCATTTGCCATATACGGAACGGCATAAACACCATCTTTCGGCACATATTCCAGATCTTTGTTCATCTCAAGATATTTCTCTTTAATATCGTTCAGTCCTTCAAAATCAGAAATATCCATCAGCATGTCTGCATCCAGAAAATTGGAATAATTAATATCCCCGCCAATTCCTATGATATCCGGATTATCCTCACGGATAAATCTTGTTTTCAGGATTGTCATTGCATCGTTCGGTGAATCAATCTTTAAATAAATATCATCGTGCGTTGCATTGAACTCATCCTGAAACTGTTCAAAAATATCTACCGCCTCCGGTTTATACTGTACCATTTCAATTACAGTTTTGCCCTCTGTTTCGTCCTTTCCGGAGCATCCTGTCATAACTATTCCCATTGCCAGAACGCCTGCAAGGAAAACAGCACCTACTTTATGCTTTCCCATTTGTTTCTCCCTTCTTTACAGCTATTTACTGCCATCCGGCAGTTCAGATTCAGACCGGTCATCTCTGTTTGATTCGATTCTAGCACCAAAAGAAAAGCTTCGTACATAGATGGATAACATCAAAATATACCATAATGCGTTATTTCCAGAATAATGTTGATGTTACTACTCATTATGGTATATAATAGTACTAAATAGCGATATTTCGTTAAAATTGTATGATTTCTGTATCTCGTTTTTATGCATATTTTACTATATCCCATAGGAGGAAATGATAAAAACCATGTCAGATTCTATTTTTCACATATTTTCCAATGAACTTTTTCTTGACCTGACCGTATACCAATACGGCTATGAGAAATGTGATCCTCTGCATTCTTATGGACCATTTGTACGTAATCATTATCTTTTTCACTATATTATTTCCGGCAAAGGAATGCTGAGTGTTACAGAAAAAGATGACAGTGCTGTTTACCATATGGAAGCACATTCCGGCTTTCTCATTGAACCGGGGCGTATCAATCTTTACAGTGCTGACCAGAAATTCCCATGGGAATACGTCTGGGTAGAGTTCGATGGACTGCGTGCAAAAGAGCTGATGGAAGAAGCCGGACTGTCCAACGATCATCCGGTCTTTCATCCCATTTCCGATACAGCAGCAGATAAGCTTCGCGATGAAATGCTGCGTCTGACACAATATCCGGACAATTCCCGCCCATTTGGGATCATTGGTCAGTTATATCTTATTATGGATGCCCTTATCCAGGGTTCTTCCAATAAAAAAAGACTTCAGGGCGGAAAGCTTTCAAGATTTTACGCACAGGAAGCACTTTCTTTTATTGAACAAAATTATACATTGCCAATCACAGTCGAAGATATGGCAAATCGCTGTAATCTTGACCGAAGCTATTTTGGTAAAGTTTCAAAGATATGATTGGACAGTCTCCACAGGACTTCCTGATCCGCTATCGAATGAGTAAAGCAACCTCTCTGCTTACCAGCACCAGCCTGTCCATTGGTGACATCAGCGTTCAGGTTGGATATCCAAACCAGCTTCATTTTTCCAGAGCGTTCCGTAACATTTACGGGATGTCACCAAGACAATATCGCCAGCAGAACAAATTATTGTCCTGAATCACAGGCAGGTTACGTTTCTGTTTACTTTTCTTCATGATATTGCATTTTCTGCGAAAAGAATAGCTTTTACATCCAGTCTGATGGTAAAATAAAAACAGACACCTCTTCATCTCAGAATACCGGAACTCTGGTTTTTGACGATGGTACAGATACTGTCTCTTCTTATCTCAGCACTGGCAGCAGCGCAGCCAATCTGCCTGCATCCCAGATTCTCAAAAAAGCTTCTGACACCAGTGATTATACGGATGTAAGAAATTAAGAACACTGAACAATTCAGTCTCCAGGATTATCGCAAGAAAATACACTGGATTCAAACTTGACCATTAAGGCAACACCATGCAAAATGAAAGTCTATGTTCCAAGAAAAACAGACCAAAAAATTATAAAAAAATTATTCCTGAAACGAGGAATGCGCAAAACTGTCACTTTCAAAAGGCATTCGATAGGTAGTAAAAAGAAGGAGCTGTCCGAAAATATATTTCAGACAGCTCCATTTTTTTCTGACTTAAGAAGGGGAATTTCTGATATAAATACTGTTCGCCCATATTCTCCCCACCAGCAGTTTTATTTACCTACTGCAACTCCTTCAATATTGATCTTCCAATCGTGCCTTCCGGCATCTGTACCCCAAAATTTTCTGCAACAGATGCACCGATCACCGCAAATGTATCCTGATTCTCAATAGCTCCTGTTTCTTTCATTTTCTTTGAATATGCAATAAATGGTACATATTCTCTTGTATGATCTGTTCCGGTATAAGTTGGATCATTTCCATGATCCGCAGTCAGGATCAGAAGATCATCCTCTCGCAACTCATTCATCAGAGTTCCGAGTCCACTATCAAACTTCTCAATCTCACGTCCGTATCCTTCCGGATTTCTCCTATGCCCCCACAAAGCGTCAAAATCCACCAGATTCACAAAGCAGAGGCCATGAAACTCTTCTTTACAAATCTCAATCGTCTGTTGCATGCCATGCACAGAACTGTCTGAATGGTAAGTCTGTGTAATTCCCTCACCACAGAAAATATCATTGATCTTTCCAACACCAATCACATCAAGACCTGCATCCTTCAATGCATTTAAGGCTGTTCTTCCAGTCGGTTTCAACGCATAGTCATGGCGGTTGCTGGTTCTCTTAAACTCACCCTTTTTCTTTCCGACATACGGTCTCGCAATAACTCTGCCGACTCTCCACTCATCCTTCATGGTCAGTTCCCTGGCAATCTCACAGCAGCGATACAGGTTGGCAAGATCAAATGTCTCTTCATTTCCACAGATCTGCATTACCGAATCCGCAGAAGTATAGACAATCATCGCTCCTGTATTGATTTCTTCCTCACCAAGTTCCTCGATGATTTCTGTTCCACTGGCACTCTTATTTCCAATCACACGCTTGCCACATCTCTTTTCCAGTTCATCGATCAGTTCTTTAGGAAAACCGGTTTCTGTAAAAGTAATAAACGGCTTCTGTGTATAGATTCCCATCATTTCCCAGTGGCCTGTCATTGTATCCTTTCCATTGCTGGTCTCCCCAATTCGCATATAGCGGCCAATCGGATTTTCCACGCCTTCCATCGTACCACCCTTATGCAGATTCAACATTCCAAGTTTCTGAAGATTTGGAATATCCAAAGTTCCCATCTTATCCAGGATATGTCCGAACGTATCCACACCCTTATCGCCAAATTTCTCAGAATCCGGCATTGCTCCAATCCCCAGTGAATCCAGAACGATCACAAATACTCTCTTATAAGTTTCCATAAACACTCCTTTCTGCCTGTTCCCATCAGGCGAATGTCCGTTAAACTATGCCAGATCTGCCGGTCCAAATCCAAGCGGAAAAAGTTCCCTTAAAGTAAAGACATCGTATTTATCTTTGCTGACTGCCAGAATGATCTGAAACGTTTCCGGATCACAGAACTCCATCATGACCTGTCTGCACACACCACACGGTGCCGCATACCCTGTCAGAACTCCATCCCTGCCGCCTACAACACAGATTGCCTGAAATTCCTTTACTCCTTCACTGACTGCTTTAAAAAAAGCAGTCCTCTCAGCACAGTTTGTTGGTGTATAAGCAGCATTTTCAATATTACATCCTGTATAATACGTGCCATTCTTTGCCAGAAGTGCCGCTCCCACATGAAAATGTGAATATGGCGCATAAGAATAACCCCGCTGTTTTATCGCCAGATCGATCATTTCTTCAATCTGTTTTTTGTCCATTCTCCTGCCTGCCTTTCCTTCTGTATAGATTATCTTTTTATATAGATCAAGTGCATCCTTTGTCTCAAATGCTTTTGTCTTTGTTGTCATCTTTCCTTGGCCTTATCTGCGCGGATCAGCTCACGGATTGCCTGCACCGCAACCTGGATTGCCTTATCTGTATCATGTACTACCGGATTTTCCAGTCCTAACTTTTCTCTTTCCTGATTTGCTAATACCAGGAAGCAGGAGCCGGCACGTACTCTTAAATGGCTTGCTATTACAAAAAGTGCTGCAGATTCCATCTCGGAAGCAAGGCAGCCCAGACGTTTCCATGCTTCCCATTTATTCATCAATTCATAGCTGACCGGTTTGGTTTCCGGTTCATGCTGTCCATAAAATGCGTCCTTACACTGTACCACACCTGTATGGAATTCACAGCCTTCTTTTTTTGCGCCTGCCACAAGAGCATTGAGCACTTCCAGGTTTGCTACTGCCGGAAATTCGATCGGAGCATACTCTTTGCTGGTGCCTTCCATACGAATCGCCCCTGTCGCAATGACAATATCTCCACTCTTTACTTCTGTCTGCATTCCACCACAGGTTCCGATGCGGACAAACGTATCTGCACCACAGCGATAAAGCTCTTCCATTGCAATAGAAGCAGATGGGCCACCAATACCGGTAGAAGTTACGCTCACCTTTACTCCATCCAGTGTTCCTGTATAAGTTACATATTCTCTGTTATCAGCAACAAAAACCGGATCATCAAAATACTGTGCGATCTTTTTGCAGCGTTTCGGATCTCCCGGTAAGATCACATATCGTCCGACTTCTCCTTTTCCAACCTGAATATGATACTGTTTGCTTGCATCTTCTGAATAATTTTTCATGTCTGATTCCTCTCTTTCTTTATCTCTGTCCCTTATCGTATGGAATTCCTTCTGCCTTCGGTGCTCTTGATTTCTGAGAAATAAAAGCAGGCACGACAAGAGAAACAATATAAACTGCCAGGAAGTTTTAATGCTACAAGCGGTGCAGATCCACCGAATTTTTATTCTGTCACCCGCATTTGTTATATCTAAAGTATAAAAGACATTAGTCCTTTTTCATAGAACATATGTATTTTTTCAATATTTTGTTGTCTTTTTATAATTTATTTCATTTATTTTTGGTCATTATGTATGATTTATGTGTCTTGCTTTATTATTTATTCGCAATCCTTTCATTTGTCTAATTTTCACAAATTAAATTTTGCAATTACCACATAGTAATATGGGGACGGTGTTTTTGGCTCTTTTACTGTCCCCGGTGGCAGAAAAAAGAAACCGAATGGATTTCTCCACTCGATTTCTCTGATTTTACTGTCTGCTTCTGTCCATTCCACTTCTGGTGTAGTATTGCTTCTTACTCTCGTACATTCTTTCATCTGAAGCTTTTGAAATATCAAATATGCTGTTCCACTTGCGCTCCGAACTGAAGACATATCCGTACGAAACCGCCATCGACTCGACAAATTCTCCATGCCAGCTTTCCACTCTCTGCTCAAATGCTCTCAGAAGGTCTTCAAACTGCGGTATATCTTTTGTAATGATGACAACGAACTCGTCACCGCCCATTCTGTATACCTTGCCATGTTCACTGAAACTGTTCTTCATACAATCCGCAGCTGCCCGTATAAGCTCATCACCTGCCGCATGTCCGAAGGAATCATTAGCGTTCTTGAGTCCATTAATATCCATAGAAACATACACCCACTCCTTAGTAAGGTCGAGCTTGTTTATGTCCTCCTCATATGCACGTCTGTTGTAACACCGGGTAAGTTCGTCTGTATTCAACGTATAACGGAATTTCTCCTTTTCGTACTTCTCTTTCATGACCTTCGACAGCATATATACCATACAGCACGAAGCCAGAGTCAGATATATTCCAACTATAAGAATAGCCAAAAGACTTCCCTGCAGATAATAAGAATCCTCTACCATTACAGCAACAATATATGCCCCGTCCTGTTTCTCCACGCACCGATAATTCCGCATATCAATGCTGTCAATTTCCTGTCCTATTTTGCTGCTGTCTGTAGCTCCGGCTACGATCTTTGTATCTGCATCCGCAACCAGAATCTCCATTCCCTTGTAAACCGGCATATCCGCAACTACATTAGAAACCTCATTCTGCTTGGCCTCGTTAAGAAGGCGTTTCGGCTCAATGCCGACCTGGATCATTTTGTTTCCCGCTTCATTCCAGGTGATCGCATACATCATTTCTTTAGCCTCGGAAGTATTCGGCGTAACGTCCTGGCACATGGTAAGCTTCTTATCCTTAAGCATTGGTTTAAAATATGCCATCTGCTCTCCGGAATCAAAGCTATAACCAAAATATTTTGGCACAGAACCGCTGTAAATATAACCTTTTGTGTCAAACAAATGTATCTCATCCACAGATATCAACGCCGCAATCTTCTGTAACTCGTCGACATCATATTCTACCTCTGGTTTTGCATCGATAATATAAGAAACCGCCTTAGCTCTTACTATATAATCGTCTTTCAGCGATTTGATAAGCGCTTCTTCACTCTTATCATTTTATCGAGTACGGTGATAACACGATCCAGAAGTACTTTTGACGTCCGGTCTGAGTTTTTGTCATTAACATACTTTAGAATAAATCCTTCCAACAATAACGCCGCAGCGATTATCGTGATGGCAAGAATTATAAGTTTTCTCTTTTCATATCATAAGTTTTTTCCGATATCCTCCAGTTCTTTCAATGAATTTTCATCTTTCGCAAGATCTGTTTTTTCACTGGCATAATATGATTTCTGAAAAAGCATATCCCATGACAGATAATCAGCCATGCAGTCGAACTGTTTGTTGATCAGCTCATACTGTATGCTGTCAACCGGTGAACCTCCAACAGCAATCACACCGACTTTCTTGTTTTTCAACTGCAGTCCACGGCAATAGCATTTGTCGATCACAAGCTTCAGCTGCGCCGACATCCCCCACCAATATACAGGTGTTGTAAAGAGAATCATATCAGCTGCTGCAATCTTATCAATTGTTGGATTTGTATCATCATTATCTACACATCCCTTATGGCATTGACAGGCACCACAACCCTTGCACGGAGCTATCTGCAGTTTATCCGGCTCGATTACTTCAATTTCATTCTTCTCAGAAGCACCTTTTATAAGTGCATTGATTGCTGTTAATGTATTTCCTTTTCTGGCGCTTCCATTAATAATTATAATTTTCATATACGTCCTCCCGTTTTTTACAATTTTATATGCTATGGTGATTGTATCATTCCTATAATGAATTGTATCATAAAAACGAAATTTCCGATTATTTCTTTTTCTCTCCTGGTGATTTTCCGTACCTCCTGATACACTTCTACACTTTTCTCTCTCCGTTACTGTTCACTCCGTTCACAGTAACTTGGTCAAAATGCATTCCAAATCACCTTCGGTGATGGCATTTTGCCCCGTATGTCTCGGGATTTTGGCATATTTATGACAAAACACCTCGCGGGATATTACCTGTGAACAGTTACGGAATTTGTCAGTCCATATAGTTCTGAATCACACTTTGCAGGTACTCTTTATACTGTTGCCGTACATCTTCCGGTCCGACAATCCGCATCCCGAAGCCGATACCGGTAATCCAGCCAAAGAACTGTGAGCTTACCGCCACTGACACTCTGGCTCTGAAATGATCTTCTCCATGAGGACACATCCATACACCATGACCAAAGCGATCGATCACGACACCTGCCAGTTCATTTCTGCATTCCAGTGTGACTTCTGCATCTACACCGCCATACATACCAAACGTTTTCTTGGCAAATGCAGCCAGATCAAAATTTTTGAAGGACTCTTCCCCTTTACGATCAGCCTCAATAATCTCAGTATCACGCATTTTATCGACACGATAATGTTTGATGATTCCGGCTGTTGCATCATAAGCAACCAAATAGTAGTTTTCATCATCCCATGTCAATGCCCACGGACTGGCAACATAGAAAGCACCATTCTTTTTAAATTTCAGCTCCTTCTTAACTGTCCATTCCGCATAATGAAATTTGATCTGTTTATTTTCGTAAATAGCCGTGTGAATATAATCTACGTTATAATATACCGTTTCATTCTCTGTCTTCGGCCGGTTTACAATGAAGACATATCTGGAAAGCATTTCGGCATCTGTCTTACAGCAAAGCTTCTCCAGTTTCTGTATCAATTCCTTGGATTTCTTTTCCGTAATAAATTTAGAAGACTGAACCGCATCCACCAAAAGCTTCAACTCTGGCAATTCAAAATCCCTGGCACCAATATAATAGCCAGGGCACTTGCCTTTCTTCTGCTGGATATCCAGTCCGAATTTATCAAGAATCTCCATCTCTGTATAAATTGTTCTTCTGTCCGTACTGATCCCATATTCCTGATCCAGAATCGTGCATAATTCCGATGCATTCAACATATGTTCATCATCGGTACGTTCCAGCAGGATTTTCCATCAGATATAACGTACGGAGTTTCTGATCAAATGAAGCTATCGTGGTCACCTCCACTTTCTGTCTCAACTTTTTCTAGTGAAACATTCTATATTCTTTGTATCTGTTTTCACATTTACCACTCTTCACATTTAATATCACTTATCTGTTCGATTGGAATGACCGTTTGATCCGTCATGATTATGGTATGCTCGTATTCGTCTATCTTTTTTCACAATGCCAGAGCACGTAACATAGGATCCGCCGGCTTTTTTTGCATCGGGAATAAAAATAAGTTATCGATACATTCTGTTCTA
>ENA-OPYX01001359-OPYX01001359.1-human-gut-metagenome-genome-assembly--contig:-NODE-1359-length-13179-cov-2.276050_pt1 | contig 13179 bp, 13 predicted proteins | sample MGYA00242639_ERZ504486 | MGnify/ENA primary metagenome ERZ504486 (study PRJEB26092, sample SAMD00036296) | human gut metagenome | host: Homo sapiens | study: EMG produced TPA metagenomics assembly of... | reverse complement strand
AGCCGTCCTCGGTGGTCTCCCCTTCCGCCGCCGCAAAGCCCACCGGCTCCAGCACGCAGAGGCAGCGGCAGTCCTCGCTGAGGCCCTCTGCATCCAGGATCTGGTTGAAGGGCAGGTCGGCGGTCTGGCTGCGGAGGGCGGCGTCCCCTTCGGCCCGCCATCCGCAGAGGACGTGCAAGACCCCCTTCGCCACGGCCTTGCCCTGCATCCGCTTCAGCTCCCGCACCTCGGCGGTGCCGGTGATGTCGAGGATGGCGGCGGGGGGCTTCGGGAAGGTCAGCGCCCCCTCGATGGTCACGAGCTTTTCGAGGGTGGCGGCCCGCCGCACTCCTGCCAGCGTGACCGGCTTCTGCTCGATGCCGCCCTCGCTGAGGGCCGTGATGACCTCGGTGGACAGCTGGGCGTGGACGCTCACCACCAGCCCGTAGGCCCCCCGCACCTCGATGCGGCGGGGGTTGACGGCCCGGCAGTTGAGGTATTCGGTCTGGCCCTCGACGCAGGCTGTCCACGCCGTGGCCACAAAGCTGGGCAGCTCGAGGGCCTTGGTGAAGGGCAGCTTCTGCTCGGTCTGGCACAGCCCCGCCCCTCTTCGCCCTGATAATACACGGTACAGCGCAAATATCCTTCCAGCGCTCAGCCGCCCGGGCTGCAGCTGCTTTTGCAGCACCACCGGCTTTGCGAAGCACTTGACGATGCGCTGCACCGGCGGCAGATAGTCCGAGATCAGTAGTTCGGTCTCGAGGGGCAGCTCCGCCTTGGCGGTGCAGTCCGCACCCGCCGCAGGCAGAACGTCCCGGAACACTTTCAGCTCCATGGTGATGCTCCTTTCCTGTCCTTGCTCTGATGAGAATGTATGCGGGGCAAAGCCGGGCTATGCCCTGCGCCAGCCCACAGGCGCAAAAAGGCCCCCTCGGGGCGGCTGCTCCGAAGGGGGCGGAAGGGTTATTTCAAGAAAAGGGTGTGTAAGGCAGGGCTTGGCATCACTCCCTACACATTACCACCAACCGTTCATTATCGTGACCATCGCGGCGTAATTTTTTCCGTCTTTCTGGAACGTACCGGCGTATAGTTCAGCGTCATTTTTCTTGTAGTAGTCCAATTCTCTTCTTAAATAAGAAGGATCCACCAGATAAACCCAATGGTAAGGATCACCAGAACCAGGCCCTGGGTCCACATATCTATCCGAGTAAATCGGCCTGTTATCCAGAGTAATATCCGCTGTTCCGTCGGGGGAGGTCAGCTCCATCACGTCCACCCATAACGCCTGTTTAACCTGCACTTTGTCCTGCGTGATAGGGATAAGTGCGTCTTTAGCCTTGTCGTTCAACTTGTTGTTGTCGAGCCATTCCGCGTCAAATCCTTTTGCCACTGCCTCAAGCGTCTCCTTGGCTCTGGCGCTTGCTGTGGTTTCAGAAAGACCGAAATACTTCTCGAGCTGCTTTTCAAGCTCCTCGGACTCCGTCACACGGCCCTTTTCGCTGCCCCGGGAAGCGCTGCCGCCGCCGCCAAAGAACCAGTCGTAGAGGACCTCCAGCGGTGCGCAGGCGGTGAGGGTCACTGCGGTCATCACCCCCGCAAGGGCGAGGGCAAGGAATTTTTTTTCGTTTCATGGTGGTTCCTCCTTTTTCTTGGGTGTTTTTGATACTTCCATTATAACCCGGCCCCGCCGCAGTTGCAATGGCCATTCGCGCAGGTTTCGGGGCGATTCACGCAGAAAAAAAGCCCCCGGGGAGGTTGACCTCCTTGGGGGCTTGGCATTTTGGGGTGATAGTCTGGGGGAAGGTTTACAAGGCTGCTGCCTAGGGCAGGCCCGTCTTCGTACAACCTCTCCGTCAGCGCTGACGCGCTGCCACCTCCCCTAGCGAGGGGAGGCTTTGGCAGGCCGCAGTGTTTCCTGTATCTTTTTGGCGAATTATATGTTATAATTGGTTTGCGGTCTAACTCCGCCCATTTTATTGGGAAGGAGGTGGGAACGATGAATCATATTTTTGCCTTTATGACCTCCGTCGCAGCAAACGTAGTGTCACACTTTGTTTGCAAGTGGCTTGACGGTTGGTTCAAAGACCGTAAGCACTAAATAAGGAAACCCCCTTTCGGAGATTGCAGCTCCGGGAGGGGGTTTTCTTTCCGTGGGACGATGAATCAGTAATTGCCTTTACTATCTTTAGTATATGCGATTCCCCGCAAAAGTCAAGCGTTGCACAGAAAGTTTACAAGCCTGCTGCTTTCATTTTGCAAGTTCCTCATACACGTGCTTGTTACGGTCCATCAGCTTCAGCGAAGAGGCCAGCACATCGTCATCTGCTGCGGCCTGCATGGCATCCGCCTGGTTGAAATCACACTTCACTCTTCTCTCTCCTTTTTTATGCCGAACAGCCTCCGGAGCAAGCCTCTCAGGCACTTGGGGCTTTTGAGAACGACCACCTGCATAGAGCCGACCACCTTTCGTCGCTTGATACGCCATTATAGGCGTCCCGCGCCCGGAATGTTCCGGTTCAGCTCAGGATCGGCCCGTCCGGCACCGTCTCCACCACCACCAGCGCGCCCTTTTGGGTGGAGATGGTGATGCAGTCGGAGCCATCGGCATACTCGTTGCTGACGCCGAGGGGGTAGCCTGCGGTGAGGACGGCGTCGGTCAGCTCGTAGAAGGAGCCCCGCTCCGAGACCCCCTCTGCCCTGCCCTCCATCGGGAAGACCGAGAGGTAGAAATACCCGTCCTTCGGGTAGCGGCGGGTCTCGCCGGGCATCACGAAGGTGATGCGGCTGCGCTCGTCCAGAAGCGTGGCGCGGACGCCCCGCTGTTCGAGGCCGAGGCCGGTGCAGAGGTTGGCCAGCGTATGCTCGAGGCGTCTGCCGCCCAGTACACCCAGCAGCAGCGCCTCGTCGAAGCCCTTCTCGGAGGCCAGCTTTGCCGCGTACTCGGTGTCGGTGTCGTCCTTGACGTGGGGCAGGATGATGGTGTCGTCGCCCTCCTGCGCCGGGCAGGGCGCGGTGTCGAAGTCGCCCACGATGATGTCGGGGCGGCAGTGGAGCGGCGCACAGTTGCGGTAGCCCGCGTCGCAGGCAATGATGGTGTCGCCGGGCCGCAGGGCTGACGCCAGCGAGGCGCTGACCGGGCAGGCGGAAATGATAACACAGCGGGACATGGGATTCCTTCTTTCTGGGAAGTATGATAACACAGCGTCTTTTTCTGTATCTTTTTGCCGAAGTTTATGATATACTGGTTCTGCGGTTCATCCCCGCTATCTTACGGGAGAGGGGGTGAAATCATGGACTACATCCTTACACTTTTAGTATCTGTCGCAGCAAATGTCGTATCGCACTTCATTTGCAAATGGCTTGACAGGTAACAAAGAGAACTGCAAAGCCTAAAAAGGAAAGCCCCCGGGGAGGTCGCAACTCCTTGGGGGCTTTTCCATTGGGATGAAACCAATGGACTACCTATTACACTTTCTGTTTTTATTATATGCTCTTCCCCGCAAAAGTCAAGCGCTGTGCAGAAAGTTTACAGGGCTGCCCTCTCCGTCAGCGGCTGAGAGGGTACTGCCACTCCTTCACATCCTTGACCTCATCGTACATGGCGCAGTAGCTGTCGTAGCGGGTCTGGGAGAGCTTGCCTTCCGCGAGGGCGGCGCGGACGGCGCAGCCCTTCTCGGAGCGGTGGGAGCAGCCGGTGAACTGGCACGCGCCGAGGTAAGGCCCGAACTCCGGGAAGGCGTGTTCCAGACCCTCTTTCGGGATGAAGCCCGCCCGGCTGGCCTCGAGGCTGGCGAAGCCCGGGGTGTCGGCGATGCGGCCCCCGAAGGCTTCAAAGATGGTCACCTCGCGGGTGGTGTGACGGCCACGGCCCAGCTTCTGGCTGATGGCGGCGGTCTGACGCTCCACGTCGGGCAGGAGGGCGTTCAGCAGGGTGGATTTGCCCACGCCGGAGTTGCCGCAGAAGGCGCAGAGACGGCCATTGATCCAGTGCTTGATGTCGTCCAGACCCTCGCCGGTGGCGTAGTCGATGCGGATGAATGGCAGGGTCGATTTTTCGTAGGCGCTGCGCAGAAACTCCGCCTCGGCGAGGTCGCTTTTGGTGCAGACGATGACGGGCTGGACGCCCTTGTCCACCGCGATGGCCGAGAGCTTATCCAGCACGAGGGTGCTGGGGGTGGGCTGGGTGGTGCTTGCCACGAGGAACAGCACATCGAGGTTCGCCATGGGCGGGCGGACGAAGACGTTCCGCCGGGGTGCGATGCCCGCGATGACCGCCGCGCCGTTCTCGGTCTCCAGCGTCACCACGTCGCCCGCCACGGGGGTGATCTTCTGCTTGCGGAAGATGCCCCGGGGCTTGCACTCCACGATGCCTTCCGACGTCTTAACGTAATAAAATCCGCCGATGCCTTTTGTGATATAACCTGTCATACCTTCTCCTTTAGCCCAGCCAGGACGTCCACCAGTCGCTGAGACCGCCGCCGGTGGAAGAAGACGAGCTGGCGCCGGTGCTCTCGCTGGAAGAGCTGCTGCCCCCGAAGAGGCCGCCCAGCCAGCCGCCGGAGCCGTCGCTGCTGGCGGTGCTCTCGCTGGGTGCTTCGGGTTCCGGTGCAGGCTCAGGGCCTGCGCTGACCACGACGCTGACGCGGGTGTTCAGCTTGGCCGATGCGCCCTCGCCGGGGTTCTGGCTGATGATGCTGCCCACGGGCTGGTCGCTGTACTGCTCCGTCTGGCTGCCCAGACCCAGTTTCCGCTGCACCAGCAGGGTACGGGCGTCGTTCACGTTCATGCCGATGAGGCTGGGGACTTTGGTGGTGGTGGCCACCTGCGGGCGGCTGACGTAGACCACCACCGTGGTGCCTGCGGCCACCTGACTGCCTGCGGCGGGGTCGGTGCGGATGATGGAGCCTGCGGCCACCGACTCATCTACGGCCTGAGTGACCAGCACCGACACGCCCAGATCCTTCAGCTGCTGTTCGCCGTCGGCCTGCACGTAGTTGGTCAGGTCGGGGACGGTGACGTAGTGGATGCCGAGGCTGACGGTGAGGGTCACGCTCTGGCCCTCGCGGACGGTGCGGCCCGCCACCGGCGACTGCTTGTAGACATAGCCTGCGGCGTAGTCGTTGTTGTACTCCTCTTCCCAGTTGACGACCACCTGACCGGAGGCCACCTGCTCAGAGGCGTTCACCTCGTCCTGCGTCATGCCGCTGAAATCGCTCAGCACGATGTCGTCGCTTTTGGTCATGATGTTGCTGGAATCGTTCAGGATGGTCCAGCACAGGGCCGCACAGGCCAGCGCAAAGGCCGTCGTGATGCCCAGCAGCACCGGCATGAAGGCGCTGCGCTTCTTCTTTTTCGCTCTGGCCTTGGGGCGGGCGGGATTCGCCGCCGGTTTCTCCGGGGGTCTGCGGATGCTGCGTTTCTGCGGCATGGGGTCATTCACCACCTTTTCAGGTTCTTCCTTTACATATTGATACTGGAACGTGACGGAGGGGTCCTGCACGTAGGCGTCCAGTGCTCCCAGCATCTCTGCGGCGCTGGAATACCGGTTGACCGGCAGCTTCGCCATGGCGCGTTCCGTGATTTGCACGAGGCCCAGCGGCACGTCCGGGGCAAGCTCTGCCAGCGGCTTCGGGGTGTCCCGTATCTGCTTGCGGGCCACTTCCACCATGTCGTCGGCGTCGAAGGGCAGCCTGCCCGAGAGCATCTCGTACATCATGACGCCCACGGAGTAGATGTCGCTCTTGGGGTCGGTCTCCTCCCCCTTCGCCTGTTCGGGGCTGATGTAGTGGACGCTGCCCATGGCCTTTTTGCCGTTCTGGATCTGGTTCTCGGCCCGGGAGATGCGCGCGATGCCAAAGTCCATCATGCGGAGCTGGCCGTTGTCCAGCAGCATGATGTTCTGGGGCTTGATGTCCCGGTGGACGACGCCGTTGCGGTGGGCATGGTCGAGGGCGCGGAGGATCTGGGCGATGAAGTGGACGGTCTCCCGGCTGGTGATCTTGCCGCCCCGCTCGTTGAGGTACTCCCGGAGGGTCATGCCCTCCACGCACTCCATCACGATATACTGTAAGTTTTCGCTGACAGAGACGTCGTAGACCTTGACGATGTTGGGGTTGGTTGAGCAGGGAGATGGCCTTGGATTCGTTCTTGAAGCGGCGGACGAGGTCGGCGTCATGCATCAGCTCCTGACGCAGCACCTTGACGGCCACCACCGTGCCTTCCGGCACAGGCCCGCCGGGGGCAGAGACCACGGCCTTGTAGACGTTGGCCATGCCGCCTGCGCCGATGAGCTCCTGAATGGTGTAGAGCCCGTCCAGCGTCTTGCCGATGAGATTATCCATGCTTCACCTCCAGCGGCTCCACGCCCAGCAGCAGCGCGGTGATGTTGTCGGGGCCGCCGCCCGCGTTGGCGGCGTCCACCAGCCGGTCGGGGATGTCGTAGAACCCGCCCTTCGTGAAGATCTCTTCGATCTTTTCTTTGGGCAGGACGTTGGTGAGGCCGTCGGTGCAGAGCAGGATCATATCGCCCTTCTGCACCGGCACGCTGGTGAACTCGGGGTCGAGGCGGTAGTCCACGCCCAGCGCCCGGGTGATGATGTTCTTCTGGGGGTGATGCTCGGCTTCCTCGGCGGTGATGGTGCCGCAGTCCACCAGCTCCTGCACATAGGAGTGGTCGTGGGTGAGCTGGGTGAGTCTGCCGTCCCGGACGAGGTAGGCCCGGGAGTCGCCTGCGTGGCAGATAAAGGCGTTGCCGCCCCGCACGAGGGCGCAGACCGCCGTGGTGCCCATGCCCGCCAGCTCCTCCTCCCGGGAGGCTTTCTGGAAGACGAAGCGGTTGGCGCTGATGAGCGCCCGCTTCAAAAAGGTTTCCTCGTCGCCGGGCAGGCACTGGGCGTACTGCTCATGGAAGCTGTGCTCGATGACGTCGCAGGCGCTCACGGAAGCCTCACGGCCTCCCCGCGCACCGCCCATGCCGTCGCACACGAGGCCCCAGGCCGCGTCACTGTTCAGCTCGCCTGCCCGGTAGTCATCCTGATTCTCGGGGCGGACGCTGCCGACGTCTGTTTTTCCTGCAAGTTTCATAGGATTCTCCTTCTCAAACTTTGCCGTTCATCTCGTCGCGGCGGAGCTGGCCGCACGCAGCGCTGATCTCGCTGCCCAGACGGCGGCGGACGGTGGCGTTGACGCCGAGGCTTTCCAGCTTCTGCTGGAAGCGCCGGACGTTGGCGGCGTCGGTAGCCGAATAAGGGCTGCCGTCCACCGGGTTGATGGGGATGAGGTTGACGTGAGCGCCCATCCCCCGGATGAGGTCGGCCAGCTGCTTAGCGCAGGCGTCGGAGTCGTTGACGCCCCGCACCATGGAGTACTCGAAGCTCACTCTCCGGCCCGTCGTCTCCTGATACCGGCGCACGGCCTGCATCAGCACCTCCACGGGGTAGGCGTCGTTCACGGGCATCATGCCGCTGCGGATGTCGTTGTTGGGGGCGTGGAGGGAGACGGAGAGGGTGAGCTGGAGCTTCTTCTCGGCCAGCTGGTCGATCTTCGGCACGAGGCCGCAGGTGGAGAGGCTGATGTTCCGCATCCCGATGTTCACGCCCTCGGGGGACGAGATGTTCTCGAGAAAGCGCATGACTTCGTCGAAATTATCCAACGGCTCCCCGATGCCATCAGCACGATGTGGGAGATGCGCTCCCCGATGTCCTTCTGGGCGGTGTAAATTTCGGAGCATATCTCGCCCGCCTCGAGGTTGCGCACCCGGCCCGCCTGGGTCGAGGCGCAGAAGCGGCAGCCCATCCGGCAGCCCACCTGGGTGGACACGCAGACCGTGTTGCCGTAGTGGTAGCGCATGACGACGGTCTCGATGCAGTTGCCGTCGGCCATCCGCAGCAGGTACTTCACGGTGCCGTCCTTGGCCTCCTGCCGCCGCTCGATGATGGGCGCGGCGATGTAAAATGCCTCCTCGAGCTTTGCCAGCAGGGCTTTGGGCTGGTCGGTCATGGCCGAAAAGTCGGTCACGAGCTTCTGGTGGACCCAGTGGAAGAGTTGCTTTGCCCGGAAGCCGGGCTGGCCCATCGCTTTCAGCTCCGCTGTCAGCTGTTCCAGCGTCAGGGAGGATATACAGCGTTTAGTCTCCATGAAAATCTCCTTTTGTCAGGAATCACGTTTCTGCATCGCGCAGAGGAAAAAGCCGTCCATGCCGGTGCGGGTGGGGACGGAAAGCGCACCCCAGTCCCCCACCGTCATCCCGGCCGGGAAGCGGACGTCCGGCGTCACCACCCGGAACTCCGGGTGTCGGCCCACGAAGGCCCGCACCTGCTCTTCGTTCTCGGCAGGGTCGATGGTGCAGGTGGAGTAGACCAGACGCCCGCCCTCTTTCAGGTGGGCGGCGGCTGTATCCAGAATGGCCGACTGGGTGGCCAATAATTCATCGTGACGCGCTTTTTCGAGGGTCTTGTAGCGGATGTCCGGCTTCTTGGCGAGGATGCCGAGGCCGCTGCAGGGGGCGTCTACCAAAATAGCGTCCGCCATGGGCAGGTCGGCATCCGGTCTGGTGCCGTCGGAGACCCGGGGCTCCACGTGGGCAAACCCCATCCGCTCCACGGCCTTGCGGATCAGCTGGACGCGGTTCTCGCTGACGTCGCAGCTCACCAGCCGCCCTTCGTCCCCCATCTCCTCGATGAGGAGCAGGCTCTTGCCGCCGGGGGCGGCGCAGAGGTCGAGGACGGTATCGCCGGGCTTTTGCCTCCACGCAGAGGGCGGCAAGCTGGCTGGCCTGCCCCTCCACGTGGAAATATCCGTCCCGGAAAAGCCCGCTCTCCGCCGGGCTGCCCTCGAAGCGGGCTAAGACGCTGCCCGGCAGGAGGCCCGGGGCGGCGGTCTTCGCGCCCGAGGCCAGCAGCTTTTCGCAGAGGGCTTCCGGCGTCCCTTTCAGGGGGGTTGGCCCGGAGGCTGGTCAAACCGCCGTCGGCGGTGTGGGTCAGGATGTCCAGCGCCTCGTCGGGGTAGTGTTCGTGGAGGAACGCTGCCACGTCCCGGCCCGCCGAGCCCAGCACCATCAGCCGCTCCACCTCGTCGGCGAAGACGGCAGAGCCGAGGTCATAGCCGATGGCCCGGCGCAGCACGGCGTTCACGAGGCCAGAGGCGCTGGCTTTTCGGAAGGTGCGGGTCAGCTTGACGGCCTCATTGACCGCCGCCGAAGCAGGCACCTGCATATAGCGGGCCTGCGCCAGCGCGGCGCGGAGAATTTCCCGCACCTGCGGGTCGAGCTTGGCAAGCCCTTTGGGCAAAAACTGGCTCAGGATATAGTCCAGCGTTCCCTGATGTTCCAGCACGGTGTAAAATATCGCGCTGGCAAATGCTTTATCGCGGCCTTCCAGCTTCTGGCGGCGCAGCTCTGCGTCGAGGATTGAACGGTTCGCAAAAACCGTCCCTGCTCCTGCCGCCACCACGCGCCGCCACCGCCGCCGCGCGGGGTTCGGGCCGCTCACAGGCTGTCCCCCGCCTTGAGGCGGAGACCGGCGGCGAAGGAGGTGCCGTCCATGGGCTTCTTGCCCTCCGGCACGACGTGCAAAAGCTGGACAGCGCCCTCACCGCAGGCCACGGTCAGGGGCTTGGTGGCGAGGACCGTGCCAGCGGCTTCGCCGTGGCTTTCCGCGACGCGGCACTCCATCACCTTGACCTTCTTGCCGCCCGCCGTCACGAACCATGCCCCGGGCCACGGGTTCATGCCGCGCACCCAGTTGTGGATGTGGTCGGCGCTGTCGGTCAGCTTGAACTCCGCCATCTCCTTGCTCAGCATGGGGGCGACGGAAGCGTTCTCGTGGGCCTGAGGCTCTGCTTTCAGCGTACCAGCTTCAATGGCAGGCAGGGTCTCACAGAGCACCCGTGCGCCCACGGCAGTGACCCGGTCGAACAGCTGGCCGCTGGTCTCCTCGGGGTCGATGGCGATCTTCTCGCAGGCCAGCACGTCGCCGGTGTCGAGGCCCTCGTCCATCTGCATGATGGAGACGCCCGTCTCGGCGTCGCCGTTCAGCACCGCCCACTGCACGGGGGCCGCTGCCCCGGGTATTTCGGCAGCAGGGAGACGTGGAGGTTGATGCAGCCGTATTTCGGCGCTTCCAGCACCGATCTCGGCAGGATGCAGCCGTAGGCCACCACGACGATGAGCTCAGGAGCCAGCGCGCGGATGTTCTCGTCCTCGCCGCCGTCCCGCAGGGTGCGGGGCTGAAAGACGGGGGTGCCGTGGGCCAGCGCCACTTCCTTCACCGGGGGTGCGGTGAGCACCTGCTTGCGGCCCACGGGCTTATCGCGCCGGGTGTAGACCGCGCAGATGTCGTGGCCCGCCTCATACAGGGCTTTCAGGCAGTCCGCCGCAATATCCGGCGTCCCCATGAACAGAATGCGCATCAGTCGTTCTCCTTCTTCTTGGCGGCAGCGGCGCGGCCCTCCTCGGTGTCCTCATAGAAGAACTCGCTGGACTCCATGATGGTGATGCCGTCCAGATGGTCGTTCTCGTGCTGGATGCAGCGGGCCAGCAGGCCCTCGGCTTCCAGCTCGAACCACTCGCCGTGGCGGTCCTGTGCGCGGACCTTGACGGCTGCGGGGCGGGTCACGGCGCCGTTGTGGCCCGGGAAGGACAGGCAGCCCTCGTAGGCGGTCTCCTCGTCCTCAGACACGGCGAGGATCTCCGGGTTGACGAAGTCGATGAACTTGTACTCGTAGTTTTCGGGGATCTCTTCCGGGGCGTCGGTGGTGTCCCACACCACGAAGACGCGGCGCAGCATCCCCACCTGCGGGCCTGCGAGGCCCACGCCGTCGGCGGCGATCATCGTCTCACGCATATCGTCCAGCAGGGTAGCCAGACGGTCGTCAAAGTTGGTCACGGGGCGGCAGACCTTGTTCAGGATGGGGTCGCCCTCTTTTACGATATTGCGGATAGCCATAATGGTACCTCCAAAATTTGTTGTGTTGTATTGTTGTGTTGTATCAGATATCCCCGTCCGAGTGCAGATCGACCACAACGGTGGCCTTGCCGGGCAGTTTTTCCTGCTCGTAGAGGGTCAGCGTTTCCCGGATGAGGTCCCGGAAACGGCGGTCGTTGCGGCACTTGACGGTGAGTTTATAGCGGTAGAAATCGTTGATCTTTTCAATGCTGCCGGGGGTGGGGCCCAGCACCCGCAGGGGCAGGTCGGGCTGTTTGGCCGCCTGCCGGCCCAACAGAGCCGCAAAGCGGGCGGAAGCCCGGGCCACCTCGCTCTCCTTTGGCCCGGCAAAGCCCACAACGCAGAGCCCGCAGAAGGGCGGATAAAGCCCCAGCTTCCGGTAGGCGATCTCCTGCTCGAAGAACGCGTCGTAGTCCTGCGCGGCGGCAAGGTTGAGCACCGGGTTGTCCGGTTCGGTGGTCTGGATGATGGCAAAGCCGGGGTCTTTTGCCCGGCCGCTCCGGCCCACCACCTGCGTGACGAGGCTGAACACGGTCTCATAAGCCCGGAAGCCCTGGGCGAACAGGAGCGAATCGATGCCCAGCACACCCACCAGCGTCACATTCTCGAAATCCAGCCCCTTGGCCACCATCTGGGTGCCCACCATGATGTCATATTCATGCCGGGCAAACTTTGCCAGCAGCTTTTCATGGGCATCCTTGGCGGCGGTGGTATCCTGATCCATCCGCAGGATGCGGGCTTCCGGAAAGAGCTTTGCCAGCTCCTCCTCGGCCTTCTGGGTGCCAAAACCCCGGTACTGCAGTTTGCCGCCGCAGGCGGGGCATCTGGCAGGGGGCGGGTCCAGCTGGCTGCCGCAGTAATGGCAGAGCAGCTTGTGGGCCGATTTGTGGTAGACCATGGGCACGCTGCACTTTGTGCACTTGAGCACCTCGCGGCAGTCCTCGCACTGGGCCACGGTCTGGTAACCCCGGCGGTTGAGCAGCAGAATGGTCTGCTTGCCTGCCTCAAGGTTGTGCTGGATGGCATCCTCCATGGCAAGGCTGATCTCCCGGGGGTTGCCGGAGGCAAGCTCGGCCCGCATATCCACGATCTGGACTTTGGGCAGCGGGTTGCCGCCATAGCGTTTGGTCAGGCGCACCAGCTGGGTGCGGCCATGCTGGGCGGCATAATAGCTCTCGGTGCTGGGGGTGGCGCTGGCCAGCAGGAGCAGGGCCCCGTTCTCCGCCGCGCGCTGCCGGGCCACCTCGTGGGCCGAGTAGCGGGGCGCGGATTCGGAGCGGTAGGTGTGCTCCTGCTCCTCATCAATGATGACAAGGCCGATATTTTCCAGCGGGGAGAAGATCGCGCTGCGGGTGCCCACCACGATATCCGCGCCGCCGTCCTGAATCATCTGCCATTGGAGCAGGCGCTCGGTGTGGTTGAGAGCGGAATGCTGCACGGCCACCCGCTTGCCAAATTGGCTTTTCAGCCGCAGGATCATCTGGGGTGTCAGGCTGATCTCAGGCACCAGCACCAGCGCCCGGCGGCCCATCTGCAGGCAGTGCTCGATGAGCTTCAGGAACACCAGCGTTTTGCCGCTGCCGGTCACGCCGTAGAGCAAGGCCGAGTGCGGGCAGCATCCTCCAGCCCGGGCAGCAGCGCGTCATAGGCAGCCTGCTGCTCCTCCGTGAGAAGGATGGGCTCGTTCTTCAGCGGGATGGAAGAATACAGGTCGATGGATTTGTTCACCTTGCTGCATTCCAGCACGCCCTTGGCGCAGAGGTTGTCCAGCACCGCCCGGCTGATGCCCTTTTCCTCCAATACAGACAGGGTGCGCTCACCCCCGGCCAGCAGGGCCACTGCGGCCAGCTGCTTGGCGGTCGGCCTGGGCTTTGGGGGCAGCGTGCCCACCAGCTTGTAGGCATTTTCCGTGTGGCGGACGAGCTGCTTTTGAAGCACCGGGGTCACGCCGTCCTCCGCCACGGTGGGCTTGTACTGCGCACCGTAGGGGATGACCGCCTTGACGGCCTCGTAATAAGTGCAGAAGGTGCGCTCCTTCAAAAATGCACCAGCCGCAGCAGCTCCGGGGTGAGGCAGGCAGAGGCCGGGGCCACATCGAACAGGAACTTGAGCTTTGCGCTCTCCGGTTCGGCATCGCAGGCCAGCACCACACCCATCCGGGCACGGCTCCCCCGCCCGAAGGGCACCAGCACCATGCTGCCCAGCCGGACAGTATCCTGCTGGTCGGGCATCGACGGCATAGGTATAGAGTTTGGTC
>ENA-OPYX01001358-OPYX01001358.1-human-gut-metagenome-genome-assembly--contig:-NODE-1358-length-13179-cov-3.266702_pt1 | contig 13179 bp, 19 predicted proteins | sample MGYA00242639_ERZ504486 | MGnify/ENA primary metagenome ERZ504486 (study PRJEB26092, sample SAMD00036296) | human gut metagenome | host: Homo sapiens | study: EMG produced TPA metagenomics assembly of... | reverse complement strand
GCATCAAGGAAAGATAATGTAGTGACTTTTGAGCAGCTTGGCGTGGACAGGTTTTTCGTGGATGAGAGTCATAATTACAAAAATCTGTTCCTCTATACCAAGATGCGAAATGTGGCAGGAATTGCACAATCAGAGGCACAGAAGTCCTCGGATATGTTTGCAAAGTGTCAGTATTTAGACGAGTTGACAGGCGGTAAGGGTGTGACTTTTGCGACGGGTACACCAATTTCAAACAGTATGACGGAGCTTTACACCAATATGCGTTACCTTCAGTATGGTACTCTTCAGAAGCTGGGGCTTGGACACTTTGACAGTTGGGCATCCTCTTTTGGAGAAACGCAGACAGCCATTGAGTTCGCTCCACTATTAGAGGTACAAAACAATTCCAGTCCATACAGAAATGCGCAAAAAAGGCAATCACATAAAAAATTGTGATTGCCTGATTTTTTTGCATTTATTGTTTCAAGGTTATGATTGTGTGGAAAGTACCGGAATCATTATCATAATACATTTGCAAATTTCCGTGATATTGTTTCACGACTTTTTTAATACTCTTGATTCCGAAACCATGTCTGCCCTTGCTTGATTTATGGGATACAGGAAGTCCATCCTGATCATATACAGGGGTGCTTCGGCAGGAATTTATGATTATGATAACGATAAAAGGTGAATTTTCCTTTTTTTGTACTGTAAGCTCAATAAAAGAATCAGGGATATTATCTGCTGATTCCACTGCATTATCCAATAAGTTGCAGAATAACGATGTTAAGTCATGCTGATAAATATTTTGAACAGTACCGCTTCTGATGTCAGTATGAAAAACAATATGTTTTTCATTACATTGTCGCTGGTAGCGGCAGAGAATTGCATTCAGCATTTCATTATCACAGATTTTTGAGGTTTCTTTTAAGTCAGAAGATTCCATAAGCTGTTGTATATAAGCATTTATTTTATCAGAATCATTTTTTTCATTGAGTAATTTGATAGATTGTAGATGTTTTTTTATATCGTGAATCAGAATGCTCTGGTTTTCATTTTGTGAAAGCATCATTTCATAGTATTCAACGGAATCCGATTCTTTCTGAAGAAGCAACTGCATATCAGTATATTCCTGTGATTTTTTCTGATTATATTGGTTGATGCCGAATACAAGCAGATTGACCATCAGCATGAAAAACAGCACAGATTAGTTACCATAAAATCAATAGGCGGTGCAAAGGCTGATGATTTCACCCATTGCTGCAAAAGTAAAAATTATAAAAATCAGACGAACCAGGAATTAACATTAAAGAAAGTTCGGAGATGACGTTAACTGTTCCTGATTTGATTTTTTTCCTTTGAACAGATGAATTAATAAATAGATGACTGCAAAAAAGAAAATTTTGCTAAAAACCGTATAAAAACAAGTTCGACATCTGTTTCTAAGAGAAAATGCGGAAAAAATCTTGATGTAATCCCCAGAACTGCAATTTCAGATATACCCATAATTGCTGTAAGGATAGCCGAATGGAAGAGTGCCAATAACAACTTGAGTTTAAACAACATATAAAGAAAAACAGTGTTAAACACAAAAAAGCTGACAACGTTTAGTCCTGTTTGTTCGAGCAGGGAAAGAAGAAACAATATTGTATAAAGAGCACTCAATAGTGCCAGCCTTATTTTACTGCTATAAGAAGAGGTAAAAAGGCTGGATGCGTATTGCCATAGTATAACTGCTTCTGTAAAAAAGCTAAAAAGAAGTAAAACGATATGTCCCATTTATTTTTACCTCATACTTTCCAGATATAGTAGATAAGCATTTTTAAAGGAACTGTATTTTCTGCGTGTCAGATAAGCTGCAATCTGCTGATTCGATAAATGTATGGTGGAATGATCAAAGTCCACAATATGTTCGAAATTAACAATAAAGCTCCTGTGTGTCTGGAAAAAACTGTTTTTGGGGAGTTGTTCCAGCCAATAATCCATATTATGAATGGAATCAAAATCCTGCCGGGTAGTATGTACAATTACTTTTCGTCCCTGTGCTTCTATTGTAATTATCTGTGAAGCAGGAAATGAATATACTCCCTGCTTAGTTTCAACAGGAATTTTGGTAGTAATGGAATTGTAATATGCTAAGGCGTCTTTCATATTTCGGAAAAAACGCTGCTTGTCCAAAGGTTTGGAAAGATAGCGGAATACATGAAAACGCATTGCTTCATCCAGATATTCAGAATATGAGGTCACCACAAAAATAATGACATTTTTGTTTGCTTTTTTTAATTCATTTCCTACATAAATTCCATTCATACCGGGCATTTCAATATCCAGAAAAACAATATCTTTTTCGCTTTTCTCAGCCAATAAAGATTCGCCACTGGTAAAGGAAACTAATTCGGGACATTTTAAATGATTTGACTCAAAGTAGGATTCAATATATTTCTGTAATTGTTCAATTATCAGAGTATCGTCATCACAAATTAAAATACGCATTTTTGCACCTGGCTTTCTAATGAATGTATATTTACATACATCTTATCATATAGAATTTCCAAATGCAAAAAATGCGTATGAAAAGACATTTTAATTACAATTTTGGTTCATTATATGTTTTTGTTTTGTTATTTCGTTTTACAAGCAGTTCGATAAAGTCTCCGGCATATGATTGTTTATGTGAAAATCAATGACAATCTTTAGGAAAGGAGAGAGGACATTATGAAGAAACGGGTAACTAAATCGGTTGCAAAAGGGATGAAAGCAGCATTAGATGTTGTGTTACAGACTGAAGCCAACACAGCTTCATGTGCGATTATGTATCAGCCAAAAGCACCGAAAGAATTAATGAAATACAGGAGAAACAAGTAATGGAAAAATGAGTTGATTGGATGGTCCGGTGTAATGCGATAAACGAGGCGGATAAGGAACTTTACAAGTATGCATTATATAGTTTTTTTCTATTGGTATCACCACTTATCCTTGCAGGAGGTGTTGGCTTTGGCTTAGGGAGTGTAAAACACGGAGTTGCACTTATTTTTCCGTTTATGGTTCTGAGAAAATTTAGTGGTGGTTATCATGCAAAAAATTTGCACACTTGTATTCTTGAATCTGGTTTTCTATTGTTTCTGTGCATAATGTTATCAATGCATGTGCAATGTGATTTGAAGTTGGCAATAGCTACAGTTATTGCGTCTGTGAGCCTGATTACATTTAGTCCAATAGACAGTGAAAACAGAAGACTTGATACTAACGAGAAAAGGACATATAAAAAAACAACAGTGTTCTTCGTGATATTGTTTGGGCTGTTAGATATAGCTTTATTCTTGCTGGGAAAGTACATCTATACAATCTGTTTTTCTGTTGGAATATTACTGACAGCAGGCTTACAAGCACCTTGTATCGTAAAGAAAATGTGTAAATCGACCAAAAACAGACTGTAAATGTCGTTTGGTGCAAAAGGGGTTGAAATCATGGCAAAAATAAAGATAATAAAGTTTGTCATTGATTTGATCAAAGTTCTTTATTTACAGTTAATTCAGTTTGTTCATTGAAAGGGAGTGGATTCCAATGGGACAATGATAGAATTCTATCACTTTAAATTGAGTAGTTCGGTTCGGAGTAGTTAAACGGACATAATGGAGGTAAAAGATTAAAATGACACATAAGAAAGAAGTTGTTTTTAGCTTGTTGTTTGTAATAATGGTGTTATGTACAGGCTGCAGTGATAAAGATAATGGAGATACGTCTAAAAATAACAGGACTTCAGGAGAATCATTTGTTCAAGAAGAAACTATTGAGAGTACTGACAATATAGACAATACAGACAATGCAGACGGCAGCTCGGCACCAACGCCAGAACTGAAAAACGCCCCGAACGAAAAAAGGAATTGGAAGATGCGCTTGGTACAGTGAATGAGTCGGGAAAATGGACGCCACCAGCCGGTTCTCATATAGATCCCAAAACAGGTAATATACTGAATAAAGATGGGGGTCGTGGTTGGAACTACTCAGGAACCTTATAGTAAAGCGCGTCCAGGTTCTCAAGGATGATGATATGGTGTAAAAAAAAAGCAGGAAGCAGTCCTTATGGAATGCGCTTTGTGCCAGTGAAGAGCAGTGGGGTTGCCTGTTCCAATAGTGGTATATGGAGAAAAACTGGTCAGACAGGAAGAATGTATACTGATTATGGATCTGGAGACACTGGTACAGGTACTAGTGTGCTGACCGTTTTATACTTAGTCTAATTATTTTTCACCACCACATCAAATTTAGGATAGAGAGATACCAGCTTAGTTCGGGCATTATCGGTAGTGAACTGCCATTGGATACAGGCGGTATGTTCATTGCGGTTGCCCTCCCATGCTGCCAACTCCTGACGGAGCAGTACTATGTCCGCAATTCTACGGGACAGACACTGACGTGTCATTACATTAAGTTCTATTTCGGCAATATCCAGCCAGCTCCCATGTTTGGGAGTGCAATGGATTTCCAGCTTTTTGGCAATCCTGCGGGCTTCCGGAGCTGGAAATGTTTTGTACAGGGATGAAAGCGCATGGGTGTTCAAATTGTCCATGACAAGTATGATCTTATCTCGGTCAGGGTAACTGACATCCACTAAATACCTGATTTCCTCAGCCCAGTCAACTGCAGTACGGTGTTCCCGGACACTTACATGCCGTACGCCGCCCAAAGGCTCCACAAATACAAATATGCTGCATAAGCCCTTTCGGACATATTCGGAATCGGTTTTCTGTGTGTCACCTGGGCGCATGGGCAGAGGTTCTCTGGTTTCCCCGAGAAGCTGGTAGGGTTTTTCATCCATGCATACCACTGGAACTTCAGGGTTATATGGCATTTCATAAATGTCCAGGATATCCGCCATGCAGGCTACAAATTCTGCGTTTTCTTTTGGAGGGATACACCAGTAGGAGTTTTTGTGAGGTCGAAGTTCATTTTTTTTAATGTTTCCCGTATGGTTTCCCTTCCAACCGGAATATCAAGCTCAACACGGGCTTTTTCCTCCAGTAGCCGGATCGTCCAGCGGGAATGTCCCTCCGGGACAGGGCCGCAAGCCATCTGGATAATACGTGTTTCGGTACGTCCATCCATTTTACGGAGCGCAGCGCTGGAATTGGGGCTGATATTGTAACGGACAATATTCGTTATGCCATTTTTGACATAAGACTGGACGATATTAGTTATAGTGGCAGGGCAGACTGCATAACTGCGGGCAATCTGGGAATGGGTAAGCCCGGTTCCCTGTTCTTCGTCCAGTTCAAGCAGTATCTGACACCGTTTTAAAACAGTTTTACAAGTCTTTTTGTTACGGATAGTCTTTTGAAGTGCTGCTCTTTCATCATCGCTGAGCTTAATAATATAAGTCTTAGGTCTTGCCATAGTCGCCACCGCCGTTTCTTTTTATTGTAACATGGAATAGCAATATATGGAAGAATTATTTGGCTAAGTATAAAACGGTCAGCACACTAGGTATTTAGGTGCAAGAATTGATGACGATTATTATCCGAGTAATGGTTATACATCTACTTATATGAGGTGCTATTGTAGCGCCGTTTTACATAGGTGAGGGAAAATAATGAAGCGGAAAAGGTTTTTAGTAGGATTTGTATTGGTGGGAGTTATATTCGGTGATATCAAGTCATTATAAAGAGGATATTGATATTTTATGTGATGTTGTATATGAGGTTAAGAAAGGAATGTTGAAAAAAATCAGATAAAAAGAAATGTATCGTGAGGAGTGATGAATATAGGAAAAGTATTACTGATATTTTTTGAAGGAAACGAAGAAAAGGTAATAGATTCTATTATTTCAGTCTTAGGCGTTGGTAGAGAGAAATTTGCATTTCAACAAATGTATTCGAACTCAGAAGTGAATTACAAAGATATAATTTTTGATTTTAAGCGACGAGAGGTTGTTAAAAGTAATGAAGAAAAGAAATTTACATATACAGAGTTTGAAATCCTCCAGCTTCTCGCTCAAAATCCCGGCAGGGTATTCAGTAAGGAGCAGATATACGATATTGTTTGGAATGAACCGTATTCTGGAGATTACAATATTGTGATGAGCCATATCAGCCATATTCGGGAAAAAATAGAGGATGATCCGAGTCATCCGGTCTATATTCAGACTGTGTGGGGAGTTGGTTATAAGTTTAATGAAAAAATGTGTGAATAATTAAATCAGATCCAGTGTTGTGTGACTGTCAAAAAATGATAGATATTTCTGATGGTTCGTGGTATGATAAAGACAGAAACATGAGTGCTATTTTAAGAAAGGGTGATGGTTATGGCATTGGCACAGGCAACGAAATCCCGTGAAACAACTTATACGATCAACGATGCAATGGATGTCCTTCTGTCAAAGCTGGATGAAGCCATTGACGATATGGAAAATGGCAGAGTGCAGACAGTGGAAGAAGCATGGGCAGAAATTGATGCAGTATAAGGGGTACGGATGGAAAACAAAAAATACAAAGTTGTCATTGCCCAGAGCGGCAAGCTGGATGTGAAAGAAAAAAGAAATATATCCTTCAGCAATTTAAGTACCGGGAATATGCAGAAAACTTTTCCAAAAAGATTAAAAAAGCGGTTCTTGCACTTGATACACTTCCGACCGGGTATAATACAACAGGCTTCCGGTATCGTGGTTATGATATTTACATGAAACCGTGTGAATCCTATCTGCTGTTTTATACCGTGGATGAAGCAGTGAAAACAGTTACAGTTCTGCGTGTCATGCAGGATGGAATGGACTGGCAGTATATCATCAATCGGTGGCTGCGGGAAAACGCATAGGATATACAAAAAGATTATAGTGACAGGCAGTATTCAAACAGATTGGGTACCGCCTGTTTTTATGTCCGCTGAAAACAGATGGAACAGCAAGAAGAAAAATATTAGAAAATAACGGACAGATTGTGAAAATTTAAAAGAGAAAAAACTTTTTCAAAAATATTCAAAAATATTGGAACATTTTAATGGGACTTCTGCCATGTATCAGTAGGGGTGATTTTGGATGAAAGATGTAAAAAGAACAGAAGCAGAATGACAATGGAGAAATCATTGAAATGAAGCAGGGACAGGTGATAAAAATTCCAAAGAACGGCGGCAAAGCATGGCTGACATTATTCTATAGTCTGCCGCAGGAGTTTGTCAGCAAACGTCCTGTTTATCTGAACTTACCACGCTGCCCTTATGAGGTGCTGCGGACGGATAAATATGACAGTCTGATAAAGGATGATACATTTCTGGAACTGGTCTGGGATTGTGTGGCATGGAGCGCATGGCAGTATTTTGAAATACCGTATCAAAATGGAAGTGGTTACCGGGAAATACCGGGCAGTCCGGCACAGTATTCCGGGGACTTCCCTTTGTGGAGGCTCTCTTACTCTATGCTGCCGCTTCTACGTGACAAATTTGAGGTCAGTGGATTTTCTTTCCAGCAGCTTTACAACGTGCCGGAAGGAACAGAACTTCCGTGGCTCACTTATCAGCAGTTTGGCAATCTGATCGGTACCCTTGTACCTGAAATTATACAAGAACAGAACTGGCAGCCGATGATTGATGAAATCTGGAACAACCGAACCCTTGAGGACTTCGATAAAAGGGGAAGTCAGGTAAAGCTGGACTTCATGCGTTCGTGGGGACACAGCCGTTCCAGAAAAAAGACGGTATCCATAGAGCAGCTTGCAGAGGAAGCAGAAGAAAATGGCACAGACTTTGATATTCCGGATACGAGGAGTGAGTTTGAAAACTCGGTGCTGTCAGAACTTCAGATTGCGGAGTTTGCCGCAAGGTTTTCCGGGCGTGATAAGAAGATTTTGGAAATGAAAATGGAGGGGCATACGGCACAGGAGATTGCGGAAGCTGTAGGCTATCAGACACACAGTGCGGTGCTGAAAAGAATCCGTCATATTGCAGACTGTTATGAGGATTTTATCTCAGAAGAATATCAGAAATATCTGGAAACATTCTAATCCATCCATCCCATCGGCGGCTATCCTTACGATAGCTGCTTTCTTTTACCCATTTTCGGACAGGGGGTGATTTTTGTGGGGAAAGAATTATTTGAAACGCTGCCGGACGTGCTGGATGCAAAACTGCTGGCATCGGCCCTTTCTATTTCAAAGGCAGGAGCGTATCAGCTATTGAACCGTCCGGATTTTCCAACCTTGCAGGTGGGAGGGCGGAAACTTGTCACAAAGCAGAAGCTGGCTTTGTGGATGGAACAGCATACAAATACAGCAGAACAGGCGGGAGCCGGAAAGGAGAAAAAAGCAGATGAAACTGACAAAGTATGAGCAGGAAACGATTATCAATTTTAATAACGATGAACAGGAAGCCAGTATTTATACAGCCAGCCCGCAGATGATGCGAAAACTGGATGCACTGGCTGCAGCTTATCCGGAGCATTACCGGGTGGTAGGGCAGACCGAAGTGAGTAAAACCTATTCCTGTGAAAAACACCTCATCAATCTTCGGAAACCGAGAAAGCAGAATGAGGAACACAGCCAATGGGCAAGGCAGAGGATGCAGAAAATGAACCGCCATAAAAATGCGGGGAATTTGTGAAAGAACCGCACCACAGAGGTGACAGCTCTGTGTCAGGAAGAAAGCTGTCCGTGAAAATACGGAAATTAAGAAAAATAGAAAACCAAATGGACAGGAGAGCGGCTATGGACATGGAAAAGGTTCAGGCTGTTTTTTTATGCCATAAAATAAAAAATCAAACAGAAAAATGAGAAAAGGAGTATAAACACATGATAAAAAACAGGAATGAAACCAGTGCTGCAATGGATAAGGCACTGAAAAATCTGGAACAGGCAAAGGCAAGATATGAGGCAGAGCGCAAAAAGGAGAATGAGAAACGCAGGAAAGCACAGAACCATCATAAATATCTGATGGGCGGCATTGTTGCAAAGTATTTCCCGGAATGTTATCAGTATGAAGAAAAAGAACTGAATGTGATCTTGTCAGCGGCTCTTGCTTCGGCAGAGTGCAGGCAGGCGGTGGAAAACGTAAAAAGGATGGAGAAAAATGCGGATGACATGGAAGATGAAAAAGACAGAAACGGCGGTCACGCCGATGAAACAAAGACAAAAGAAAACAGCGGCGGATACGCCAATTCAAAAGATTTTGCGGGTGGCAGTTTTTCGCAGGGAGTGTAAGCAGTATCTCCGGGAGTATGGGTTCACCCAGTTATGGGGTGCGCACAGATAGACCACACTCCGTATGGTCTTGTGCGCTCTCCGAGGGCACCTGCGGTGGGCGTTGCCTGCCTTGCACCAGTCAAGAGGGGAAATAACCTTTCCCCTCCGTCCGCTGCGCTTCCTACCCCTTTGTATCCTTTGCATCTGCCCGTAACCCGGAAAAAACACCCGGCTTTCGTCCATCTGCAAAGGCTTTTCTTGCTGCCCTCTATTTTACGGTAAGGGAGGAACTTTGTGAGTATGCGCACGAAATATGCCAGCACAAGGTTCGGCATTGTAAAGCGGAGCAAAGGGCAGTCGGCGGTAGATGCAGCTTCTTACATCAGCAGGAGTGTTCTTGTCAGCGAGTATGACGGGAAAACGTATCGCCCGAAATACCATGAAGATTTGGTGCATTGTGAAATCAATCTCCCGGAATATGCACCGGAGGAATGGCTGGACAGGGCAGTGCTGTGGAACTCTGTGGAGCTGAATGAGAAACAGAAAAATGCCCAGCTTTGCCGGACACTGAAAGCAGCACTTCCAAATGACTGGAGCTATGAGCTGGCAGAAGAAACGGTGCGGGATTATGTGCAGCGGAATTTTGTTTCCAAAGGGATGTGTGCGGACTGGGCAATCCATGATTCTGTTAATCAACATGGCATCCATAACCTGCATTTCCATCTTATGCTCACCCTGCGCCCGGTGGAAGAAAACGGGAAGTGGGGAGCCAAGCAGAGAAAGGAATATATCCTTGATAAAGACGGCAATAAAATCCGCAATAAGTCCGGACGGGGATTTAAGAGCAGGGCGGTAGATGTGAATGACTGGAATGAAAAAGGTAATTCCAGGAAATGGAGAAAGGATTTGACGGACACCATCAATGTGGTGAATGACCGGATCGGACTGCCGGAATACTGGGAACACCGTTCTTTTAAAGAGCTGGGACTGGAGCAGGAGCCGACCAGACACTTAGGCCCGATTGCCAGTGCATTGGAGAGGAAAGGCATCCGTACCGAAAAAGGGGATGCGAACCGGGCAATCATGGAGCATAACCAGACGCTGCAAAGGGCAAGGATGTTCTATGATATTGCATGGAACAGTGTGAAAAATTTGGAGAAATGGGAACAGGAAAAAGCTGCGGAAGCTGCAAAGAATGCCGCAGAAAAGAAAGCAGGAAAAATGGCAGGAGACATCCCTGCGGCACAGGAAGGTGAAGCAGAACAGACGGCAGTTGGTTCGATACAGAAAGAAACTTCCGGTACAAAGGAAGTCAGCGTATTTGCAGCGATGAAAAATGAGGTTCTGGAAATGCTGGAATGTATTCTTGCAGCATTTGGAAGGCTTCATCTGCCGCTGATACAGGCACCGAATTTAAAAAAGGTAAGTAATCGTGCAGCACTGATGGATATTGAAAACGTGCGGAGGTTCGTGGAAGAAAAAGGCATTGACAGCTTTGAAGCACTGGAAACCTTTGCAGTACAGCAAGAAGCATCCAAGAAAGAAGCAGAGGAAATCTGCAACAGAGATGGAAGGGAAATCCGGCGGTTAAAGGAACTGTCAGAGGCTTATGCCGCCTATGCTCCATACATTCCCATCCGTAATGAATATCTGCAGAAGAAAGGAATCGCACAGGCAGTTTATCACAGCCAGCATAAGAAAGAACTGGAAACGGCGAAAGAACTCCGTATTCCGGTCTATGAACTTCTTCGGGAAGGAGAAAAATTCACACCGAAAAAGTGGGAAGCACAGATCAAAGAGCTGACACAGGAATACGAGAAACAGTCCAGACGTTACGGCAGGAGTACCGTCAATCTTGCCTATGTGGAGCTGCTTCGTCATAACCGGAAGATGGATGAGCGGGATCAGAAGAACAAAGACCAGTCCCAGAGCCGACAGCATGAAAAAATGGACAGGGGGCAGAAGCAAAAGAAGAAACATCAGGAAATGGAACTTTAGATTTATACATCGTTAAGGAAAATCTGCCGGGATGTTCCCCGGCAGGCAGAAAGGAGATTGCAATGAGTAAAGATTGCAGGACTACGAAAAACAGAAACAATAGTTTGACAGTTGGTGTGCTGGCAGGGATAATCCTCTGCCAGCATTGGTATTTATGGAGGGATTTTATGCAGAGAAAAGCAGGGAACCGTCGGAGAGAACCCATCCGCTATGTGGTGGAACACGTTTATTCCGGCAAGGAGAGCATGGAAAAGGTACTGACTGCCGTTAGTGAAGAAGCGGCGAAACAGAATGTAAAGGAGAAACTGGAAAATCAGAAAAAGGTGGGATGAGAAAAGATGCAGATTTCACCGGAAAAATAAAATCAGCAGTTGCAGGAGGTGGCAGGAATCGCTATAATAAAGACAGCGTATTTCTGTCACTGGATATTGAAGAAACCACAGGAGGTCAATATGCAGACAACAGAAATCAGAGAAACATGGACAGCACTTTATGCAAGATTATCATTGGATGACGGCAACGTGGGCGAGAGCATGAGCATCCAGAGCCAGAAAGCGATCCTGACAAGAAAAGCAGAGGAACTGGGGATTTATAATTATCAGTTTTATGTAGACGATGGTTATTCCGGTACGAATTTCAACCGTCCGTCCTTTCAGCAGATGATAGCGGACATTGAAGCAGGAAAAGTTACCTGTGTGATCACGAAAGATCTTTCAAGGCTAGGTAGGAACTATCTGGAGAGTGGCGCTTATATCGAGGTATTTTTCCCAAAACATCAGGTACGGTATATCGCCGTCAATGACGGTGTGGATTCTGCAAACAGCGGGGAGATGGATATTACCCCCGTTTAAGAACATTCTTAATGAGTTTTATTCAAGGGATGTTCCAAAAGTGAAGTCAGGTAAATACATCCGGGCAAGCCAGGGAAAATTCATGGGAACACACGCACCATTCGGGTATCAGAAAGACCCGGAGGACAAAAACCACCTGATTGCCGATGAGGAAACCGCACCAACCGTCCGTTATATTTTCCAGCTTGCACTTCAGGGAATGGGAAACAATAAAATCGGGAAAATCCTTTATGAACAGAAAATCCCAAAGCCGGCATATTATAAGCCGGAATACTTCGGAAAGTTTCTGGTAAAAGAAGATGATGCCTATAACTGGAAACAGGAGACCATCATCCGGATTTTACGAAACCCGCTTTACAAAGGCTATTTCTGGGTGCAGAAATATGATAAGAAGCATTTCAAGCAGGAAACAAGGGGGTATATCCCCATGAGTGAGCGAACCATTATTCCCAGTGACCATGAGGCACTTGTCGATGAACACACATGGGACACGGTGCAGGAAATCCTTGACCGTCATACGAAAGTCAAGCCCTGTACTTCCGGGTATGAGAATAAGTTCCGGGGCATTTTAAAATGTGCCGACTGCGGAAGTACCCTGATGGTGCATACCGATGGCAGGAATAAAGAGAAGCCAGTCATCGAACGGACTTTTTATCAGTGCCGCATCTACCGTGTGAGGGGAACCGGGTTCTGCAGCCAGCACCGCATCAATGCGGACGATCTGGAGGAACTTGTACTTGCGGACATCCAGACCCATGCAAAAAAGGTCATAAAAAACCGGGAGAAATTCATGCGGAAGGTACTGGGGCAGATGGATATGACAGCGGTGAATAACCGGGAAAATATCCAGAAAAAGCTGGAGAAACTGGAGAAAAAGCTCCTCGAATCGGACAGACAGTTCATCAAGCTGTATGAGGATTTTACAAAGCAGCTTGTGTCAGAACAGCAGTTCCGGATGTTGTCCACCCATTTTGAACAGGAAAAGAAAGAAACAACCGAAGAAATTGAAAAACTGAAAACTACGGCTGACAATCTGAAGGACAGCACCTGCAAAGCGGAACAGCTTGCCAATGAAATGGCAGAATGTGCAGAAATCAAAGAGCTGACCACAGCCATAGTAAACCGTCTTATCGAAAAGATTGAGGTATCTGAACCTCAGACCATCGACGGAGAGAAAGTCCAGAATA
>ENA-OPYX01001354-OPYX01001354.1-human-gut-metagenome-genome-assembly--contig:-NODE-1354-length-13193-cov-3.326802_pt1 | contig 13193 bp, 19 predicted proteins | sample MGYA00242639_ERZ504486 | MGnify/ENA primary metagenome ERZ504486 (study PRJEB26092, sample SAMD00036296) | human gut metagenome | host: Homo sapiens | study: EMG produced TPA metagenomics assembly of... | reverse complement strand
GGGAGCAATGGAATCTGTATTTGTAGAGAAAAATCCGAAAGCTATGGCATGTGTCAAAGAGAACCTTCAGAAGACACATTTTGAAAGAAAAGGGATGACCATGCAGATGGATGTGATGACAGCTCTCTATAAATTAGAGGGAGAAAAGCAGTTCGATTATATATTTATGGATCCACCGTATAATCATGAATTAGAAAAAAGCGTGCTGACTTATCTTGCGGAATCATCGCTTTTGTCAGAGGAAGGAATCATCATTGTAGAAGCTTCCAAAGAGACAGAATTTGATTACGCGGAAGATCTCGGATATCACATCATCAAAGAAAAAGAATATAAAACAAACAAGCATGTATTTTTGGAACCTGCGGGAAGGAAAGAAATATGTTAACTGGAATCTATCCGGGAAGCTTTGACCCGGTTACATACGGACATCTGGATATCATCAGAAGATCTGCCGGAATGGTGGATGAACTGACAGTCGGAGTGTTGAATAATAAAGCAAAACCCCGTTGTTTTCCGTAGAAGAACGTGTTAAAATGTTAGAGGAAGTAACGAAAGACATAGCAAATGTTAAGATTATTCCATTTGAAGGACTGCTGGTGGATTTTGCCCATAAGCTGGATGCGAAGGTTGTAATAAGGGGACTGCGGGCAATCACCGATTTTGAATATGAGTTACAGATGGCGCAGACAAATCATAAGCTTGCGTCGGATGTTGAGACAGTTTTTCTGACAACGAATCTGCAGTATTCATATTTAAGCTCTACTACAGTGAAAGAAGTAGCGGCCTTCGGAGGAGATATATCCCAATTTGTGCCGGAATACATAGAGCAGAAAGTCTGGGAGAAAATGAAACATAGAAGGAGAGTGTAAATATTATGAGCAGCCGTATTGAGCAGATCATAGAGGAAATTGAAGAGTATATCGACAGCTGTAAATTCCAGCCGTTGTCGACAACAAAAATAATTGTAAATAAAGATCAGATGGACGAACTGTTAAGAGAGCTTCGTATGAAAACACCGGATGAGATCAAGCGTTACCAGAAGATCATTGCGAACAAGGATGCGATTCTGGCTGATGCACAGGCAAAAGCAGACGGCATGATCCAGGAAGCACAGATTCAGACAAATGAGCTGGTAAGTGAGCATGAGATTATGCAGCAGGCATATGCACAGGCAAACGAGATCGTAACCGCAGCAACTGCACAGGCACAGCAGATACTGGACAATGCAACGAACGATGCAAACCAGATCCGTGTCGGAGCCATTCATTATACAGATGATCTCCTTTCTCAGGCGGAGAGTGCGATCGGACGCACACTGGATACATATACATCGAAGTATGACAGTCTTTGTAAATTCTCTTCAGGAATGTTACGACATGGTACGTAACAACAGAGCAGAGCTTGATGTTCCGCCGGAGACAGAACAGAATGTACAGCAGGAGTATCCGCAGGATCAATATCCGGCAGAAGAATATCCGCAGGATACTTATGAACAGGATACTTACGGACAGGATGATTATCTGGATGATGGAAATTCATATCCGGATGATATGCCGATTTCTGATTATGATATTCAGGAAGACGATACATTGGATTAAGATACAATCAAATAGCATATATGTAAGCGGAGATAAGAAGACTGGTTACCAATGCGGTGACCAGTTTTGCTGTTATATAGGGAAGAATCGGTAATTGGCTGCTGGAGATCATGGAATATGTTTGGGCGATGCAACACCATCCGCCGAAAGAGGTCAGGAAAGCGCAGAGGATAATCTTCTCTGTTGTATATAACGCAGATGAAAAGAGCAGTCTGATTCCGGTGCTGATCTCCAGACTGGAATACAGAAGAAGCGAAAAGATAGTGTTTGGAAGAACCGAAGCAAGCAGTTGTATCAGGACAGAGAACATCATCATATATCCTCCGACTTTTGTGACAGATTCGAATGCATTCAAGATACAACGGTCAAGAAAGCTGTCAGAGATACTTTCAGATGGATTGGAGAAAGAACCGGGTGTTACCTGTGGAAAGGAACAAGAGGATTCTGGCAGGCGGTAGAAGAGGCGGAAGATAAAACTCAACATAAGCGGTGTAAATGTAAGAATCAGGAAAAAAGGAATGCAAAGATTACGTTCCTTCATATTTTGGGCCACTACATAGCTTAAGATAAAAGCAGGGCTTGTATTGTTGCAGAAAGATAAAAGGTAAGAGGCTTCCGAACGCGAGATTTTATTGACATTCAGAAGATCAGAGGTGGTCTTCGCACCCATCGGATATCCACATAAGAATCCGGTGAGTACTGCGAATGTGCCATAATAAGAGGTGCCGAGAAGCGGACATAAAAAAGTGGATGTGATACGGCAGATCCAGTGAAGTGCAGGTGTGCAGATCAGAACATTGATCAGTATCATATAAGGAAGCAATGTGGGAAGGACATGCCGGAACCACAGAACAAGTCCGTAACTGGCACCGGTAAAGACTGTCTGCGGAAATGACAGCATGCTAAAAAACAGAATCAATATCGGAATGGTAAGGGCAGGATGTCTGGACATGTGATCACCCGGAGAACCTTGTTAATTCATTGTATGGATAAGGTTGATTTTTTATGAAGACTGTTAGATAATAGATATCAGTGTAACATAGGAGGAATGTAGGAAAATGGCAGTATTAAATGAATTAGAACCGAAAGAAGTCTTTCGCTTTTTTGAAGAAATAAGTGCAATCCCGAGAGGAAGCCGCGATACAAAGCGCATCAGTGATTATCTGGTCGCATTTGCAAAAGAAAGAGACTTGAAAGTGATCCAGGACGAAGTGAATAATGTAATCATATTTCAGCCAGGAACACCCGGATATGAGGAAAGCGAACCTGTAATCTTGCAGGGGCATATGGATATGGTATGTGAAAAGACATCGGAGTCCACACATGATTTTGAAAATGACGGACTGGAATTGTATGTGGAAGATGGATTTTTAAAGGCAAAAGATACCACTCTTGGGGGAGATGACGGAGTTGCTGTCGCAATGGCACTTGCACTGCTGGATAGCAGAGAGATTCCACATCCGCCAATTGAGGCAGTATTTACCGTGGACGAAGAACTTGGAATGGAAGGTGCGGAAGCTATCGACCTGACTGTACTAAAAGGGAAAAAAACTCATCAATCTGGATTCGGAAGAAGAGAAGACCCTGACGGTTGGATGTGCGGGCGGAGTCCGCTATCAGGGACTGATCCCTGTAGAAAAAGAGACGGCATCCGGTGATGAGATCAAGATTACCATCCAGGGACTTCTTGGAGGACATTCCGGAGAAGAAATCCACAGACAGCGTGGCAATGCAAATAAGATGATGGCACGTTTGTTGTATCATATTGCAGAAGAAAAGAGTTACCGCTTAAGTGAGATTTGTGGCGGCTCTAAAGACAACGTGATCGCAATGGAAGCACATGCATCTCTCGTAGCAGCACCGGAAGATACCGAACAGATACTGACCATGATCCGGAATATGGAGGATGTATGGAATGCGGAATTCATGGGAGAAGAACCTGGTCTGACAGTAAAAACAGAAACAGAAAAAATTACAGATACAGTAGTGTTCTCAAAAGATACTACGCAAAAAGTAGTAGGATATCTGAAGGCAAGCCCAAATGGATTAAAAGAATACAGCCGTAAGGTTGCCGGCGCGACAGAAACTTCCTTAAATCTTGGTGTTGTATCTATGAAAGAAAACAGTGTGGAAGCTGCTTTCCTGATCAGAAGCGCCGTGGACAGCAGAAAGCAGCAGGTATTGGAAGAAGTCGATGCTGTGACAAAAGCGTTCGGAGGAACAGGAACAATTTCCAGTGCATATCAGGCATGGCAATACAAACCAAAGTCAGAGCTCCGTCCGATCATGATAGAAGCATATAAAGAAATCTACGGAAAAGAACCGGAGATATGCATTATCCATGGCGGACTGGAGTGCGGAATCTTCCTTGGAAAACGGCCGGATCTGGATTGTGTATCTTGCGGACCGGATGTTCTGGATATTCATTCATATAATGAACGTCTGGATATTGCATCTACGCAGAGAAGCTGGGAATTCCTGAAACTGGTACTTAAGAACTGCAAATAACAGGAAATAATAACAACATTCATAATGACGACAGTAAGACAGTCAGAACAAGAAAAAGATGACGGAGGATAAATATATGGAACTGCCAGCAGCATTTGAGGAGAAGATGCGGGCACTTCTGCAAGAAGAGTTCGACGACTATATTGCCTGCTATAAAGAACCAAGATACTATGGCATGCGTGTAAATACAGGTAAGATATCTGTGGAAGAATTTGAAAAGTATGTCCGTTTGATATTAAAAAAATTCCATGGATCGAAAATGGTTTCTATTATGACGGGGACAAAGTGTCTCCTGCAAAGCATCCGTACTATTTTGCCGGTCTTTATTATCTTCAGGAGCCAAGTGCCATGACACCTGCGAACCGCCTTCCGGTAGAACCGGGAGACAAGGTTCTGGATGTATGTGCAGCTCCGGGAGGAAAAGCGACGGAATTAGGAGCAAAATTACAGGGAGAGGGAGTGCTGATCGCTAACGATATCAGCAGCTCAAGGGCAAAGGGTCTGCTTAAGAATATAGAGGTATTCGGAATCGGGAACGTCCTTGTATTGAGTGAGGAACCGGGACGTCTGGAGAATTATTTTACGGAATATTTTGACAAGATCCTGATCGATGCACCGTGTTCCGGAGAGGGAATGTTCCGGAAAGATAAAAAGATGGTAAAAGCATGGGAGGAACATGGTCCGGAATTCTTCAGCAATCTGCAGCGGAATATCATTCTGCAGGCAGCAAGAATGTTAAAGCCGGGTGGCCTTATGCTATATTCGACGTGTACATTTGACCCGGGTGAAAATGAGCGTATCATTGAACATCTGAAGAAAGAATATCCTGAATTCCATGTGCTTCCGATGGAAAGTTATGAGGGATTCTGTCCGGGAATACCGGAAGTGACAGAGGAAAAAGACGAAGAACTGAAAAAGACAGTCCGCATTTTCCCACATAAGATGAAAGGAGAAGGCCATTATGTAGCCCTTCTGCAAAAGGGTGAACCACTGCCTGCAAAAGAACTGAAAACAAAAAGAAGGCGGGAAAGATTCCGGCCGACCTGGAAGAGTTTATGAAGCAGGTAACCTGGAAACTGGACGGTTCCAGACTGGATATCCATGGTGAGCGCATTTACTATATGCCGGAGGGACTTCCGGATGTGAGAGGAATCCGTTTCTTAAGAACCGGACTGTTGCTCGGAGAACTGAAGAAGAACCGTTTTGAACCAAGCCAGGCATTTGCTATGTGTCTGAAGAAAGACGAATATGCACAGATCATTGATCTTCCGTGTGAAGATGAACGAGTCAGACGATACCTGAAAGGGGAGACACTGGATGTGGACGATCTGACGGAGAGAAAAGCAAAAGGCTGGTATCTGGTATGTGTGGATGGGTTCCCGCTTGGATGGGGGAAGGTATCCAATGGTACATTGAAGAACAAATATCTACCGGGATGGAGGCTGTGTTAAGATGATGCGTCTGGATAAATATCTGGCAGAGATGGGTGTGGGAACCCGCCAGGAGGTAAAAAAACAGATCCGTCAGGGAAAAGCAGCAGTTAACGGAACAGTGGTAAAAGCAGCAGATACAAAGATTGATGAGACCTGTGATGAAGTGACGATCTGTGGTCGGGAACATATCTTATGTATCGTATGAATATTATATGCTGAATAAACCGGCCGGCGTGGTATCGGCAACTGAAGACCGGAGAGATACTACAGTGATCGATCTGATCAAAGAGAAGAAACGAAAGGATCTTTTCCCGGTCGGACGATTGGACAAAGATACGGAAGGATTACTTCTGATCACGAATGATGGAGATCTGGCACACCGTCTGCTGGCACCGAAAAAGCATGTGGATAAAGTCTATTATGCAAAAATAGATGGAATGGTTACAGAAGAGGATGTAAAGCGGTTCGCAAAAGGAATCGATATCGGCGCAGAGGAAGAAGAGATGACAAGACCTGCAAAACTTGACATTATGAGGAGCGCGGAAGAATCTGAGATCCGCCTTACGATCCATGAAGGAAAGTTCCATCAGGTGAAGAGGATGTTCCTTGCAGTGGGTAAAGAAGTTACTTATCTGAAGCGAGAACGCATGGGAACCCTGTGCCTGGATGAAAATCTGAAGCCCGGAGAATACCGGCTGCTGACAGAAGAGGAGATAGAGAATGTCAGAAAATAAATTTTTACCGATTTGCAAAAAGGATATGGAAGAACGGGGATGGGAACAGCTGGATTTTGTCTATATTTCCGGAGATGCTTATGTAGACCATCCGTCTTTCGGACATGCGATCATTACGAGACTTCTGGAAGCACATGGATTTAAAGTCGGTATTATTGCGCAGCCGGACTGGAAAGATAAGAACAGCATTACGATCCTTGGAGAACCGAGACTGGGATTCCTTGTTTCTGCGGGAAATATGGATTCGATGGTGAATCATTATTCCGTGTCGAAAAAGCATCGCAGAACGGATGCTTATACGCCGGGAGGCGTGATGGGAAAGCGTCCGGATTACGCAGCGGTTGTATACAGTAACCTGATCCGTCAGGTATATAAGAAGACACCGATCATCCTCGGAGGGATCGAGGCAAGTCTCAGACGACTGGCACATTATGATTACTGGTCAGACAAATTAAAACGTTCGATCCTACTGGATTCCGGTGCAGATCTGATATCTTATGGAATGGGAGAACATTCGATCATTGAGATCGCAGAAGCTCTGGACAGCGGTATTGCGGTCAGTGATATCACATTTATCGCTGGAACGGTTTATAAGACGAAGAGTCTGGACAGTGTCTATGATGCGGAGATTCTTCCGGGATACGAAGATATGAAGCAGGATAAGCTGGAGTATGCAAGAAGCTTTTATACACAGTACTGCAATACCGATCCATTTGCCGGGAAAAGGCTGGTAGAGCCATATAATGCTCATCTGTATGTAGTACAGAATCCACCGGCACTTCCGCTTTCGGAAGGAGAAATGGACGATGTCTACGGACTGCCGTATATGCGTACCTACCATCCTTCTTATGAGAAGGACGGCGGCGTACCTGCAATCTCAGAGGTCAAGTTCAGTCTGATCAGCAACCGTGGCTGCTTTGGCGGCTGCAGCTTCTGTGCACTTACCTTCCATCAGGGAAGGATCATGCAGGTGAGAAGCCACGAGTCGCTGTTAGATGAGGCGAAGATGATTACGCAGGAAAAGGACTTCAAAGGCTATATCCACGACGTAGGAGGTCCGACGGCGAACTTCCGCCAGCCATCCTGCGAAAAACAGCTTACACGTGGCGTGTGTAAGAACCGCCAGTGCCTGTTCCCGAAGCCGTGTCCGAATCTGAAAGTAGATCACAGAGACTATATCAAACTTCTGAAAGAACTGCGTGACATTCCAAAAGTGAAGAAGGTATTCATCCGTTCGGGAATCCGGTTCGATTATGTTGTTGCGGATAAAAGTGATGCATTTCTGGAGGAACTCTGCCGTTATCATGTAAGCGGACAGTTAAAGGTTGCACCGGAGCATGTATCGGATGATGTTCTTACACTGATGGGAAAACCAGAGAACAGTGTATATCAGGAATTTGTGAAAAAGTACAATAAGATGAATCAGAAAATCCACAAAGATCAGTATCTTGTGCCGTATCTGATGTCTTCGCATCCGGGATCCAGAATGAAAGATGCGGTAGAACTTGCAGAGCATATCCGGGATCTTGGATATATGCCGGAACAGGTACAGGATTTCTATCCGACACCATCAACGATCTCGACGTGTATGTATTATACAGGCGTGGATCCAAGAACGATGCAGCCAGTCTATGTGCCGAAGAATCCGCATGAAAAGGCAATGCAGAGAGCTCTGATCCAGTACCGGGATCCGAAGAATTATGATCTGGTCATGGAGGCTCTGAAGAAGGCACACCGCATGGATCTGGTAGGATTTGATAAACACTGTCTGATACGCCCGAGAAAATTCGAAGGCAGATCACAGCAGAAAGTACCGGGACAGAAAACGCAGAATCAGAAGTCTTCCGGAAAACCGGGACGGAATGACCGTAGGAAAAAACAAAAAACGAGCTTCCGAAGAAATACTGTGCAAAGTGACAGACAGACAGCAGACAGAATACAGGAACGGATAGAAGCAGACAGAAAAAGAAATCGATCCGGAATGTGCATAAGAAGAAATAACAGCAAGAAAATAGCATAAAGGGAAAAATGATGAAAAACCGGAAGCCGGAATGGATGATAGAGAGGTGATTAAAGTTAGAAAATAAGCGATCGATTACAGGAGCATCGTCGGGAATGGGCAGGGAATTTGCGCTTCAGATCCCGCAGATGTATAAGAACCTGGATGAATTATGGGTAGTGGCAAGACGGACAGACCGTCTGAAAAGTCTGCAGGAACAGGTAAAGATCCCGGTCAGGATCTTCGACGGGGATATGCAGAGAGACTATATTTTCGAAAAACTGCAAAGAGACTGGATCGCCGGCAGGCAGATGTAAGGATGCTTGTAAATGCGGCAGGATATGGAAAGATCGGTAACGTCAGTGACATTGATCTGAAAGAACAGTGCGGCATGGTTGATCTGAATTGTACAGCACTCACCAGAATGACAGGAATCTGCCTGCCATATCTGTCGAAAGGCAGCCGGATTGTCAATCTGGCTTCGGCAGCTTCGTTCTGTGCACAGCCGGGATTCTGTGTATATGCGGCTTCCAAAGCATATGTACTGCGTTTTTCACAGGGACTGGCAGCAGAATTGAAGAAACGGGGAATCCTGGTAACGGCAGTGTGTCCGGGACCGGTACGTACAGAATTCTTTGATCGGGCCGGTGCGCTCGCGGCAAGTGAAAAAGAAGCACTCTGTGCCGAACCGGAAGCGGTGGTGACACAGGCACTTACAGACAGCGTGCGTGGAAGAAGCGTTTCGGTATATGGAGCAGCAATGAAAGGTTCCAGAATCCTTTCCAAGATCCTTCCGGATCACCTGCTTGTATGGGGGATGATGAAGATCAACCATGCGGATATATAAAGGCATATACGGAATATCTATGAGCTTGAGAAAATGTTTTTTCATGATAGAAAAAGACGATTACAGAAAAATTATAAATAGAAAACAAAAAGGACAGACAATATGAGAACAGAAAAAGGACAGCCGGGATATGTAAAGGCAAGAAAACAGAAATATCTTCTGGGAGCGGTCGTAGAATTTGCAATTGTGATCGCAATCTTTGTAACCGGATATATTCAGACCGGATCCAGACTGAATCTGCTTACCGTTGTAGCGGTAGTCGGATGCCTTCCGGCAGCAAAGATGCTGGTTGAATTTATCACAATGGCACCGTACAAGAGTATTGAAGAAGCAAAATATCAGGAACTGGAGGAAAAAGCACCTTTGATACTGAAGGCATATGATATGATCATTACCAGCTCACAGAAGATCATGCCTCTGGATGCAGTGGTAGTATCCGGACACATTGTCTGCGGATATGCCAGCAATCCGAAGACCGATGAGACAGCACTTGCCCGTCATATCAAAGACATTTTGAAAGACAATCATTATGATAAGATGACGGTGAAGATTTTCCATGATTATACTGCATTTTTAGCGCGTGCGGAGGGCATGAATAATATGGCAGAAGTAGAACAGAAAGAATCTTTACGGAGAGAAAAAAAGATCCGGAAGATCATCTTAAACATTTCCATGTAGAAGATTAGCGGGAGTTAGAAGAGTATATGAAAGAACTGATCATTCATGACAATGAGGCGGGACAGCGCCTGGATAAGCTGTTGCGCAAATATTTGAGCGAAGCGCCTGGAAGCTTTATTTATAAAATGCTGCGTAAAAAGAATATTGTGCTGAACGGAAAGAAAGCGACCGGAAATGAACATCTGAGAAAGGGAGACAGTGTGAAACTGTTCCTGGCGGATGATACAATTGCCAAATTCCAGGCGGCGGGAAAGACAGTAGAAGAAAACATAAAGAATACGGTAAAGCTGGATGTGATCTATGAAGATCAGAATGTAATATTTATTAACAAGCCGTCGGGGATGTTGTCGCAGAAAGCGAAGGAGACAGATGTATCAGTGGTAGAGAATGTGACAGCATATCTTTTGGAATCCGGACAGCTAACAAAGGAGAATCTTCAGACTTTCCGCCCGTCCATCTGCAACCGTCTTGACCGGAATACCAGCGGGTTGATCGTTGCGGGAAAGAGTCTTGCAGGCCTGCAGCAAATGGGAGAATTATTCAAAGAACGTACGCTGAAAAAGTATTATCTCTGTATCGTAAAAGGCAGGATCACGGAACCGGCACATATCAGTGGATATCTTGTAAAAGATGAGAAGACGAACCGCGTCAGTTTTTCAAATGGAACTTCTTCAAAAAGAGGCGAATGGCCTGCCGATCGAGACGGAATATCTTCCAATCGCATGGAATCAGGAGATGACGCTTCTGAAAGTACATCTGATCACTGGACGTACCCATCAGATTCGTGCACATCTGGCAGGCACCGGACATCCGCTTCTCGGAGATTATAAATACGGTTCTAAGAAATGGAATGACCGTTATAAAAAAGAATGGAAGATTAAAGACCAGGTATTGCATGCCTATCAGCTTACAATGCCCGGTATGAAAAAAGAACTGGAGAATCTTTCTGAAAAGACATTTTACGCAAAAGTTCCGGAGACATTCTGGAAACTGATAAAGGAGACGGCATGGGAACATGGAACTCAAGAGGCCTTAGAGGTTCTACATTAGAAGATATGGTGAATCGTACCAATGAGTGGTATCTGGAAAAGAATCTGGCACTTATGCAGAAGATCCCGACCCCGATCACGCCGGTACGTATGGATAAAGAACACAGACAGATCACGCTGGCTTATTTTGATCAGCGCAGTACGATCGATTATATCGGTGCAGTGCAGGGGATTCCGGTGTGTTTTGATGCGAAGGAATGTGTGGCAGAGACATTTCCGCTTCAGAATATTCATGAACATCAGGTGGAATTTATGAAGAATTTTGAAAAGCAGCAGGGGGTTGCATTTGTCCTGATTTATTATTCATCTAGAAATATCTTATATTATATGCGTTTTGAGGAACTGTACAGGTTCTGGATGCGTGCACAGAACGGAGGAAGAAAAAGCTTCCGTTTTGATGAACTGGACGAACGGTTTTTTATGAAATTCTTCCATGGATGTTATGTTCCATACCTGGATGCCTTGAATCTCGATCTGGAACTTCGTGATGAACTTGACAAAACGGATGAAACTGCGTATAATGCAAAGTGATTTTTTAACATGGTAGCACACTAAAGTGCTGGAAGAAAAATATTACTACCTGGAGGACATATGAAGAAAAAATTACACACTCCGGAAGGAGTACGGGATATATACAACGTAGAATGCGGAAAAAAACTTGCGTTGGAAAGCAGATTGAAAAAAGTATTTCATTTATATGGATATCATGATATCCAGACTCCGACGATTGAATATTTTGATGTGTTTCGCGAGGAGATTGGAACGACACCGGCCAACGATCTGTATAAATTTTTTGACAAAGATGGCAATACACTTGTCTTAAGACCCGATATTACCCCGTCTATTGCAAGAGCATCGGCAACTTTATTTAAAGATGAAAATCTTCCGATCCGTCTGTGTTATACAGGCAATACATTTGTGAACCATTCCAGTTATCAGGGACGCTTAAGAGAGACGACGCAGATGGGAGCAGAATTTGTCGGGGATGATTCGGTAGAGGCAGATGCAGAGATGCTTGCCCTGGTGATTGAATCTATGTTGACGATCGGGCTGAAAGAATTCCAGCTCTGTGTCGGTAATGTTGATTTCTTCCAGAGTCTGATCGAAGACGCAAGTCTGGATGAAGAGGCGGAAGAAAGGGTAAGAGAACTGATCGGTAACCGCAATTACTTCGGTGTAGAAGAATTTCTGGACAGTATTCAGGCAAAGAGAAGCTCCAAAGAAGCATTTTCAGCATTGAATGAACTGATCGGAGGAATTGATATCCTGGAAAAAGCGGAAAACCTTGCGCCGAACTCCAAAGGTGTGATGGCAATCAGACGCCTGGAGAAGATATACCACATCCTGCGCTATTACGGAGTGGAAAAATTTGTCACTTTTGACCTGAGCATGACAGGAACCTATGGATACTATACAGGAATCGTGTTCCGTGGTTATACTTACGGAACCGGGGATGCAGTTGTAAAGGGTGGACGTTATGACCATCTGATTGAAAAGTTCGGTAAGAAATCACCATCTATCGGTTTTGCGATTGTAATTGATGAACTGGTGAGTGCACTGACCCGTCAGAAGATCCGCATCGTATATCCAAGAAAGAATACGATCATCATATATGCGGAAGGAAGACAGCTTGAAGCAATCCGCCTTGCGAAGGATTTCCGTAGAAAAGCCAAGAATGCAGAACTTCTGAAGAAGGATGAAAACAGTGGATTGGAAGATTATATCCGTTACGGAAATGATTATTATGCCGGAAGTCTGGTATATATCGAGGAGACCGGAGAAGTAACGATGGTCAATCTCGTTACCGGAGAGCAGAAGATCGTGAATAGTACAGATAGGAGTTAGACATTATGAGATACCTGACATTTGCCCTGGGAAAAGGACGTCTGCGAAAACAGACATTAGAATTATTTGAGAAAATCGGGATTACCTGTGAAGAGATGAAAGATAAAGATTCCAGGAAGCTGATTTTCACCAATGAATGAATTGAAACTCCGTTTCTTTCTTGCAAAAGGACCGGATGTTACCGACATATGTAGAATATGGCGCAGCGGATATCGGAGTCGTTGGGAAAGATAACAATCCTGGAAGAAGGACGTAAGGTACATGAAGTACTGGATCTTGGATATGGAAAATGTAAGATGTGTGTATGCGGATACAAAGATGCCGCACCACTTCTGCAGCATCATGAACTGATCCGGGTAGCAACAAAATATCCGAATATTGCAAAAGATTATTTCTATAACACGAAGCATCAGACTGTAGAGATCATTAAGTTAAATGGTTCCATTGAACTTGCACCGATCGTCGGACTGTCCGAAGTGATCGTGGATATTGTAGAGACAGG
>ENA-OPYX01001351-OPYX01001351.1-human-gut-metagenome-genome-assembly--contig:-NODE-1351-length-13198-cov-3.353913_pt1 | contig 13198 bp, 12 predicted proteins | sample MGYA00242639_ERZ504486 | MGnify/ENA primary metagenome ERZ504486 (study PRJEB26092, sample SAMD00036296) | human gut metagenome | host: Homo sapiens | study: EMG produced TPA metagenomics assembly of... | reverse complement strand
CATTAAAAAAGTAGTGAAATAATGATACATCAACCTCTTGCCTCTTTAGAAGGACAAGCAAGTGATATTGAAATAAACGCTAAAAGAATATGCAAACAAAAGAAAAACCTTTCACTTATTTTAAGTGAAAATTCTAAACAATCATTAGAAAAAATCATTCATGATTGTGATCGTGATTACTACTTAGATCCATTAGAAGCTTTAGAATATGGTCTTATTGATGAAATCATTTAGATTTAGGGGATTTAACATCCCTTTTTCTACATAAAAAAATTACAAATTCCACTTAAAGCACCAAGCATTATAAAATAATTCAACTTTGAACTATCACCTGTTTTAATTGCTTGAATAATTGGTTGATCATACATGATGACTTTTTGTATTTCTCCAGTATCTTTAATCACAAATTCGACTTTTTCACTCTTTTCATAACCATAAGGTGCCATTGTTTCTTCTAAAATATATTTTTTTACCAACTTCCAAATGACAAATGCGGTGTTCTTGATCAGTTGAAATCCAAGAATCAAGAACTTCTCCATCTTCATTTTTCACTTGTAAATGAGCTCCAGACAATTCTTTTTTATTTGTTATGTCTTTTTTAGAAATATCCACTTTAATATCTTCATCAACAACTTTTAAAACAATATTCTTTTCTCTTATTTCAAAAATTTGTTCTTTAGCTGTTGCATATCCACAAGGTGTCAATGTTTCTCTTAAAATATATTTTTCCCCACTATTAAGTCCTTGTATTAAGTGGGCTGTCTCATCTCCTTGAATATCTATACAATAATATGTCACATCTTCTCCATCTTTCAACATTAAAAAATTAATCATTTGATTTTAATTGAGGAACAACTTTATATTCAATACCTTCTTCATTTTTACCTTGACACATATCTCCTTTTAACAATTTTTTTCTTCATAACATCATTAATATCAAAAATATGTTGTCCTGTAATCCATTGATCAATTCTATTTTTTGTTTTTGTAGAAACAACTGTAAGCTGTGCCCCTTTTAACAAATTGCCATCTTCTTTTTGTTTATAAACTTTAACAAAAGTATCAATCATTTCTATTTTTTGATTTTCTTTTTCATAAGAAACTGTAAAAGATATATCATTTACTAAATTAAATCCTAAAGGTGCTAAATCTTCATGTAAAGTATACGTTTTTCCTTCTTCTAACCCACTTACAGGATGTTCATTTCCATCACTATACCATTGATCAACTGTATTTCCTTCCTCATCTATTACTTGTAATAAAGCTCCTTGAATTTCTTCACCACCTAAAGTTACTTTAGAAATTGTTACAACTTTATCTTTCATATTTACTTTTTGAATTTTTCCATCTTCATTGACTTTAAATTCAATTTTCGTTGCTTTTACATATCCTGCTGGACTTGTATCCTCATTTAAATAATAAGTTTTTCCACTTTCTAATCCATCTATTTCATGGGCCTTATTAGATGAAATCCATTCATCAATAACTTTTCCCTCTAAATCCGTAATAGACATTTTAGCACCACTAACTTCTTGATCACCAGTAACATCGGTTTTAGTAAATGTTGTCTTAGTAATTTGATTTGTTTGTTCTATGAGAGTTTGTATAAATGTTGTTGTTATGATTCTTTTGTGTAATTTCAAAATCATAAGGTGTAGAATCTAAAACATAACCTTGAGGGCATGAAACTTCAACAACTTGATATTTTCCAAGAGGAATTCCTGTCATTTCTAATTGACCATTTTCATCTACAGAAATAATTCCTTCTTCATTCATTATTCCCTTTTGAAACTTGTACACATTTGAATAAGTAATCATTTGACCATCATTTGTATCAACAATACATTTTCCACTTCCTAAAGTAATTATTTCCCCTTTAGAATATAATTTTTTCAAAGATACTGTATCAACAATATCATTCATTGCTACAACTTTATATTTTGTTTTTTTAATATCTTTATCTGCAAGATCAACAGCTCCTTGACATGCATCTTCAAGTTTCTTTTGAAGTTTTAATGTTCCTGTTGGTCTTAATGTATTTACAACAATTTTCTTTGTTATCTTATCTTTTACAATTGTCACTTGCCATTTGGCAACAACAGGTGCAAAGTGATCTTCACATTCAATCTCAGTAAGTGAATAAGTTCCTACAGGTAAATAATCAATAAATAATTCATAATCTCCATTTTCATCTTTTGTGACTTCAAAAGTTTCATCATATCCTGTATAAGAAGTTGAAATTAATCTAAATTTAGAATTTTTTTGAAATTCAGAAGTATTATCTACCTTAGAAAGGCGTAACGCTCCAAAATCCAACCATTCAACTTCATATTTTAATTTATTTCCATCAGGATCTAAATTCCATGAACCTTCTGTTTGTGTCCCTTCTGCACCATCTTTAATAGCTAATGCAGTAAACATTTCACAACCTTTTCCCGCAATATTTCCTGACTTATAATTTTCTGGACTATTTTTGCATGGTGCTGTTAAATAGAAACTTTCTCCACCATTTACAGTTACCGTTCCCCCTGTTTGCATCGTTCCTTTTGTTACGTTATATAGTGTAACATTATTTTGTAAAGGAACTTGAATGGTAGAATGACTTGTTCCTTCTAATTTAACAGTATTTGTTTTTTGAAGTTTATTTACCTTATCAAATTCAGCCTTAAAAGAGGCTGTAACTCCACCATCTTGACTTGGGCTAAAATAAGCATAACCAATATCAGGTTGATTCATAAGCCAGTTATAGCCCCATAAAATATTATCTCCATAACCACTATTGCCATCTGCATTTGGCCATTTAGCATTGAAATCTTTTAAGTTTAACCCCATTAAATCTCCGCCATAAGCATAAGAAAGCCAAATATGGGTAAACAAATAAGCACCATCATCAAAGTTACCATGCTTTTCTCCAAAATCATCAGGAACACAAGAATTTAATTCAACTGTATACATTTCTTTAATTGCTTGATCATAGCCTGGTCCCCCAAATCCATAATAAAGAATTTTTCTTACAGCCTCATTATTTTCAATCACTTGAGCTGGGTATTTTCCAGCTGATGGTGATTTTTTACTTGCTTCTAAACAATATGCATATTTATTATCATACTTACACATATAAGTGGACCATTTTTTCGCACTACTTATTTTAGAAGACCACCACCATGGATAATCAATTTGTTTAATACGTGTAAATTCATGAGGTGTACTATTATCCCATGCTTCGACATTATTTGCATATTTTTGTGAAAAACACATAGATAAAATAAACACCATAACTGCAAATATTTTCATAACTTTATCAAATATTTTTTTCTGTTTCATTTCATATTCCTCCATCATAAATAATTTCTAATAAAAAAAGACAATCTCTGATTGCCTACGGACCTAAAATCCACTTATAAATACAATTCACTTTTACTCCTCCTTCAATTTTCTAAGAATGATTAATTCCATAATGAAATCTACTATGTCTCCACTCTATTCCTGACAATTCAATAGCATCTGTACACTTTGTTTGATCAAACTTCTTTTTAGCATCTTCTAAAGAAACAGTTGAATCAACATATAATCCACAAAGATAACATTCATACCAATAAACCATTTGTTGGGGCTTTGTTTGTTGATGATCATTATCTAAATGATCCTTTACATTATTTTTTTCATTTGATTGAGAGATTGTAATGTCCTCATTCGGTTTATTATTTTCACTTTCAATCTTATTCACATTATTTTCTTGATTATTTTGAGAAATTAGTTGTTTCTTGTTTATTTTCTATAACATTGACCTTAAATTCTTTTTCTCTTCTATTTTTATAAATATCTTCTACAAATACTTTTACTTGATATTCACCTATTCTATGAATATCGATTTGACTTGTATCTATTTGAATTTCTTTTAATGGTGATAAATCGGTAGCTATGATCAATGATTTAAAATCAATACTTTCTAAATCACTTTCTTTTATAACATCTACATTTTTAGGAAATGCCAGTACAGGTGCTAATGTATCTTTACAAATAATTTGAATCGTTGAAAGCTTATTATTATATTTTATAAAAATCTTATATTTTCCTACTGCTGGATAACTTTTTTGATCTTCATTTTGAAGATTATCTGTTATACTTACATTCTTTTTTAAATAACAAATCTCCTCTTTACTCATTCCTGTTGTATCCACTAAGCCTTTAAAATTAGCATAATAAGTTTGTCCATATTCAATATTGATTTTTTTCTTTTTTAGTACCAGTGTTGGTGGTGTATCTTTAGTTATAAAAAAAAGCATACCAATAAGCATTGCCTAATAAAGTAATCAATACAGTTAATTTTTACTACTCTTAAATATTTAATAAATCATGATCTTCACCCCATTGAAAATAAAAAACCCGCCTAATGCGGATTTATAAGATTAGTTAATTTTTTGAATAATATAACCATTTTCTTTAAATTTATCAGCAATCGCTTGAATATGAGCTTCACCATTTGTTTCACAAGTCACTCTTAATTCTACTTCAGAGAAACGAGCAAAGTTTTTAAATTGGTTATGTTCAACTCCAATAACATTTGCATTACATTCATTAAGTAAATGAGAAACAACTTCTAATTGTCCTGGAATATCTTGTAATTGTACAGAGAATGTTAAAATTCTTCCTCTTGAAATAAGTCCCTTATTGATCATCGAAGAAATTGTCATAACATCCATATTTCCACCTGAAATAAGTGAAACAACTTTTTTACGTTTACAATGTAATTTCTTTAAAGCTGCTAATGATAAAATACCTGATCCTTCAGCAATTAATTTATGTTTTTCAACAAGTAATAAGAAGGCTTCCATCAATTCATAATCACTTACAGTTACGATTTCATCAACATATTTTTTAATATATTCAAATGGAGTTTCTCCAATTTGTTTAACTGCTGTACCATCAGCGATTGTACTTACTTCACTTAATTTAACAAGTTGATCATCTTCAACTGCGGCAAGGGCACTCGCTGCACCTTCTGGTTCAACACCAACGATTTTAACAGATGGATTGATTTGCTTTGCTGCACAAGCAATACCTGAAATTAATCCACCACCACCAATTGGTACTAAAATATAATCAACATCTGGAAGTTCTTCCATAATTTCTAAAGCAATTGTTCCTTGCCCTTCCATAACATCTTCATCATCAAAAGGATGAACAAAAGTGTATCCTTCACTTTTTTGTAATTCTACAGCTTTTTCATAAGCTTCATCATAAGCTTCACCATATAATACAACATCCGCTCCATGTGCTTTTGTAGCATCAACTTTAATTAATGGTGTATGTGCTGGCATACAAATTGTTGCTTTGACCCCTAAATTTTTTTGCTGCATAAGCAACACCTTGTGCATGATTTCCAGCTGAAGAAGCAATTAACCCTCTTTTCTTTGCTTCATCATCTAATTTCATAATTTTATTGTAAGCCCCTCTAATTTTGAAAGCTCCTGTTTTTTGTAAGTTTTCAGGTTTGATGTAGACATCATTTCCACATTCTTCAGAAAAGGCATCACTATGTATTAAATGAGTTGGTAAGATAACTTCATCAACTCTTTTTTTAGCCGCTTTAAAATCTTCTAATTTTAACATTTAAATTCCCTCCGTTTAAGTATTCATAATTATATCACTATTCTTCGATAAAACAATTATTTTGTTTTAATTTGATTTGTACTTTCATCATAAAAATATTCGTTTTCATCTAATCTTTTCATAAACTCAGTTTCATCCAAATCACAAATAGAAAGAACATGTGATAATTGCATATCATCATCTCTTAATTTCATATTAATCATACTTACTAACATGTGTATATCTTTTGGCATTTTTAAACTCCTTTATTTATATTTTTCTAGACATTAACATTATACATGATTTTTTTATGTTTTTTGTCTCAAATTTGTCTCAAAAGTTATTCACATTTTATAATTGTATAAAATTAAATATTTTTTATCATATTAATTAATTCTTATTGATTTTTTATAAATCCTATAATATACTGTAAACAAGTTAAAAGCAAAGACAAGGAGAGTAGTATTTTTACGAAGCAACAGCGAGCTAGTAGAAGGTGAAAGACTAGCAGTGAACGAAAATATGAAGAACACCTTCGAGCTGTCTACCGAAAGCAATGCAAGTAGGCTAGAACGTCTCTAGTTATGTTACAACTAGCGGGTATCGAGTACTCTTTGAAGTATTTTCCGTACCATGTATATCTTTGGATTTATATGTTACACGATACTCGCACACTATGTGCGTTTTTTTAATTATAAGGGGGATATTAAAATGTGTGGTTTTTTAGTCGTTAGAAGTGAAGAATTTGAATTACAGGTTTTCCAAAAAGCTTTAGATAAAGCAGCGTATCGTGGGCCTGATTATCAACATGTCTCAATTGATCATGGAATAACATGGGGATTTAACCGTTTATCAATTATGGATTTATCAACAAATGGAAATCAACCTTTTGTTTATAAAGATTATACACTTGTATGTAATGGTGAAATATATAACTATCCAGCATTAAAAACAAAATTAGAAAGTAGCTATACTTTTAAATCTGGTAGTGATTGTGAAGTTTTGATTCCATTATATGAACAATATGGACTTGAAATTTTATGTAAATATTTAGATGCTGAATTTGCTCTTGTTTTATACGATAACAAAACAAAACAGTTAATGGCAGCAAGAGACCCAATGGGAATTAGACCTATGTTTTATGGTTATAGTAAAAAAGAACATCAAATATGTTTTGCTTCCGAAGCCAAAGCTTTATTTGATTTATGTGATGATATTATGCCTTTTCCACCAGGACATTATTATTTAGATGGTCAATTTGTTTGTTATAATGATTTAAGTGATCCTAAAACAATCGTTGATGATGATTTAGAAACAATTGCTGGAAAATTAAAAACAAAACTTGAAAAAGCCGTAGAAAAAAGATTTATGTCTGATGTTCCAATTGGATATTTATTAAGCGGTGGATTAGATTCTTCTTTAGTATGCGCCATTGGTCAAAAATTATCAGATAAACCTATTCGTACTTTCGCTATCGGTATGGAAAGTGATCCTATTGATTTAAAATATGCTAAACAAGTTGCTGATTATTTAGGAACAGAACATACAGAAGTTATTATGAATAAAGAAGATCTCTATCAACATCTAAAAGAAGTCATCTATCATCTCGAAACTTTCGATATTACAACAATTCGTGCGAGTATGGCCATGTATATTTTATGTAAATATATTCACCAAAATACCGATATTAAAGTTATTATGACTGGTGAAGTTTCAGATGAATTATTTGGTTATAAATATACTGATTTTGCACCTAACGCTAAAGCTTTCCAAGAAGAATCAAGTAAAAGAATCAAAGAACTTTATATGTATGATGTCTTAAGAGCCGATCGTTGTATTTCTGCACATGCTCTTGAAGGACGTGTTCCTTTTGCTGATCTTGATTTTGTTGATTATTCTATGTCTATTGATCCTGCTAAAAAAATGAATGTTTATAATAAAGGAAAATATTTGTTAAGACATGCTTTTGAAGGAACTGATTATTTACCACACGATATTTTATTTAGAGAAAAAGCAGCTTTTTCTGATGCTGTTGGTCATTCAATGGTAGATTATTTAAAAGAATTAGCTGAAGATAAATACAGTGATGAAGATGTTTTAAATGCTAAAGATAAATATTCATATTGTACACCTTTCACCAAAGAATCATTAATGTATAGAGATATTTTTGAATCATTCTTCCCACAACAAGGAAAATGGATCAAAGATTTCTGGATGCCAAATAAAGAATGGGAAAACTGTGATGTTGATGATCCAAGTGCTCGTGTGCTTAAAAACTATGGAGATTCTGGAAAATAAAAATAAGCAATGCTAGATGTTTATTCTAGTATTGCTTTTTCTTCGTTTATTTTTATTTTCAATAAATATCTTTTCTAATTCTCTTAAAAAGAATTGTTGATGTCCTATAATTCCTTTTTTTTAGGTCCTTTTACATGCTTATGTTGTTTTCTAGAAAGATGTCCTAAATAACGAGAAGTCAACCAAAATTATTAATATTATCTTCTGTAATTCTTTTCCCCGATACATGAAGTATCGTTACATTTTTAAGCAAAGCTAAACTTGCAAGTCCATAATCTTGACTAATCATTAGATCACCTTCTTGTAAATAAGAAAGAATCATTTGATCAACACTATCTTTTCCTACTTCACACATAATTATTTGAATTCTTTCATCTTCAATAACATGTGCAAAATCAATAAACAATAAAACTTCTACTCCATAATGCAAAGCAAGTTCAATAACTTTTTGACGATCAGGACAAGCATCTCCATCAATTAATAAACGCATAAGCCACTTCCAATAAGCACTAGCATAGCAATAACACCACCAATAAAGCCACCTAAATGCCCTGTTTTAGAAATATTTTTATCTGCCAACGTAAAAACAACATTAATAGCAATGACAGGAATAAATTGTTTTAAAATCATTAAAAATGGTCCTTGAAAAACAACACCTAAAGTCACAATAGCTCCTAAAAACCCATAAAAAATACCACTTGCACCTAAAGTAATCGTATTTTGATAACGTCCCTCTTTTTTAGATGTCATATAAGTAATAAGATAAGAAAAAATTCCAGAAATTAATACTAGATACAAATATTCTAAACTTCCCAAAAAAGGTTCAAAGAAAGTTCCACCCAAATAATAAAGTGCATAACAATTCATAAAAATATGAACTAAATCAACATGAACAAAATTAGCTGTTAAAAAGCGCCAATACTCTTGTTTATATTCTATTTTAGGAGGATAAAAAGCTCCATATTTAATAGCTAACACTGATTTTTCATCTGAATGATCTATAAAATTAATAATGACATAAATGGCTACGGATATCACAATCATCGCTAAAGTTACACTCATTTTTTCTTCTCACTTTCATTTTTAATCACTTCTACTTTTCTTGTTCTTTGAATATTATTACCCTGACTATTTGTAATTGAGTAAATAACTTCATAGGTTCCTACTTCTTCAGTATTGACTGTATTTTTCAAAATCTTAATTTGATGTGTAATATCATTTCCATTACCATCACTAGCTTTAACACCTTCCATAATATCAAAATATGTTCCTTGAACAATTTCAACATCATCAATACCTTCAAGCGTTGGATGATTTCCTAAGCTTCCCACAACAATCTTAGCTCTTAATTTAGCCGCTTGATTTCCCACTACATCTTCTACAAGAATATTAACTATATAAGAACCTTTTTTTGTGAATTTAAGAGTTGTATTTTTTGTTCCATCATCCTCTAAAAAATAAGCAATAACTTCTGATTGATCATCTACTTTATCGATCAAATTCAAAGCACTAATTTCTTCATTTAAATTCACATTAAAAACAACTTGTTTTAAAGTTACAACTGGTTTTGTTGTATCTTGAATTTTAATGTAAAATGAAAATTCTACTCCCGCATAAGAAGCCGATACTTTATAAACACCTATCTCATTTTTTAAATTAGAAAAATTTAATTGTACCTCATTAATAACATTTGCATTAGCATTGACATAATCTGCCGGATTATTAGAAATTGGTGTTCCATATTCATAAACAAAAGTATCTCTTTTTAAAGTAACGGGTGTTATTCTAAAAGCAAAAATCGTAAGAAGAGTACTTACAACAACAAAGAATGTTAAAACAATACCAATTATTTTCTTCTTCATTGTTATCACCTCTTTCTAACCTATTATACCATCTCATTATGTCTTTTTTGTGAAAAGTACCGTACTTTTGACAATATATTATGCCTTCATTTCAAAAAAAGCAACATAAATCAAACTCTATGTAAAAAAAACATAAAAAAAGGATAAGAATAATTTCCTATCCTAATCTTTTTAATACTTTTTCTTTACCTAATAATTCCATAGAAGCTGCTAAATCAGGACCATGCATAATACCAGTTGTCGCAATACGTAAAGGCATGTATAACATTTTTCCTCTTGCTTTTGCTTCTTTTTGTGTCGCTTTAATACAAGCAAAAATTTGATCTTGTTTAAAATCTTCTTCAGCTAATTCTGCGACTTTAGATTTAAATACAGCTAAAGTATTTGGAATAGCTTCATCTTTCATAAATTCAATAGCTTCTTCTTCTAAATGAATCTCATCTTCAAAGAATAATTTAACTTGTTCAACGATTTCTTCACCACAAGAAATATGGTCTCTATGCACTTCTACTAATTTTTCAATCCATGCTTCACTTTTATTGCTTAAATCATAAGCTTCTTTTAAGAATGGTAAACATAATTCTGTTAATTGTTTTGTATCTAATTTTTTAATATATTGGCTATTGATCCATTTTAATTTATTCATATCAAAAATAGCCCCAGATTTAGAAATACGTTTAACATCAAACGCTTCAATTAATTCATCTAATGAGAAGATTTCTTGTTCACCTTCAGGTGACCATCCAAGTAAAGCAATATAATTTAAGATTGCTTCATTTAAGAAACCTTTATTAATTAAATCTTGATAAGATGCATCCCCATTACGTTTTGATAATTTATGTTTTTCATCTTTCATAACAGGTGGACAATGAATATATGATGGTACATCCCATCCAAATGCTTGATAAATTAAATTATATTTAGGTGTTGAAGATAAATATTCATTTCCTCTTACAACATGTGTAATATTCATTAAATGATCATCAACAATATTCGCAAAGTTATAAGTTGGATAACCATCACTCTTTAATAAAACCCCTTCAGCAAGTCCCGCATTTTCTACTTCAATATGTCCATAAACTTCATCTTCAAAAGAAGTAATTCCAGTACTTGGAATTGTTTGTCTAACAACATATTTTTCACCATTAGCGATTCTTTGTTTTGCTTCTTCTAAAGAAAGATGTTTACAAGGATCAATATATCCTAATTCTTCATTATCAGATTCTTCTTTTGCTTTATTGATTGTTTCTTCATCACAGAAACAATAATGTGCTCCCCCTAATTCAACTAATTTATCAGCATATTCTTTATAAATAGCTAATCTTTCAGATTGAACATAAGGTCCAACTTCTCCTGGTTTATTAGGTCCTTCGTCATAACCTAATCCTGTTTGATCCATAACTTTATAAATCATATCAACAGCACCTTCAACTTCTCTTTCTTGATCAGTATCTTCAATTCTTAAAATAAAATCTCCATGATCATGTTTAGCAATTAAATATTCATATAATGCTGTTCTTAAGTTACCGATATGCATATATCCAGTTGGACTAGGTGCAAATCTTGTTCTTACTTTTGCCATTTCTATACTCCTTTTTTCCTTAATAATACAACCGCTTGAGCTACCATTCCTTCTTGTCTGCCGACAAAACCAAGTTTTTCTCCACGTGTTGCTTTAATGTTAATTTGGCTGATGTCACAATGTAATTTACTTGCGACATTTTCTCTCATTTTTTGAATATGTGGAGCCATCTTAGGTGCTTCACACATAATAATACTATCAAGGTTATTGATTTCATAACCTTCTTTATCCATCAGTTGATAACAATGTTCCAATAAAACCATTGAAGAAATTCCTTTATATTGAGGATCCGTATCTGGAAAATGTTTTCCAATATCACCAAGACCTAATGCCCCAATAATACTTTCAATAATGGCATGTAATAAAACATCTGCATCGCTATGTCCTAATAAACCTTTATCATGGTCAATTTTTATGCCACCAATATATAAATCTATTCCTTCTACTAATTGATGAATATCAATCGATTGTCCTATTCTAAACATGTTATCACCTTCCGCAAACATTCTAGCACATATTTTCTAATTTATGAAGTATTGGATGTTTTATAATCAAGGAAAATATGGTAAACTAAAACATATAAAAATTATGGGAGGACTTCCTATGGATAAAGAAGAAGTAGTAAGTAAAAATTTTATTGAAAAAATTATAGATCAAGATTTAGCGGAAGGAAAATATACAAAAATTGCGACACGTTTTCCTCCTGAACCAAATGGTTATTTACACATTGGTCATGCTAAATCAATCTTATTAAATTATGGATTAGCTAAAAAATATAATGGAACATTCAATTTACGTTTCGATGATACAAATCCAATGAAAGAAAAAACAGAATTCGTCGAAAGTATTGTTTCAGATGTAGAATGGTTAGGTGCTAAATATGATGGTGATATCAAATTTGCTTCAAACTATTTTGATCAAATGTATGAAGCTGCTGTTCTTTTAATCAAAAAAGGAAAAGCTTATGTTTGTGATTTAAGTCCTGAACAAATTAGAGAATACCGTGGTACTTTAACAGAACCTGGTAAAGATTCTCCATATCGTAATCGTTCAATCGAAGAAAACTTAGATTTATTCGAAAGAATGAAAAATGGTGAATTTGAAGATGGATCAAAAGTATTAAGAGCTAAAATTGATATGGCTTCATCAAATATCAATATGCGTGATCCTATTATTTATCGTGTTGCCAGAATGACACACCATAATACAGGAGATAAATGGTGTATTTATCCAATGTATGACTTTGCGCATCCAATTGAAGATGCTATTGAAGGAATTACTCATTCAATTTGTACTCTTGAATTTGAAGATCATCGTCCTTTATATGATTGGGTCGTTCAAGAAATTGGTTATGAACATCCACCAAAACAAATTGAATTTGCAAAACTTTATCTAACAAACGTTATTACAGGAAAACGTTATATTAAACGTTTAGTAGATGAAGGTATTGTTGATGGTTGGGATGATCCTCGACTAGTCACAATCGCTGCTTTAAGACGTAGAGGATTTACACCTGAATCAATTAAATCTTTTATGGAATTAGTCGGTGTTACAAAAAGTAACTCATCAAATGATTATGCGATGTTAGAATATTGTATTCGTAATGATTTAAAACCTAAAGCACCTCGTGTGATGGCTGTTTTAGATCCTATTAAATTAGTAATTGATAACTATCCCGAAGGACAAGTTGAATATTTAGATGCGATGGTCAACATGGAAAATCCTGATTTAGGTTATGAAAAAGTACCATTTGAAAGAGAATTATGGATTGATCGTGATGACTTTATGGAAGAACCACCTAAAAAATATTTTAGATTGTTCCCAGGAAATGAAGTTCGTTTAATGAATGCTTATTTCGTTAAAT
>ENA-OPYX01001348-OPYX01001348.1-human-gut-metagenome-genome-assembly--contig:-NODE-1348-length-13235-cov-3.259612_pt1 | contig 13235 bp, 17 predicted proteins | sample MGYA00242639_ERZ504486 | MGnify/ENA primary metagenome ERZ504486 (study PRJEB26092, sample SAMD00036296) | human gut metagenome | host: Homo sapiens | study: EMG produced TPA metagenomics assembly of... | reverse complement strand
TTTGGAAGTTCAACAAACATACCAAAATTAGTATAGAGAACAATTCCTTCAAAGTTTCACCAATATGGTCTTCCATATTATTCAGCCATTTTCATATCATCAACTTCACGTTCAATATCAATTGCTTTTACTTTCAAGTGAATGAAGCTTGATCAGCAACATTTTGCATAATTGATGCAAAATGGAAAAGAGTTTCTTGATCTAATTTCTTTTTAAATAAATACGTACGAATTAAACGATGTACCATTAAATCTGGATAACGTCTAATTGGTGAAGTAAAATGTGTATAATATTCATCTGCTAAACCAAAATGTCCTAAACATTGTTCATCATATCTTGCCTTTGCCATGCAACGAAGAAGTAATGTAGAAATAATCACATGTTCATCTGTTCCTTTACTTGCTTCAACGATTTTACTTAATTCTTTAGAACGAATATCTTCTAATGAACCTTTTATTGTATAACCTAGAGTTCTAGAAATTGTAGAGAATTTTCTTAATTTATCTACCTTAGGATTTTCATGAACACGATAGATAAATGGTAAATCAAGCCATTTAAAATGTTTTGCAACTGTTTCATTGGCAACTAACATAAATGATTCAATGATACGGTCACTTTCTCCACGTTGTCTTAAAACAACATCTATTGGTTTACCTTTTTCATCAACTAATACTTTAGCTTCATTTGTATCAAAATCGATTGCACCACGATTTTCTCTTGTTTTTTGTAAAATTTCAGCAAGTTCTTTCATTAAGAAAAAATAAATCACATACATGGCTATACTCTTCTTGTAGTTTTTTTATCCCCTGCAAGTATTTTATTAACATTATTATAAGTCATTCTTTCAGTTGAATTAATAACTGATTCAACGATATCATGATCAATGACTTCCCCTTGAGGGGTAATTTCCATAAAACATGAAATTGCAAAACGATCCACATGAGGATTGAGTGAACAAATTCCATTAGATAATTTATGAGGAAGCATTGGAATAACACGATCCACTAAATAAATAGAAGTTCCTCTTGCAAGTGCTTCTTTATCTAATTCAGATCCTTCTTCTACATAATAAGAAACATCAGCAATATGTACCCCTAAATAATAATTTCCATTCTTTAATCTTCTTAAAGAAATTGCATCATCTAAATCCTTGGCATCATCACCATCAATCGTAACAATCGTTTCATTTCTTAAATCAGTTCTTATTTTAGCTTCTTCTTGATCAATTTCATTTTCAATTGATTCGATTTGTTCATAAACTTCTTTAGGAAATTCAACATGTGCTTCATGTTGAGAAACAACAGATAAAATATCAACCCCTGGATCTCCTACATGTCCTAAAATTTCTACGACATTTCCTTTTAAATAAGGTTTATACGTTTTAATTTCAACAACAACCTTATGTCCAGCTACTGCACCATGACTATGTGCATGATCTATATAAATAGGTTGTGTAAACTTTTGATCATCCGCATCAAAGACAAGTTCTCTTTTAGCGTTTTTCAACAGCCCAACAAGTCTTGTTTGTCCTCTTTCAATAACTTTAACAATTCTACCTTCTTGACGCGATCCTGTTTGATGCTTTTTAAGTTCAACCATGACTGTATCCATATTAAAAGCATCTTTTAAATCTCTTGAAGAAATAAAAATATCATCACTTTCTTCATCAATAATGACAAAACCAAAACCTCTTTTATTAATATGTAAAACACCTACAATATAATTAGAATTTTCTATTAATAAATATTCATTTTTATCATTTCTTACAATTTTACCCTCATCTTCTAATTGATTTAAAGCTTTAAGCAAAACTGTAAAACCTTCACTATTATTTAGATCTAATACATGTTGTAATTCATGAATTGATCTTTCTTTATCTTTTAATATATCCAAAATTCTTTCTTTCATCTTCTCATCTCCAAAAAAAAATAGGACGCCTTGCGTCCTATTATTCATTAATTCATACGTAGTAGAATTGCGATCACGAAGAAGGCAATACTCAAAATCATCGTCATTCTAGACATTACTAAATCAACACCACGTTCTTTTTGTTCAGCAAAAAGACTTGAACTTTGACCAGTTAATGCATTAACAATATCATCTGATTTTCCACTTTGTAATAAACATAATATAATAAGAGCAACGGAAATAATAACCATAGCAACCTTTAAAATTGTTTCAAACATATTTTTAACCTCCTTCGATTAATTTAATACATTGCATAGCAAATATTATCATAAAAAGCTCATAAACACAACATAATTTTAAAATAACTTATGCATTATCTAACCCACAAACATAGTAACGATCTTCTACCCTTACAACCGTTACATTAACTGTCGAATTTAAGCCTTCAATTTCTTCATTAAACGTTAATGAAATCAAAATATTATAATAATCATTATCCTCTAATCCAGCAATTGTTACCTTTGAAGGTGAATAAGATATAATATTATATTTTAAAACCTCTAATTCTGGATATTGATTTTTATAACTATAAAATGATGTTTGTGCATATTGACTAAAGTTTTCCACCATTTCAGAATACATATAATCAACACCACCTATTTCATTTTTTTTCTTATCTACAAAAGTATAATAATCACACACAAAATAAGCAGCCACTAATTGACATTCATCTTCTTCATCTTTATTTTTATAACTTGTATCTAGTCTTGCATAAATATTATTTAATAGTTCGCTATCTCCAGATTTAGTGTATGGAGATTGTACTGTTTCAGTTTTTATTGGTAAAGGCGTATCTTTAGATGTCATAAAATAACCAACACCTACAATCACAAGTAAAAAACATAGCGCAATAATTAAATGATCTCTCATGGCTTTTTGAGGAGATCTTCTTTTACGATAACGATCTAAAAATTTAATTTTTGGTAATTTATCAGAATCAATAAAAATATTTACAATTGTTAAAATTGGTTTATATTTTCTAGAAATCATATCTGTTACTTCTACAAATATTTCAAACATAATCATTAAAGCAATAAATAAAATTGTTCCTGCAGTTGGATTATAATAATATAAATAAGATGAAAGCGAAAATAAGAAAGTGACTAAATAAAGCACTAAAACACTTTTTCTTTGTCCTAATTTTAATTTAAACATCAAATTATGATGTAAATGTCCTCGATCCGCTTCACTAAATTTTTTATGATGTATTTTTCTTCTTAAAATTGCTATTAAAGTATCCATGATTGGAACCATTAAAACAATAATTGGTGCTCCTAAAGTAAAAAAAGTAGAAGCATTGTATCCAAATCCTAATAAAGAAATAACTGAAATCATGAAACCTATATATAAAGCTCCACAATCCCCCATAAAAATTTTTGCTGGATGAAAATTAAAAAACAAAAAGCCCATAATACTTCCAGCAAGAATGAGTGATAAAGAAGCAATGTCACTTCTTCCAGATAATAAAGAAGTCATTGAGATAGTAACAAGGACAATAATTGAAATACCTGCAGATAACCCATCTAACCCATCAATTAAATTAATCGCATTAGTAATTCCTACAATCCAAAATAAAGAAACAACCCCTGAAAGAAATGTCATCGCATCACTTGGGAAATATCCAAATCCTTTTATATAGATTTCTCCATAAACAATGACAATCAACGCCGCAATCACTTCAAAAATTAATTTTACTTTAGGGGATAAATCATGACTATCATCATAAAGCCCTACCATAAAAATTATAAATCCTGCAACCATAATAGCATTTATTTGATGATCTGCTTTCAAAAATAAGGCTGATCCTATAAGTGAACTTAAATAAATGGCATAGCCACCAATACGTGCTATTTCATGTTTATGAACTGTTCTTTTATTCATATGTGCAACAATTCCTAATTGATTTCCAGCTTTAATTACAAGTGGAATCATTAAAGCTGAAATGATTGTTGTTACAACAAATGAAAGAATGACCGTCAGTGACATTTTGCCACCTCCTTTATGCCTATATTATTCATTATTTTTTAGTAAATTTCAACTTTTAAATAGCTCTATGACTTGTATTCGGACAAAAACTTGTCTATACTAGTATATAAGGAGGAATATGTTTATGCATAGTTTAGGAATCTCTGTTTATCCAGATAAAAGTGATATTAAAGAAGTCTATGATTATATGGAAACTGCTGCTAAATTAGGTTTTACTAGAATCTTTACTTGTTTTTTATCTATTCCAGATGATAAAAGAGAAAGTTATTTAAAAGAATTTAAAGGATTCATGGATAAAGCTCATGAATTAGGATTTGTTGTTGCTGCTGATACAAATCCAGAAGTATTTAAATTAATTGGAGCTACTCCAAATAATTTAAAACCATTTGCAGATTTAGGATTAGATATTATTCGTTTGGATGGTAACTTTGGTACTCAAGGAGATATCGCTGTTACTAGAAATCCTTATGGTATTAAAATCGAATTCAATGCAAGTATGGATGCTGGTGTTGATTTATTAATTAAAAACGGTGGAAATAAAGACCAAATTATTATGTGTCATAACTTTTTCCCAGAAAGATATACTGGGCTAGATTTCGATTTATTCCAACAATTTAATAAACAATGGAAAGCATTAAATCTTCATACAGCTGCCTTTGTTTCAAGTCACAATGATCCAACAATTGGTCCTTGGGAAGTTTTCTGTGGTTTACCTACAGTAGAAATCATGAGACCTTTACCAATTGAAGTACAAGCAAGATATTTATTAGCCACTGGTGATGTTGATGATATTATCGTTGGTAACTATCCAGCAAGTACAAAAGAATTAGAAGCATTATCAAAAATCAACTTCCAAGCTTTAGAATTACGTGTTGATGAAGTACCAGAAATTACTGATAATGAAAAATACATCATGTATGAATTTGCTCCACACTGGGATCGATACGATCATTCATCATTTATGTTAAGATCAAGTTTCCCAAGACTTCAATTCAAAAACCAAGCAACTGTTCAAGATTCAGGATTTGGTGATAAAAAAGAAGCTAAAGAAGACAAATCTATTCCACATCATGACTGTGGTAAAAAAGTATTTACGCGTGGTGATATCTTAGTGGTTAACGATAACTTAGCTCATTATCGTGGTGAATTAGAAGTTGTTTTAACTGAAATCCCAAATGATGGTGAAAGAAACTTAATTGGTAAAGTAAAAGATGAAGATTTAGGTTTATTAGATTTCATTAAACCAGGTCAACATTTTAAATTTATTAAATAATTTAAATGAGGTTCAAAACGAACCTCATTTTTAATCTATTGTTTTTAAATATTCTTCTAAACCATTTTCATCTACATGACCAATCACTTCATCAGCCACATCTTTTAACTCTTTAACAGCATTTTTCATAGCAATCCCATGACCTGCATATTTAATCATTTCTAAGTCATTCAATCCATCTCCAAAAGCATAACTATGCTCTTTATCAATATTTAAATGTTCTAATACCTTTTGTACACCTGTAGCCTTTGATGTATCTAATGCACATATTTCAAATGAATTAGCTGTTCCATGATGATCAAAATAAAATTTATCAGCAATATATTCTATAATTTTATCATGATCTTTTTTAGCACTAATTTCTATTTTTAAAGTACGATGCATTACTTCTTCTTTATCAAAAGAAATGATTAACTTTTCATGACGAATATCACATACTTTAAAAAATTCTATAAAATCTTTATAAGAAGGATCAATATAACAATCTGTTGCTGTTTCAAAATCGTATTCACAATCAACGCTTTCTAACAAATTCATTAAATCATTCACTTTTTCATAAGGAATTCTATTTTCATAGATGATTTCATGATTAAGCTCTACATGTGCCCCATTACATAATACAAAACCATTAAACCCAGCCTCAATGATTTGATTTGAAATAAACGCTAAAGGTCTACCTGAGGCAACAAATAAATAATGTCCAGCCTCTTTCAATCTTTTAAGTTCTCTTTTTACTCCTTCAGGTATTTTTAATTCACTATTCAATAATGTCCCGTCTATATCAAAAAATAATACTTTCTTCATACTTCACCTCAATGAAATTGTATCATGATTCTATTATAATATTATTTAATTTCTAGATAAGAAAAAAACTGTCAAATCAGACAGTTTTATTTCATATAATGTAAGTTTTCTAACATAACCCCACATCCATTAGCAACACAATTTAATGCATCATCTGCTACGAATACAGGAACATTTAATTCAGATTCTAATAATCTATCTAAGCCAGTTAATAAAGCTCCTCCACCTGTTAAGAAAATACCACGTGATACGATATCAGCAGCTAATTCTGGTGGTGTTTGTTCAAGAACATGTTTAGTTTCTTTAACAATTGTTGCACAAGTTTCTCTAAGTGCTAATTCAGTTTCGTTTGATGTAATAGTAATTGTATGTGGTAATCCAGTTACTAAGTCTCTACCACGTACTTCAAATGTTTTATCAGATGATCCTTTTACAGCAGAACCAATTTCTAATTTAATTTGTTCAGCAGTACGATCTCCAATTAATAATTTATATTTATCTTTAACAAATTTAATAATGTCCGCATCCATGACGTCACCAGCAATTTTTAAAGATGAACTTGTTACAATATCACCTAAAGATAATACAGCAATATCAGTAGTTCCTCCACCGATATCAATAACCATATTACCTGTTGGTTTATTAATTTCAAGACCAGCTCCAATTGCTGCTACTTTTGGTTCTTCTTTCGATAAATACCTTTTTAGCTCCACATCTTTCAGCAACATCTCTAATTGCTGATTTTTCAATTGAAGTGATATTAGATGGACAACAAATCAAGATTGTTGGTCTAGCAAAAATTCCTTTTAAATTTAATTTATTAATAAAATGAGTTAATAAGATTTCAGTAATTCTAAAATCTGCAATAACTCCATCTTTTAATGGTCTAATTGCTTGAACCCTACCAGGAGTTTTACCTAACATATCTTTTGCTTCTTGTCCTACAGCTAATGGCTTTTTAGTTTCTTCATCTATTGACACTACTGAAGGTTCATTGACTACAATACCTTCACCTTTGACATAAATTAATATATTTGCAGTACCTAAATCGATACCAATTTCTTTTGATAATGCCATTATTTCTCCTCCTTGTATGTTTTTTCCTCAATATTGTATCACGATTTTATTGAATTACAAGGCAAAAAAATCAAAAGACACTAATTTTTTTATAAATATAAATTTATCATGATGTTGTCTTAATTTTTTCAATTTTTTGATTAAAATATTTATCAGGATTTACAGTTTTATCATCAATTGAAACAATAAAATGTAAATGTTTTTTTAATGTTGATTGATAAACATTATTTCCTGCTTTTCCAATAACATCTCCTTGTTTCACTTGATCTCCTTTTTCAACTTTAATATCATCTAAAGATTGATAAATTGTTTGAATACCTTTTTGATGTTCAATCGTAACAATCCACCCTAATAAAGAATCATTTTCTTTTCTAATAACAGTCCCGCTTGCACTCGCATAAACATCAAAGCTTTCATTATCCTTTGTATAATCAATCCCATCATTAGGACGATAGACTCCTTCAAAATAAACAAGTGCTTCTTCTAATTTTTTATCATCTAAAGACGTATCATAAAAACCCTTACTTACTTTAACATCATCATTGACTGGTTTTTTTAAGATTTCACTTCCTTGATTTTTATTTTCATCTTTTGTTTCTACCGAAACTACTGGTACATCTTCGAATGGTTTTAAATTCTTAACAATTTCCTGAATAACACCGACACCTATTAAAAATAATAAAAGTGAAGTCATAAAAATAAATGTTTTTTTATTCCTCTTCAATAATCCTTTCATGCTTTTCACCTCTTAAGAAGTGTAACCATAAAATCATTCTTTATTCTTTGAAATCTCTACTCCTTGATAATAGTGTTTTAAAATAGCTTGATAATTATATCCTTCCTTTGCCATTCCTTGTGCACCGTATTGAGACAACCCAACTCCATGTCCACATCCTTTAGTCACAAAAATATAAGAATTTCCTTCTTTAACTATTTCAAAATCACTTGAAGACAATTGTAGTTTTTCTCTTACTTCCCTACCACTATATTGTTTTTGATTAATAAGAATAGATTTAACTCTCCCACTAGGATAGCGTTCTAAAAAACGATATTGAAACGAACCTCCAAAAAATGAATTAAGCTGTGCTTTAGTATATTTTACTTTTTTTATAAACTGAGGATCATATTCTTGATCCCAATGTGAATCTACAGAAACCAAATACGGTTGACTTGAACCTTTAAAATAGTTTTCTACATTTTCGCTTTTTCCATTACTACTTGAATAAAAAAAGAGCTGAAATACACTTTCCTTGGTAAGTTAAGATTTCCCCCTTAGTTTCTACAATAGCTTTTGAACTTTCTCTTTATATTCTTCATAATGATCACTCCATGAAACCTTCATCTTTTCATCATCTAGATAAACTTGTGTATTGGTTGTATTATCTACACTTAATAAACGTGAATAAACAAAAGTTCGACTTGCGACAACTTGTGCTTTAATTGCTTCAAGTTCAAAACTTGCCGGCATTTCTCCAGCAACGACCCCTAATAAATAGTCATCTAAAAGAAATTTTTTGTGTATTATCTCCAACTTTTACACTTACATAAACATCTTCATTTTCTTTTCCTTTATATAAAGAATCTTTCTCTTTGGTTGGTTGATACAACAAAATAATTGCTAATAAAATAAATAGAATAAGTAATAATTTAAAAAAAATAGTTTTCATATTTTAATATATGAAAACTTAAATTAAAAATGTATTGTTACAAAATCTAAAATAAATGAAGCAAGTAAATATCCTAAAGATAAGGAAACAATAATATATAAACAATAAAACTGTTTTAACTTTCCTTTTAATATATACTTTTCATAATGAAAACAACTTAAACCATACATTGCAGATAAAACAGAAAAAACATAAACAATTAATTTCAATACTTGATATGACATATTATTCTCCTCATATAAAACCTTGATCTACATATAATAAAAAGGGTGATCCTTTTGACAAATAAAACTTTACAATATCTTATCTATAATCAACTCTATTCAGCAAGTATGTATGAACTTCTTGCTTTACAAGCACCAACTAAAATACTAGAAAATCAAATGAAACTCTTTCAAGAAGAAACACTTAATAATGCATCTTATTTAGATCGTTATTATCAAGAACTTAATACTTCTAGTTACCATCCAATTATTCAAGAGCCTGTAAATCATGGAAGTTTTAAAAAAAAGTGTTTATTGGATGTTAGAATACGAAAGTTCAAGTACTAAACTATTTTGCAATGAAAGCTATAATGCAAATAATGATGAAAAAATAAAAACACTCACATCTTATAATTTCTTCTTCTATAGTTCAAAGAAATACAAAACTTACAAATATCTATATAAACATACTTGATGAAGAAATAAAAAAAACACCACCGAAGTGATGTAATTGACAAATGGTGACTCGTACGGGATTCGAACCCGTGAATGCATGCGTGAAAGGCATGTGAGTTAACCGTTTCTCCAACGAGCCACATGGCGCTTGAAGTAGGACTCGAACCTACGACCGATCGGTTAACAGCCGATTGCTCTACCAACTGAGCTATTCAAGCAACTTAACAGTGCTCATTTATATTAGCATCCTTTTTCTAATAAATCAACCCTTTTTTATAATTTTTTTGAAAAAAATTTAATTTTATGTCAAAAACTGCTTCTTCTTGTAATATTATATACCATTCTATATTTGATTAATGGTATAATTATATAAACATATAATATAAGGAGGATCCTATGGACCAACAAAGAGAACAAGCAAGTCAAATCGCACATGAATTTATTGTTTATCAAGAAAGTGAACAAGCAGATATTGATGCAAAAGATCATCAATTCGATGCTTTATGGCAAAGTATATATGATGTATGTAAACTTATTAAATTTGGAATAATAGAAGATATTACTGAAGAAGAATTTGAGGAAGCCTACGCTTGGTTAAAAACCACTCAATCTCTTACAGAAGATTATCAAGAATTAGAATTAGAATTTTAAGGAGATCAAAAATGGAAAAATATTTAATTGTGACAGACACAACAAGTGCAATGGATCAAGAAATTGCACAAAAAAACGGAATCGAACTTATTTCATTAAGTGTCATCGTTGATGGTCATGAATATAAAGATCAAATCGATATTTCAACCAAACAACTTTATGACTATTTAAGAGATGGTAAAATTCCTTCAACAAGTCAGCCAAATACAGGTTATCTTGTTGAACAAATGGAAAAATGGCAAGAAGAAGATTATGAAGCAATCATTATTATTACTTGCTCTGCAGATTTATCAGGAACAAACAACGGTTTCCATCTTGCTAAAGATACCGTTGGTTTAGATAATGTTTATATTTATGATAGTCGCCAAGTAGGTGCTCCTATTATGGATATGGCTATTTGTGCAAAACAACTTGCAGATGAAGGAAAAACTGTTGATGAAATTTTTGCTGCTTTAGAAGAAAAAACAAATCATTCTTTTTCGTTCCTTTATCCAGATAACTTTAAACAACTTTCACGTAGTGGAAGATTATCACCAATGGCAGCCAGAATGGCATCGATGTTAAAAATCAAAGCTTTGCTTTGTTTAGATGAACAAGGTAAAGCAGTTGATAAATATACAATGGCTAGAACTGAAGTAAAAATCTTAAAATCGATTGTTGATAAATTCCATGAATTAGGTGTTAACGCTAAACAACACAAGATTTATATTTCACACGCTGATAATGAAATTTTTGCTAAAAAAGCAAAATTATTATTTCAAACAACCTTCCATGGTATTGATGTAGAAATCAATTATTTGCCTGCTGTTTTAACATGCCATGGTGGTCTTGCCTGTTGTGCAATTCATACTACATATAAAATTTAAGGAGTGATTAATGATGAAAGTTGTTGATATGCATTGTGACACTATTTTAAAACTTTATGATGATTTACATCATGGTAAAGAAGGTTCTTTATTAGAAAATGACGGTCATATTGATTTAAAGAAAATGCAAAAAGGAAATTATTTACTTCAAAACTTTGCGATGTTTGTCGATTTAAGTGAAAATCCTCAACCTTTTTTAAAAGCAAATCAACTCATTAACCATTATTATCATGAAATAGAAAAATATCCTGAACTCATTAAACCTGTCTTTTGTTATCAAGATATTATCGACCATCAACAAGCAGGTATCATGTCTTCTCTTCTAACATTAGAAGAAGGTGCTGTTGTAGAAAATGATTTATCACTACTTGAACATTATTATAGATTAGGCGTTAGAATGATTACTTTGACATGGAATCATGTAAATGGCATTGGACACCCTAACCTTTCTAATATTTCTTGTTATGAGATATGTTTAAAATCAATGATCACGATGGTTTAACACCTTTTGGTTTACAATATATTAAAGAAATGGAACGTTTAGGAATCATTATTGACGTTTCTCATTTAAGTGATGCTGGATTTTATGATGTTTATCATCATACAACAAAACCTTTCGTTGCCTCTCATAGTAACGCTCGTCAAGTATGTGGTGTCGCTAGAAATATGTCAGATGACATGATTTTAAAACTTGCTAGTCGTGGAGGCGTTATGGGAATCAACTTCTGTAGTGATTTTTTAACTACCGAAGGTACTCATCAAACAAGTTATATTAAGGATATGGTTCAACATATTTTATATATCAAAAATCTTGCAGGTATTGATTGTATTGGTTTAGGAAGTGACTTTGATGGTATTGGATCCAAGCTTGAAATGAAGGATGCAAGTGGTTATCAAATGTTATATGGTGCTTTAATTGAAGCTGGATTATCTATTGAAGAAATTGAAAAGATTTTTTATAAAAATGTCTTACGTGTTTATAAAGCAGTTTTGAAATAGGATTGGAAACAATCCTATTTTTAAAAAAACAAAAAAATGCGTATCTCTATCTCATCATTTTAGAAAAATAATGTTATAATAGCTAAATGGGAGGGACTACTTATGTATATTAAAGATGATGAAATTAATAAGTATTTTAATGAGCCCAATTGGAAAGTAGCTCATAACTTATTTCAACATAATACAATATCTAACATGTCTGTTATTAAAGATGGTCAAATTTACCAAATCGTAGGAAGTACTAATGTTAATGGTAAAATTGATACCGCTACAATTCAAGTTGATACAGGAGGACATATCCTCGAATTTAACTGTGATTGTAATCACTGTAAGCCTAATGAACTGGCATGTGGACATATAGGTGCTATTTTATTAAAATTTTACGGTCTTGAAGCAAGTGATTTACCTTATTCTTTCAATCAAAAAGGAAATTACGCTGATCAATTACAAGCACTTCAAGCAAAAAAAGAAGCCGCACATTTAAAAGAACAAGCTAATTTAACTTTTTCATTAATTGAACAATATAAAAATCAACATCGTTTACATCAATTACAACTTAATCAACACATTCATTTAATACCACAAGTAAAAAGTACATTTAATCGATTAAGTTTATCTTATAAGATTGCTAGCGATAGAAGTTATACAATTAAAAACTTAAATACTTTTATTCAAAATGTAAAAGCAAACGAAATTGTTGAATATGGAAATGCTTTAGTTACCGATCATAACTCTAAAGCCTTTGATAGTTCTTCATTAAAACAAATTCGTTTTATTAAAGAATATTTTCATTTAAAAGATGATGATCGTAGTATTAGAATCACATCAGATAATATTGATGATTTTTTTCTAACACATTATGATAATTTAGATATCAACATTAACTTTACAACAATCGATTTACAAAACTTCATTTTAGAAATCCAAAAAGATGAAGATTATACAACCATCAAATACAAAGAACCTGATGGTATTACTATCATCGGTCATCAATATATCTATTATTTCGATCACTATACCCTTAATAGATATTCAAAAGAATGTAGTGATGCGCTAAGACCTTTACTTACACATTTAGAAAACAATTCACTTACAATTCCAAATAACGAATTACCACATTTTTCTAAATATATCATTGATTCTGTTGTTCCTTATGTCGAATTTACAGGAGATGATATCGATGAATATCTACCTATGGATATTTCTTTATTAATTTATGTCGATTTAAATAACAACAACGAATTATCTGTTACATTAGATTATCGAGATGATCAAGGAAATACAA
>ENA-OPYX01001346-OPYX01001346.1-human-gut-metagenome-genome-assembly--contig:-NODE-1346-length-13270-cov-2.249943_pt1 | contig 13270 bp, 17 predicted proteins | sample MGYA00242639_ERZ504486 | MGnify/ENA primary metagenome ERZ504486 (study PRJEB26092, sample SAMD00036296) | human gut metagenome | host: Homo sapiens | study: EMG produced TPA metagenomics assembly of... | reverse complement strand
TATGGTAACTGTAACATTTGATGAGTATGGTTTAAAGAAAATGCTTGCAGGCATTTGCAAAGCTTAAAAAAGCCTAAATATGGTGACAAATAAAATATGTTGTGATACAATATATTTACTTTAAAAGTGTTTTGAAAGGAGCGGTTGTTATGAATAAGGATAAGATTGAAGAGCTTATTGCGGCAAGCAAGCTCAATGAACTTCTTCACAAGAAAGATGTAGAAGAGAGCAAGAAGAAAAGTAATGTAATTATCATAGTATTAGCAGTTATTGGAGCGGTTGCAGCATTAGCAGCTATCGTATATGCAATCTATAGATACTTCACACCAGATTATCTTGATGATTTTGATGATGATTTTGATGATGACGACTTTGATGAAGACTTTGAAGATGATGATGAATTCGAGAACTAATTATTCTGCCAATTAAAGAATGATTAAGACAAAGACCACTGGCTGGCTTACAGCCAGTGGTTTTTTAGATGTTCGGTGATGTGGGAGGACAGGGTTAGTTTCCTGATTGATTATATAGAAGGATTGGAGATAAAAGATGAAAAAAGGCGGCATATATACAGGTTATGTAGAAAGCGTGGATTTTCCTAATAAGGGAAATGTAATAGTTAAGACAGAGGAAGACGGACAGACTATAGAGGAAAAGGCTGTTGTAAAGAATTCAATACCGGGACAGACAGTTAAATTTATGGTAAACAAGAAGAAGCACGGCAAATGTGAAGGAAGGCTTCTTGAAGTTGTCTGTCAGGCAGATACAGAAACTAACGAAAGATGTGAGCATTTTGGTAAATGTGGTGGCTGCGTATATCAGACTGTAAGGTACGAAGAACAGTTAAAGATGAAAGAAAATGCAGTGAAGAAGCTTCTTGCTCCTGTTATTAATACAGAATATGAGTGGGAGGGAATAATTGGAAGCCCTGTATCAAGTGAATACCGTAACAAAATGGAATTCTCATTTGGCGATGAGGTAAAAGATGGTCCGATAGCCCTCGGTTTACATAAGAGAAACAGTATGTATGATATAGTAACAGTAACAGGTTGTAAGATTGTGGATAATGATTACAGAAAAATACTCAAGTGTGTATATGATTATGCACTAGAGAAAAATCTCACTTATTACCATAAAATGAAGCACGAAGGGTATCTTAGACATTTGCTTGTAAGAAAAGCTGTAAAGACAGGACAAATCCTTGTGGATATTGTGACAACTACAATTAATGATATCCCTATGGACGAACTTGCAGACAGATTAAAAGCACTGTCACTTGACGGAGAGATAACCGGCTTCCTGCACACCTACAATGACAGTGTTGCCGATGCGGTAATCAACCAAAAGACAGAGATAGTATTCGGAAAGGATTATATTGAAGAAGAGCTTCTTGGACTTAAATTCAAGATTACAACATTTTCATTCTTCCAGACTAACTCACTTGGTGCAGAAGTACTGTACTCAAAGGCAAGAGATTATGTCGGAACAACCAAAGATAAGGTCATATTCGATCTGTACAGTGGAACAGGAACAATTGCACAGATGTTAGCCCCGGTTGCAAAGAAAGTCATCGGCGTTGAGATAATACCAGAAGCTGTCGAAGCAGCCAGGATTAATGCCGGCATAAATGGACTTGATAACTGTGAGTTCATCGCAGATGATGTGCTTAACGCCCTTGATAACATTAAGGACAAGCCAGACTTTATCGTCCTCGACCCACCAAGAGATGGTATCAATCCTAAGGCACTTAAGAAGATAATTGACTATGGTGTGGAGTCAATGGTGTATATTTCTTGCAAGCCTACAAGCCTTGCAAGAGATCTGGTTATGTTGCAGGAGAGTGGGTATGAGGTTAAGAAGGGGTGCTGTGTGGATATGTTTCCGAATACGGGGCATGTGGAGACGGTATGTTTGCTGTCAAGAAAAGATAAATAAAGGCTGAAAAGTGGCGTATTTCTGGGCTTTTTGCGAGGTGAGCATCATCAGAGGAGCCTTGCGGAAAGCTCGGTTTTCTTGTATGAAAACATATCCACTTTTCGGTCTGATTAGAGAAAAAATATATGGCCGAAAAAATGCAGTAGGGGTTAGGCTGTGGATTAGATGTCATAGGTTGTGGCACTGGAATTATTGTCAGAGCCGACCGCAGTTTAAGCCACTCGATGCTAAGAAGCAGACTTGGCAGTGGAATAGATAACATTGAAAGAGAGAGTTGAAATGTTTAAAGATATTTGTATTAACAGTAAATCTTGCGAACTCATGAAATCTGTGAATAAACCTAAATATGGAAGTAGGACTATATTGACAGATTCATGTTGGGAATATGTGGCGTTGTTTTTAAAGCGTCAATCAATGGCTGGAGCTAGTGATGCCTTATTTTATTGGGAACAGGCGCATAGTTTCTATTTAGCGTCACAGGAACTTCCAGATAACGCACGACCACTAACATCATATTATTGTATTTTAAACGCAGCTAAAGCTTTATTGCGATATAAAGGTGTTGATGATAGCAAATTAAAAAACCATGGAATATCGTCTGTTAGAGATGATACTAATATGACAAATATAAAAGAGGCGTATACATCGATAAAAGGTGCTGGAGTTTTACCTGAGTTGTCAAGATATTACGGTCATAATATAGTTACAGGCCATTACACAATGGCGGAATTACTTTATAATATTCCATGTGTTCATAGAGCATATTGCATTACTTTTTCCAAACCGGAGATTTTCATTCCTATCAGCAAACCTGTGTTCGTAAAAAAAGACAACTCTAAGGAAGCATGGATTAAATTCGAAGTTTCTGGAAGGTATGCAAATGCTAAGGCTCTTAAGAATTTGCCATCGAAGTTTGAAAGAGACCTAGGTGTTGATGATAAATATGTTATTAGAATGAAAAAAAGATTCAATTGGGATATTCACAAGCCAATTGAGGAGCGTAAAAAAGCACTAAACAAATATCACGAAAAGACTAGAGGTTATCTTTTTTACATATTTGGTGAGGCAAAATTATGGTACATAAAGAAAGAAGTTTCGGGAAATCACAACTTAGCAAATATGCCGTCAACAGTATTGATTTTTGCCGTGTTTCATTGGATAAGTGAATTGGTCAGATATAACCCGAAATTATTTAGCAAATACATGAAATCAAAACAGAACTGGCTGTTACATGAATTCATTAATAATGCATTAGACCAATTTGTAGATGAGGTAGGATGTGAAATAACAGGTGAAGATATTATGTGTACTGGATACAGAAAATGACATAAATAACTCATAAAACACTCTCGGTTATTATAGCCGAGAGGGATTTTTGTGTAAAAAACTTATTAATAATAATATTACAAGCTTAAGTAATAAAAAGTATTGACGGTTGAACTGAAAAATAGTATACTTATTATAAACGCTGATAATAAATATTACTAAAGGAGGTGATAAAAATGCTTATTTCTAAGAATATACAAATCGAATTCGCTGATTCAACAATAAAAGCCATTGACGCTATTTATGATATAAGAGAAGGCGTTAGGAGTGCATCACTGAATCTTTATTCGAGATATGGTGTGCAGATACAGACACCAATGGTTTATGGTGATGATAAGGTGGTGGTAGAAGTCAAAATTCCAGAAGAAATTGTGAACACATTTGCAATAGGCCCTCATTTAAAAGGTGTTGCTACTTATTTACTTAAGCAGTGTAATGGTAGATATGACAATTATCTTGTTGGAAAACGCTTATTGAGCTATACAGAAATCGCAGCACCTGATGCGTCTGAAAATAAATTTCGTATGGAAGATAGGCTGGAGGCTGTTTCGAAATTCGCAAAATTGCTTGAAAGGTCTGATGAAGAAGCCATGGATGCAATTAGTAAGATATTGATGATAATAACGGAGGTTACCCAAAATGATATTACAAGTATTTAAGAGCATTGGTTGTACATTGAGTATAGCTGACGCATATACGGCATTGCTTTCGCTATATTCTAATCAAATTTATCCAATGAAAAAGGCATCAGGTTCTCTAGGCGGAGCAGTAAATGGTGGTACGATTATATTGAAAAATGGTTATTATATAAGAGTGAGGTAAAATATGGATAATATGTGCGAAGATAATTTGACATACGGAGTATCGGAATTGGCAAAGAGAAGTAATATATCTGTATCCCTATCAGGATGGCCAGCTGCTTTTGCAATAATGTCGATTCCATTATCTGTTGTTGCAATATATGCAATAAAAGAATTAGCATAAGTAGAGACTCCCTATCACCGGAAATTATCCAGTGATGGGGAGTTTTTGCGCGTTATGAAATTATGCATCCACATCGATATTAACACCGGATTTTAGTTCGACGGTGATGTGGTCATCCCAGATGGTGATCTGTTTGATCCAGCGTCGCACCAGCGATTCGTTAAATTCGGTGAGGTAGGTAGTCTGCTGCGCAATATAATCCTGCAGGTCATTGATCCGCTTTATCTGCTCATCTCTTGCAGCAGTGTCGACGGTGGTCTTCTGGCGCAGTTCTCGAAGCCTGAATATTTCATCAGCAATTTCGTCATAGGCTTCTTTGCTCTGGGCTTTCTGGATAAGCTCTTGCTGTAGGGCCATCAGCTTCTCATCAATGTTTTCAACGGAGGTTGCCTGCGAAGCTCGAATGACTGAAGCAATGTTTAGCTGTAGTTGTGCCTGATAGCTACTTTTGTCTCCAAGCATCTGGTTGATTGCTTTGACGACAGCATCCTGAAGGACCAGCTCGTTGATGGTTCTGGCGTGGCATTCCAGTCCAGTGGATTCCAGCCTGCTGATGCAGCGCCAGACGATAGATTTAACTCCACGATTGTTCCAGTGGAGCCTTCGGAACATTTCGCCACATTCTTCGCAGATGACGATTTGGGAGAAGCAGTGATTGCAGCTATAGCTGCGGTTCTTGCATTGGTAGTAATCTTGTTGCGGTAAATGTAGCGTTATATATTGTTCCAGCAGTAGATGGTTCAGTTAATCTTAAAGTAGAAGTGCCATATTATGCAGGAGTATCATATGAAAAAGGGAAAGGCGTGAATGGAACAATGGGGCTTCGTTCATCTATGCAGACATCAATTGAGGCAGAAGGAACAATGGGCTTGTATTTCAGGACAGCACCAATGCTTGTAACAATGAGATCTATTCCGTTGTTAGATGCAGAACTTGATATAGGTGCAGAAGCAGAAGCAACACGAACTGGCAGACCGAATGGACAGATATGTTCTGATGTTAATGTTAAGTGTCCTGTTTTTATAATTGGAGTTGGTGATGAAAGTGTTAAATATAAGAATAAGAAATCACTTCTTTGTACAATGGATATAAGTAAGAGTTGTGAATTTACATCATTTGCAAGAAGCAAATCACTTCATTATGAAAGACTTGCTGATGGCACGAAGCAGTTTGCAGAAAAAATATGGTGCAGAAAAAGTTGTGGTTCTTAAGGGTAACCATGAGCAAATGTTTTTGGATTGGATTGAGGATTACAGAAACATATATTCAGATGGAACAGAAGATTGCAGGACTTTTAATGATTGGATTTGCACGGATTTTGAGTATGGAGCAAATACCATAAGTACATTTATATCGGAGCAACAGATGGATTTCTTAAATCAGATAGCAAGAACATGTTCCATGGAAACAATTAGCAGAGAAACAGTTCAGATGATTCTTTCAAATCATGAAAAGCTGATTTGGTGGATTCAGCAGATGCCTTTATATTTTGGAAACAAAAATGTCAGATATTTGTTCATGCAGGAGTAGATGAAGAAGCAGGAGAGTACTGGATGTGGGGAGCATCTGATAATACTCTTCTTGGCAAGTTTCCGGCAACGAAAGGGTAAGTTTTATAAAACCATAATAGCAGGGCATGTTTGGAACCTGCAGCAGAGATCTTGCTGCTGATCGGAGTTATCACGATGTTTATTATGACGGAGAGAGTCATTATTATATTGACGGATCGGTTTATAAGGGTGGAAACTGTTGCTATTAGCTTATGATGAAGAAAATGGAAAAATATTATCAGGTTGAAAATGGCAGGATGGTTCTTGTTAAACCCACTGGCATATAAGAGAGATAGATTATATAAACGTCCATAAATCCAATTAGAAATGCCTGATTAAAATAACACGAAATTAATTTAATATAAATATACAATAGCAGCTTCGGTAGAAGCTGCTATTGTATGTAATGACAGTAATATGCTGAATATTATTTAGTTCCAGTAGACCCAAATCCTCCATCACCTCGCACTGTATCACTTAATTCCTCAGCCTCAACGAATTCAGCAGTAATATAAGGTGTGAGTACAAGCTGTGCAATTCTGTCGCCAGGTTCCAACGGTTACAGGGGATTGTGAATGGTTGTGTAATGGCAAGCCATTAAGCTCGCCGCGGTAATCAGAGTCAATAACGCCGACCTTATTGGCTGGGGCAAGACCTTTTTTGCATGCCATTCCGCTTCTTGCATAGATGAGGCCTACGAGTCCTGTTGGTATCTCCATGGCTATTCCTGTTTTGATGAATTCAGTTGTGCCTGGCATAACTGTTACAGCTTCCGGCATGCCTGAGTAGAGGTCTGCTCCTGCTGAGAACGCTGTTCCGTATGTTGGGATACAGGCGTCAGGATTTAATTTCTTAATATTAACTTTCTGTGACATTATGTAAACTCCTTTTTATTATTAATCGTACAGAAGTACGACATTACCTGATTCGAGTGATTCTTTTACAAGGATTGTTCTCTGGTTTGATGAACCCTTGAACTGAAGCATCATATCTTTCTTGTCTTCTTCATATTTGCCGTCAACTATGACGTCAATGTATTGAAGCATTTCTTTAGTTTCTTTCCATTCATTGCACATTTTTTCAACAATATCTTTGTCAAACAGATATCCTGTAAAGCACCATATACTCAGGTCAGGATATATTCTGCGTACTTCCCTCAGTAATGGAAGGAGTCCCTGCTGGTTGCTGTGTTCAAATGGTTCACCTCCTAGAAGTGTGAGACCTGTAACATAGTCTGGGGCAAGGGAATCAATGATTTCTTTGATTGTATCGTCTGTGAAGTCCCTGCCATAATTAAAATCCCATGCAATTTCGTTAAAACAACCTTTGCATCGGTGTGTGCATCCACTTACAAAAAGAGATGTACGCACCCCTGGTCCGTTAGCAATATCGCAGGTTTTTATCTCGGCATAATGCATAATATAAACCCTCTTTCTAAAAGTTGCAATAAATCTGTATTATTAGCTAATAATGACATCTTATCACATGAATTACAGAATTATGAATGCTATATTAAGGCTATAGCAAATGATTTAAATCTGTTGTACAATTATAGCAGATTTGCTTGTGACAAACAATGGAGGGTACATATAATGAAAATTTATTTTGACAAGCTTTACAGGTATGACAGATTACAGGAACCGGCAGGCATAGCACTTCCTTTTAAGGAAGGAGAGTTAAAGACTGCTGACAGGATAGCTATTACACAGGATGGCAGAAAATGTATGGTTCAGCCAAAGGTTACATCGAAACATGCAGATGGAAGCATAAGGTACCTGTATGTGGATTTTCTTGCTGATATTCCGGCTAATAAGGGCGCAGTGCTTGAATTTGAAAAAGAGTCTGATGGAAGCTGTGAAGAAAAGGGAGTATCTGTTACTCAGACTGGGCAGGGACTGTGTGTTGACACAGGCTGTGTTACATTTACAGTAAAGAATAATTCCCAGAATATATTTGAAACATTTGATGATGGAAGAAAACATTATACCGCTCAGAATTTTGAAGGACCATATCTGAAAGACGATATGGGAAAATACGATATTAATATTGGGGAGTGGAAGATTATAGATGCAGGTCCTGTAAAATGTGTAATCAGGGCTAAAGGAAGTAACATTCTTAATAATAAAAAAGTTGATTTTGAGATAACACTTACATCATATGCAGCTAAGTCATGGATTGATGTATCATACAGAATTATTAATACGACTTATGATGAGCTTCATATCAAATCACTGGTATTTTATGCAAAACCGGATGAGACAATCACTGCAAGTGATGATTTGTTTGATATGCACATTAATATGGATAATGATTCTACCGGATGTGGAGATGTACTTACGGATAATTCTAAAGAGAATGGACCTGTGTATCACACAAGAGGAACCGGGGAATTAGAGATGATATCTGGCAAAGCACCTGTTTCCAATGTAAGAACACTTGTTGGAAGCTCTAATTATAAGACTGATTTCTATATTGGAAGAGATGGAGTGCAGGTTAATAAGATTATCGATGATGCATATCTTGTAAAGGAAGCAAATGAACATTTTGCAGAGGTATTCTATGGTACATTTCTTGCAGATTATACTGATGGAAATGATGGATTGTGTATAACTGTATATCAGGCACAGCAGAATTATCCGAAGGCAGTTAAGGCATATGACGGCGGAGTAGCTGTTATGCTTGTTCCAGAGGATATTGGAAATGTTGTTATGCAGTCTGGTATGGCAAAGGAACAGAGATTCCTGATGCATTTCCATGAACCGGATATGCAGATGTGGGAACTTGATAACAGAAGTACAATATACCAGATGCCTGACAGACCATGCATAGCACCAGAGGAATTCAAGAAGGCAGAAGTGTGTATGGATGTATTCCCTGAACATCTTGTGAATGAAGTTGAAATCGCACTTATTGCAAGGGCTGATAATCATTCAAGATGCTACGGCATGCTGAATTGGGGCGATTCTATTGATATGGGATATACTTTACAGGGAAGAGGCGGCGGAAAACCTGTATGGAGTAATAATGAATATGATTATCCGCATTCATGTGCTCTTATGTATGCAAGAACTGGAATCAGAAGATTCCTTGACTATTTAATAGTTTCAGCAAAGCATCAGATGGATGTTGATGTATGCCATTACAGCAAGAATCCATTAAGAATAGGTGGACAGTGGGAACATACAGCAGGCCATTGTAAGAATGGAATAATGGTATGCTCACATGAATGGGTTGAAGGAGTGATTGATGCGTCGAGGACCGTTGACGGCGGGTGAGAAGGTACAGTTCACGGATCGCAGATCCAATAAGATCACTGACCAATTGGTGCCGGGCGGTGTGACGCAGACCTCGCACGGCATCATTCTGCATGACGATGTGATCGGGCAGTCGGAAGGGTCCGTGGTGGTGACGGTGAGCGCCAAACGTGAGGCGCAGATCAATCGGATCATCCGGAACGCGAGCCAACAAGCCTTGGAAGGGGAACGCGCGCCATTGCGGATGGCAGTTCGCGGTGATGCGCCCTCGGTTGGCCGATTATGTGCTGTCGATGCCGCGCGGCGCGCAGATCATGTATCCGAAGGACATCGCCCAAGTTATTCAGCTCGGCGACATCCGCTCCGGCATGCGCGTGCTTGAGTCCGGTGCCGGCTCGGGCGCGATGAGTGTGAACCTGCTGGACGCCGTGGGCGAGCGCGGCCACCTGACCACGATCGAGCTGCGCCCCGAATTCGCCAAAGTGGCTCAGGCCAATGCCACGCTGTACTACGGCGAGGCCCCCAGCTGGTGGGACCTCAAAACCGGCGACTTCGATTCCGTTGCCGCCGAACTGCCTGAGCATTGGTTCGACCGCATCATGCTCGACATGCTCGACCCGTGGAACAGGCTCGAGCAGGCATACCGCGTGATTGCCCCCCGGCGGCGTGTTGGTCAGTTACGTAACTACCACCACGCAGATGAGTCGACTGGCCGAAGCCCTGCGCGCGGCCGGTTGCTGGACCGAGCCGCAGATCCAGGAATCGTTCGAACGCACATGGAAGGCCCAGGGCCTCGCCGTACGCCCCGACCACCAGATGATCGGTCATACCGGTTTCCTTGTTATCTCGCGCGCCATGGCCTCCGGTTCGAGGCGCTCACGAAGCGTGATCGCGTGACCAAGGACACACAGACCGACATCGACTCGCTCACCGACGAACAGCGTGAGGCGCAGATCGAGGAACTGGAACTGCGCGACATCTCCGACCACAAACTACGTAAGGTGTTGCGCGACCTCGACCGTCAGGTGGGGAACTTGGCAACACGCACGAATAACCGCCAAACGATGAGTTTGTGAACGCTCACACACCTCTATACTGGAAGCAACACCACACCGCCACACCGCCACACCGGGCAGACGGTTCGTGAAGGGAGCCACGGATGGGCATCAAGCTGAGTAAAGTCGCCAAAACAGCGAAGAAATACGACCATATTCTCATCATCATGAGGCATGCCAAGGCCGAGCCGTTCGGCGACAAGGGCGACTCGGAGCGCGAGCTCACCGACAAAGGTCTGAAACAGGCGAAGGCAGTGGGCAAGGGCATCGAGTCGTTGGGACTGGTGCCCGACCAAATCTCCTGCTCGTCCGCCACCCGCACGCGCCAGACATTGGACCGCATGCTCAAGACCTTTGGCGACAAGCCAATCGTCGACTACCGCATCAGCCTGTATGACGGGGGAGTGCAGGCGGTGTTCGACGAGCTCGCCCACGTCAAGGCCAAGAATCGCGTGTTCATGATCGTGGGCCACGAGCCGACTGTGTCGATCAGCGCCCAATGGCTCGCCTCCGCCGACTCCGACGGCGAACGACTCGACCTGCTGAATTTGGGACTTTCGCCCGCATCCATCGTGATCATGGGATCGAACAAACCGTTCGACGAATGGCAGGTGCACAGCGGCGAACTGCTCGCGGTCATCAATGTGAAAGACTTCGACTAAAGCGGATATAAATTCCATCTATAACGACACTCTGCGGCCATTTATAAGGGCCGGAATCCGGATGTTTTGCTACCCTAAGTCGGGTTACGAACGCATACATTGGAGGATTCATGTCCACTCTGACTTCCGTCTCCGGCTTCCCCCGCATCGGGCAGAACCGCGAACTGAAGAAGATCATCGAAGGCTACTGGAAGGGTGCCAACGACCTCGCCGCCGTCAAGGCCACCGCCGCCGAACTGCGCGCCAAGCACTGGAAGCTGCAGCAGGCCGCCGGCATCGACCTCATTCCCAGCAACGACTTCAGCTACTACGATCAGATGCTGGACACCGCCATCCTTCTCAACGTGATTCCGCAGCGTTACGCACGTCTCTCCTTCGACAACCAGGAGGACACGCTCTTCGCCATGGCCCGCGGCTACCAGGGCGACAAGGGCGACGTGACCGCCCTGCCGATGAAGAAGTGGTTCACCACCAACTACCACTATCTGGTGCCCGAAGTCGAGTCGGCCGCGGAGATCAAGCTCAACTCCACCAAGCCGTTCGACGAGTTCAACGAGGCCAAGGCGCTGGGCATCGACACCAAGCCCGTGTTCATCGGCCCGTACACGTTCCTGAAGCTCGCCCGTACCCCGGAAGCCACCGAACTCGAGCTCGACAAGGGCCTGGTCAACGCCGTGGCCGCCGTCTACGTCGAAGTGCTCGCCAAGTTCAACGAGCTCGGCGCCGCATGGGTCCAGCTCGACGAGCCGTACCTCGTGCTCGACAAGGAGCCGGGCGACGTTGAACTCTTCAAGACCCTGTACACCAAGATCCTGTCCGCCAAGGGCAATGTCAAGGTGCTGCTCAACACCTACTTCGGCCACATCGCCGACGTGTACGAGACCGTCAACCTGCTCGGCTTCGACGGCACGGACTCGACCTCAACGAAGGCAAGGACGAGATCTCGCCGCCGTTGAAAAGTTCGGCGTCGCAGAGAGCACCACCATCTTCGCCGGTGTGGTCAACGGACGCAAACATCTGGCGTAACGATTACGCCGTCAGCCTTGGACTCGTCGACGCGCTGAAGAAGGTCACCGGCAATGTGGCCGTCGCCACCGCAAGCTCCCTGCTGCATGTGCCGTTCAGCACCGAAGGTGAGGACGGTCTCGCCGATGATGTGCGCAAGCATTTCGCCTTCGCCGTTGAAAAGCTCGGCGAACTGCACGACCTCGCGGTTCTCGCCGACGCCAGCGAGGAAGACAAGAAGGCATCCGGGCATTGGCCGCCAACCAGGCGCTCTTCGACGGTACCCGCGTCGCCGCCGACAAGAACGTGGCGGAACGTCTTGCAGCTCTGACCGACTCGGACTTCGTGCGTCAGCCGGCACGTGCCGAACGTCAGAAGGCACAGCGGGAGGCGTTGAACCTGCCATTGCTGCCGACCACCACCATCGGCTCCTTCCCCCAGACCAAGGAGATTCGCGCCGAGCGTGCCAAGCTGCGCAAGGGCGAGGTCACCAAGGAAGCCTACGACGAGTTCATCAAGGCCCAGATCGACGCCGTCATCAAGAAGCAGGAGGAGATCGGCCTCGACGTGCTGGTCCACGGCGAGTTCGAGCGTAACGACATGGTCGAATATTTCGGCCAGAACCTCAACGGCTTCCTGTTCACCAAGAACGCTTGGGTCCAGTCCTACGGCACCCGTTGCGTCAAGCCCCCGATCGTCTGGGGCGACGTTTCCCGCGCCAACCCGATTACCGTGGAATGGTCCGCGTACGCCCAGTCCAAGACCGACCATGTGATGAAGGGCATGCTCACCGGCCCGGTGACCATCCTCAACTGGTCCTGGCCGCGCGAGGACATCACCCACGAGGAGCAGACCAAGCAGCTCGCCCTCGCCATCCGCGACGAAGTGCTCGATCTCGAGGCCGCCGGTATCAAGGTCATCCAGATCGATGAGGCCGCCCTGCGTGAGAAGCTGCCGCTGCGCAAGTCCGACTGGCACGTCAAGTACCTCGACTGGGCCGTTCCGGCCTTCCGTCTGGTGCACTCCGCCGTCAAGCCGACCACCCAGATCCACACCCACATGTGCTACTCCGAGTTCAACGACATCATCCGCGACATCGACGCGATGGATGCCGACGTGATCTCCTTCGAAGCCTCCCGTGGCGATCTGGTGGTGCTCGACGCCATTCATGACGCGCACTTTGAGACCGAGGCCGGCCCGGGCGTCTACGACATTCACTCCCCGCGTATTCCTTCCGAGAAGGAGATCGAGGATCGTATCTACGAGATTCTTGACAAGATGGACGTCAAGAAGGTGTGGATCAACCCCGACTGCGGTCTGAAGACCCGTGGTAACGCCGAGACCTGGCCGAGCCCTGGAGAACCTGGTCGCCGCCGCCAAGGCCGTGCGCGCCAAGCTCGACAAGTAGCGGAAAATCACCGAGCTCCCCTCTGGATGAGGGAGCTCGGGGTTTATGTAAGGAAATCAGCATGCATTCCCCGATGTTCACCCTTGAGGTC
>ENA-OPYX01001344-OPYX01001344.1-human-gut-metagenome-genome-assembly--contig:-NODE-1344-length-13281-cov-4.002585_pt1 | contig 13281 bp, 17 predicted proteins | sample MGYA00242639_ERZ504486 | MGnify/ENA primary metagenome ERZ504486 (study PRJEB26092, sample SAMD00036296) | human gut metagenome | host: Homo sapiens | study: EMG produced TPA metagenomics assembly of... | reverse complement strand
TATCCAGATAGGATCTCTCTACCAGCCCGTGCAGATTCCGTACCGGTTCGATATCGTACTCATATCATCCACTAACCTCATTCGCGCCCGGTACATCTCCTCATTTTTTTTCATACAAATTTAAAAAGACGCCTTTCCATCATCTCTTTAAAAGCAATTCCGCTCTTCCAGAACAGAAATCGACTGAATTTCTGTCCGGATCATTTCTCTGATGTCTTCGTTTCTATCCATGATCACTTTCTTCTCCGTATTTCACATTTTGGCTGCGACTGCTGCCCCTTACTTCTTTCCGTCGAAAAAGTTGAGTTCCCACGTATCGTCCTCAAAATCAAAAAACGTTTCCTCCCCTTTGTACAAAAGATCCCCGTCTCTTAAAACCGGAAGCACGACAAAGCCCCATCTTTTTCTGGACACCCACACAAAAAACTTCATCTCCCCTTCTACGATCGTATCCGTCTCTTCCTGAATCACCGTTCCCCGGTACGTCCGGTTGATCTCTTCCTGCGTTGTCCTCTCAAACGTCGCGGTATTGTACTCATAATAATAGGTTTTTAACCGCTTTCCCTGATCGTCGTTTAAATACAGATCGAGCTGGTTGCCGATCCTGAAACGGGAGATATAGCCAATATGTTCCTCGGCATCCAGACTGTGTATTAAGATCTTTTCCTGGTTTTCATGGGTAAGCGCACATATCTCATAGGGCAGGCTTCCTACCTGATAATCTCTGATAACATTCATATACCCTAATTTACAGTTCAGGAAATAGGATAAAGCGCCTTTTAGGCAGCACATCTTAAGCTCCGTCCCGTCTTGCTCCTGCTTCGTGCTCTGGATCAGTTTTCCGGGAACATACTCTTTGAGTGCTTCCGTAAACAGCCTTGATTTGCATGATTGTCCGGTCAGCTTGATCATCTCATACGTCTGGAGCTGCCCCTGCTCAAATTTCTGATCAAGGAACCGTTCCATCAGACCATATATATCCGGGCGTAAAACCTCCTCCACCTCATTGAGGTAAACGGAGAATTCCACCGGCTCCTTTAAATTTTCAAACTTCCCATTTGGGCAGACAGACAACCGCCATTTATCCAGATAGATTTCCCGTGCAGCTTTCCGCTCCGTGGAAAGCTTTAATTCATAGCAGAAATCCGCCTGAAAAAACCTCTTTTTTACCTGCTCTGCCAGTTCAAACAGGTAGTAGTAATTGTTTTTCACAAAAAAGTACTGTTCCCGGCTCTTCTCCTCATAGCTTTTAAACTGTGTCGGGATATAGGCTTCCGCCTGCCGGTATGCCTCATCCACTTTCCGGACAGACGATTCCTCTGAACCGGAAAATATATCATCAGGCAAACATCCCAGCACTTGTGCAATGCGGATTTTCAGTAACTGCAAAATGCGGTAGGTAAGGTTATTTCCTCCGAAATTGGTATCTCCGTTTTCATAACGCGTCTCAAGACTGACAATATAGGAAACACGGTTATTATCAATGCAGAATCTTCCGGATGTGAGATCTGTCGTTCCTCCCCCACAGTCAATGATCAGCGCATGATACCACCGTTTTCCCTCATAACTTTTCTGTGCGATCATCCGGTCAATGCTGTGGAACAAAACCGCCATTCCCTCATCCAGTTCGCAGTTCACGTGATACTCCGGCAGAAGTTCTTTAAAAAATGACTGGAATTTTTCTTTTTGACGGATGGGCGCAAGCATCTGGATACTCGTAAAACTGCATTTAAACTGCTGTCTTGCCAAATCCAGCAAATATTCCAAATAAGCGCGCAGCATTTCCCTTCTCGAAAACTGATATTTGTATCCATCGGTAAGGGTTACTCCTTCAAACCGGTTCGGATCGCTGATCCAGCGTTTGATGTCATAGAAAACAGCAATATCCTCATCCCGGTAATTCTCCTCCCCCAGCGCTTTCGCGTCATGCCCAAACACAAAGGAGGCTTCTTCCCCCTCCTGCCGGCACACACCGATAAGGCTTGGGATGATTTTGCTCCCCTTTACCATCGCCGTTTTCATACTTCCATCCGGCAGACAGATCCCCATGGTGGTATTGGAGCTTCCAAGATCGATGATCAGCGGGAGTTCCGCCTGTGCAATCTCTTTTTCCTGAATATCTAACAGTGGAATTCTCACGCCCTCCAAAACTCCGGGAGCCATCGTCCGGTTGCCATAGTAACAGTCATACAGAAATTCGGAATCGCGCTCTTTCGGCAGATACAGAATAAAATACTGGTGCTTTTCCAGAGGGCGGACTGCGACATCCTTTCCTTTAAAGATATACGCCTTTCCCTCCGCCATCTGGATATAAAAGCAGGTGTACACCTGAAAGGATTCATCGATTAGAAAAAGATTCCCTTCGTATATGCCCTGCTCCGACTGTATCTGATACCCGTCCAGCTCATTGATCTGCGTGTCGCTGTACAGGGTCATAGTGCCCGGCACCCGGATATCCATATGGTCTGTAAGCAGTACATCATGGCATTGCAGATACTCCTCAATCCGCTCCAGCCCGTTTTTCGCACCGGGTCTGGATATGGCGGTATTCCTTTTGCCCGCGAAAACGCATGATGAGACGGATCAGACTCTCCTTGTCCTCCCTTTGAGCAGACGACACTACCAGCCGCTCTTTTCTGCAAATTTCTCTGAGATGAAACATCGTCATCTTCTCAAGTTCGTTCCTTTTATAGGAATTTGTGGGAGTAATCTCACGATTTGCGTTCCATTTGTATGTATATCCGCTCATAAGTATCGTTCCTCGCTTTTCCTAAGTTGTGGCTGCCCCCTGCGCAGCTGCATTCATCCCTGCCCTTGCCGCATCAATCTTTGGGTTCAGGTTATCTGCCAGCTCATCCAGTTCCAGCCTTCTGTAAATCACCTGCGCAGTCTGGTAGAAAGTGATCGCACTCTCATACTTCCCCTGGGCGAAAAGCATATTGCCCTGATTTTCAAGGTCGATTGCGTTTTGCTGATCATTCGCCTTCTGCTGGTTCTCCATTTCAAGGGCTGCTTTCTCCTCCTGTTGCTGTTTCTCCGTTTCCTCCGCGGCAGTCTCCTCCTGCTCCTTTTTTCTTGCCGCTTCTTCCATCGCCGCTTTTTCCATTGCTTCCTCCGCGGCAGCCTGCTTTTCTAACGCCTCTGTTTTTCCCTCACTGTAATAAATATCCGCCGCTTTCTCTCTCGCTTCTTTGTAGGCTGCGACCGCCCCCTCCAGATTTCCGTATTCCTCTTTCCTCTCACCCAGTGCGATCAGGTCGTATACCTCTATATAAGCCTTTGCCCGATCCAGCTGGCTGCCAATATAATCTTTTCCAACGTTTCCCGCCTTTTGTGACATCTCTCCTGCTGTAAGGTACAATTCCTGTGCTTTCTCATATTCCCCGGCTGAGAGTGTCTCATCTGCAAGGATGATCTGTTCTGCCACCTTTTGATACTTGGCTGCCCATGCGGCTTCCACCTCCCGCTTTAAGCTGACTGCCAGCTTCCCCGCCTGACTGTATTCCTCTACGGCTCTCTGGTAATTGTCATTGCTCAGATAAAGCTCCCCGTCTGCCAAACACGCCGCCAGCTCTTTTTCTTTGCTCTGTATGTTGGCGTGCCTAAGAAACAGTGCCGTGCCGATGCCTGCGACCGCCAGCACGATAGGAATGGCAACCATGAGTATCTTCTTGAAGCTCCACGGCTTTTTCGGTGACTGATACACTTTTTGGGCAAAGGTAACTGCCATCGTATAATTGTCGATCTCTGAGGTGTCCTGCTGCTCTAAAATCATATCTTCTGTTCGATAAAGCACCTCCTCCGGTTCTTTGGCATCACGGATGATCTCCAACAGCTTTTCATCCGGGCACTGCTCCCACACGCCTCTTGTGAGCAATAGGAAAACATCCCCGTTTTCCAGCTTTCTCTTTTTGGATATCTGGATTTTTGGAGTTCCCCTCTCCCCCAAAAAAGAATACAGGTTATTGCGTTCCTCATGGGCTGCCGCCTGGTCAAGCGTTATTTTTTCAGCCTCCACCAGATTACTTGTCAGGGACTGGTCGGTTGTCTTTTCCAGGATTCTGTCATTGCGGATCAAATAGTAGCGGCTGTTTCCCACATATACATACCGGATCTTCTGGTAATCGGTAACCGCGACAACAGCAGACGCTTTTAGATGCATTCCCGCTTTCTGCCGGAGAAGTTCCGTATGTGCACGGTGTGCCATCCGTTTTAAACGCCCTTTTCCCATAGACGGCACTTCCGTAAAATCACGGATGATGCTTTCCACTACAAGCTTTGCACTATTGATGGAAGAATCTCCATCCAGACTGTCCGCCAGAACATAGCAGGCAAAAATCATCCATCTCCACATAGCCAAAGTAGTCACGATTGGATAACTTTTGTCCTTCCTCTGACATATTGACAGTTTGAAATTCCGAATTTATTCTTCTCATGCCATTCCTCCACACGAATGATCTGCCCCGGTGTTCCCCGGAACCCGCAGGAGGATCACGCTTCCGTTCTCCTTCTGCGTTCCTTCTTTTTGTTCTGCTGCCCAGGCAATTTTCCCCGCCTTTTCAAACAAACTCCCCTGCTCTACCAAAATATCCTCGATTTCACTCCACGATACTTCCTCAAAGATCCCGCTCGTCGCCAGCATCACCACATCTTCCGGCCTGGTCAGGATCGGCTGGCTCTCAACTTCAATTTTGCGAAACCCATCCATTCCCACGTAGTTCCACATCCTTTTTTCTTCCATGCTCCACACCGCTTCCTGTCTGGAAATCTTTCCGTCCTTCCACGCTTCCTCCGCCAGAACATCCAGCGTGTGCCCTTTGCTCAGCGGAATGATCTCGCCCCCACGAAACAGTGCGATCCGAATATTCCCGGCGAGCGCATAGTACAGCTTCGTCCCATTTACAAAAACTGCTCCAAGACTTGTCCCGCCCTTAGACCGCTCCAGCGTCATCTGAACCCTTCTGTTTGCCTCGTAAAACGACATGCGGAAAAAGTGATCCGGCTCACTCAAAAATGTATAAGGCTCATATCTGTCCAGAATGGTATCCATCGCAATCTGTGCACAGACTTCCCCTATATTTCGTTTTCCGATCCCGTCTGCGATCACCGCCAGAGCGCCTGCCTGCGTCCTTTCCGCCCGCACTCTGTCAGACTGGATCTCTTTATTCCCCATCGTCTGGGCAATTCCTGTATCCAGATACAGACCGGAATCCCCACAATCCCTCAGATCCGTTTCCCTCTGTGCAAAACCGACCAAAAGCCGGACGATCACTGCGGTTACCAGGCACGCCAGAACAATCACGCCGATCATTTCTGTCTCCGTCATACCCATGCTCTCATCCTCTCCTATTTCACGTCATCCCATGAAAAATTTGTTCCGCACAATGCAACGAATAAAAACCGGCTTTTTCCCATGCTTATGATGTCGTAAGGCTTTAACTCCGTGGGAACGTATACCGGCTCATCGTTTAAATAGGCAAGTCCCGAGGAGTCGCCGGGCAGGATCATCGTATTCAGCTTTTTGTCGTCATACACAATAATGGTATGATTTTTCCGGTCTATTTCGTTATCCCCCAGAATCTGAATATCCATATCATCTCCTCTTCCCACAAAATTTTTCCCTTTGTATATCTTATAATCCATTCCAACCCTGGCTCCTTCAATGCAGATCAACCAGCCGCACACTGGCCGCACCTCCTTTTCCAGAATATCCAGTGGAGGCTCAAAACCAGCCGGCTTTGCTCCCTCTGTCTCTTTCTGGCGGCGCTCCATTGAACAGAAAGGGCATAGATCCCCATAACGTTTCCGGTTATATATATGTCCATACATACATTTTTCCATCTGTTTTACTCTCCTTATCTCTTGGCTTCCTAACTCTTTTCTCTGGGATTACGATAAAAGAAGTCTGGTTTTTGCAATATAGAGGATATCCCCGGGTGCTACCCTGCAGGGACGTCCCATGACTTTGTAACACTCCCCGTCGTCCGCCTTCCGTACCCTGACTCCATTTTGGGATCCCAGATCCTCTATGTACCATTGTTCCATGCAAAAATTGAGGGCAGCGTGTTCATAATCTATAAATGCGCTAAAAGCACAGTCCTCCAAATCCACATCCACATCGTCCTCTCCGCCCGATTTTCCAATTAAAATGGAAATCCGTCCTGCGATATCCCACGACTTGACCGGTTGATCCTCCTCATCCAGTAAAATCAGACGACCGGTTTCCTGTACTCCTGTCTTGGAAGGCTCCTGCTTTTCCTGAATATTCTCTTTTCTTTTTTGACAATATACCTGATAAATAAGATCAGCCAGTGCAAGAACACCGACAAAAACCAGCAGATAAAAAATCAGCAGGGACTGCTCAAGCCTATGGGATTCAAAATAGATCTGAACGCATAATATTACGCTACACAGCAGGATTACCATGTCTGCACCAGTCTTTATCCAACGGTTCTTTTTCATCCCTTTTCCCCTCCTCGTTTCCCATCCACTCTCCCGAAAAACCGACCAAATAACTCCTCCGGGCATATCGGTTCCTGGTTTCTTTGCACTCTGTCTTTCGGATGTTGATACGTTTCCATTCCTTTCCTCGGCTGAAAACCAAAAAACTGCTCAAACTGACTTTGATTAGAAAATGTAGTATTCTCTCGTTGTCCTGATGATCTGGAAACTGTTTTTTGGGTTCCATGCGAAGCATTTCCGACATCTGATGAGGATTCCCTTTTCCTTCCCTCATCATAACGTCTTCTTTTTTCCTCTTCTCCCAGACACCCATAGGCTTCCTGGATCTCATACATCTTCTGCATCTTGACCGCGTCATCCCTTACCGCATCCGGATGATATTTTTTTGCAAGTCTCCGGTATGCTCTTTTTATTTCCTGACTATCTGCATTTTCCGATATTTCCAGTATGGCATAATAATTTTTCATCCCCGTACCCCTGCTTTTCCTTTCAAAAAAAGCTGCCCAGTAAACAGGCAGCTCTTTTCATACTTTTTTAAACCGTTTGCGGAAAGCCTCTTATGATACGCTGTATCCGCCTTCTACCGCAACCTGCGCCATCTTGTCTTTCTTCTGCTTGATGATAAGTGTAAAGCTTCCAACGCCTTCCACATCTCCATAATCTTCCCTGTAATCAACGACAAAAGCATTTGGGTATGTATACTTGCGCACAACCTGGGATGCCGCAATCACCTCTATGCTCACCTTTCTGTAACAGTCAGATTTCTCTGCCGGAACTAACGCCCAAAGCCCAAGCTGTCTGGTATTGTCAAACGGATCTCCGTCAACGGCAGTTAAGATCTTGCCGGTGATCGTCACCGTGCTTCCCATATCTGTCGAACGCGCATTGCTGTCGTGCGGAATATCCGTGCGAAACTTTACGCCGGTAATAATCGTAGTTCCCAATTCAATCGTTGATGGTCCTTCCACCTTTAATTTAAATCCCATAATATCTCCTTCCTGCTGTGTCTCCGTGAAACATCAAATTGCATGATTTCCTGCCTACTCTCCGCTGAATCCACCCTCAAATTTCAGGTTCGTCATCTTGTCCTTTTTCTGCTTGATGAGAAGATGAAATGTCCCGGCACCCGTATCGTCCGTAAAATCCTCTTCGTAATCTACCACAAACGCATTCGGGATCGTAATCTGGCGAACGATCTGAGAGGCATTTACCACGTCAATCTGGACTTTCCGGTAACAGTCGGAATTCTCTGCCGGAATCAGCGACCATCTTGCCAGCTTGCTGGTGTCGTCCGCAGCTTCACCGTTTACGGACGCCAGTATCTTTCCCGTGATCAGGATACTTGATCCCAGATCCGTAGAACGTGCATTGCTGTCATGCGGAATATCAGCCCCAAATTTCACTCTTTCAATACTGGTCTCCGGAAGATTCACTGACTCGCTCCCTTCAATTTTCAAACGTAATCCCATTCTTCTTTCCTCCCTTAATCCTTTTTACTTTTTTTTCTTACTTATTTTATAGACTGCAAATGTGAGAGCTACCACAAATGCAATATCCACCAGGTATCTTAAATGTTCATACATATATTCTCAGCCTCCCGACTTTTCCCCGGCTTTTCTGGTAAGCTGAACCTTTAAGTTTCTGGTGGTATTTGCAAAAGTCACCATAACATTACAGATTCCATACTTCTCATCAATGGTGTAATCCAATTCATCACCATCTTGAAGAATAGAGTTGATATGCTGCCGGTCTGCATCCCAGCGGCTCTTCTGGCTGTTTGGATTGCTGCTGAAAAACTTCAATATCTTATCCTGTTTAAAATCACCGCTGTAAAAGCGGAGCATCCTCTCAATATATGTGACCACAAGCGTCTTGTAAATAGGTTCAAACTGCGTGCCGTTGTTAAGCAGATTTCGTGCCTTATAGACCGTGATATTCTTAATCTCTTTTCCCTTGTGCTGCGCATTATCCGATGAAAATACAAAGCCAAACCCAGTGTTGTTAATGGAATTCTTAATGACATTTGTAAAACCGGAGATTTCTTTTGTCAGACTCGTGGATGCCAGAAGTGCATTGTCATCCGCCTCCACGTCAAATCTCACTCCCGGATACTCTTTGCTTGTATTGTGAAACCGTTCCTTTAAGTACTCCGGGCACTGCCATGCAGCCGTAATCCCTGCTGCCTCATAAGCCGCCCCTACATAGATCCCTTCCAGCCACATTTTCATGATGTCTTCTTTTTCACTGGAAAGCGAGACATTGCCGTCCTCGTCCATCACCATTTTCCTGTCAAGGATCAGTCCCGACTTATCTTTTGGAATGATCGTTGCATTTGGAATACACGGAACCGCAAATTCACTGTATTCCTTTTTCATCAAAGGCGTGCATTTTTCCTTAAATACCCCGATACCCTCTGTTGCAACATAATTAAAGGTGGTTTCCTCCCCAGTCTGGAAACTGAAAAATGTCGTGATCCGGTACGGCTGGATGGCATTCATCAGAATCGACAGATTCTCCATCGTATTTGTTCCCGCCTTCTCCTGCCTCTGGTTCCCTGCAAAGCGGACTCTCTGCAGCTTACCGCCGCTGCTCTGGTTTAACTCCACATCCGGCACAATCGCAAACCACACCGTGTTTTCAAACTCATTTTTATCATTCGTCGTATTTAAGTAAGTTAAGAGCCTCGGAAGATTGCTTGCCTTTACCAGCATATCCAGGGAGATATTACTGATCAAAAGTTTCGGCTGCATCCCTTTCTCTTTTACCTGATACTGGTCAAAAAAGATTTTTCACTCCCAGGATTTTTTCGATCAAAGGCTTTACCGCCTTGATCAAAGTCATCCTTGCTCTTCTTGTAAATTCAAGATACTGGTTATAATTTCGCACTTCCGCCTGCCGGTCTATCTCGCTCTCCATCGTAGACCCCAACGGGCAGAACGTGCGGACGACCAGATCGCGCACATAATCCGACTGCAAATCATTTAATGCGTCGTAATCCTCTTTGAATGCCTCGATCAGCCCCGTGTTGATCTGATCGTCAACCACTGCAAGCTGGGTGTTCTCCTCCTGCTTCATCTCCAGGATCTTGAGTTCGCCGTCTTCCCCCATGCTCAGCAAGCCTGCCTTAAACTCCTGACTCCCTGCTTCGTTTCCCCATCGCCCAACAGCAGACGCGTTTTGGCATCCTCTATTGCAAGCGGCAGCATCGCAAGTACATGATTGTAATTCTGGCTTGCCTGCTCAAACTGATCGTTCAAACGGTCACCCAGATCCAGCTTTTTTGGATCCTCATCGTCCAGCTGCACATACTTTTCATAAGTATACTGGATCTCCCTCCGAACCTGACGGATATCCTCCATGATCTTTTTCGGAGAAATCATATCCAGCACATTGCTGAACGTAAAATCCACATTGGCAACTCCCTGCGCACTTCTGGCTTCCAGAAGAGTAATCAGCATATTGAGCAGGTCATTATTCTCATTCAATGGAATTTCCGTGATGCAGTTATCGGGAATATTCTCCGGGCGCACAAGACTGTATTTCATCTCGCCTGTATTCGCATCGCAATAGGAATACACAACTGGCCTCGTCTTTTCAAGAAACTCATCAAAACTGGATACAAGCAGTTCCTCATTGATCTCTTTCATCTTGTCGTCATCCAGACTGCTCTTTCCCCTTACATCCCCGATCAGGGTAAGAATGTTTTTCGTTCCGGATTGATTTCTGCGAACAACAGAGTCCGGTTGGTTTGTGTGATTGTTTCCATGAATTCTCACGTCCTCCTATTCTTTGGTCTTTATTGGATCACCGCAATGTAATGTATTTCCAGCTCATAGCTCCCGTCCTGGGGCATGATATAAATGACATCCCCGAAACCGACGCTGTACTGTATCTGCTTACATGCGATGGAATTCCCGATCATGACGACACTTTTTGATGTGTGATATAAAATCATTCGTCTGTCTTCATCTGCCATCAGATGTATTTCGTTCAATTCCATTGCACGGACTGCATCCGGATATTCCTCCAGAAGCGCTCCCAGTATCAGTTTATTTTCCCTGACCTTATAAAGTTCAAATGACAGTGGTGGAATCTCCTTCTCTGCATCCGGCTGTGCAGTAAAATAAGCGTCCATCCTGCCACAGAAATGATTTTTCTTTGTCTCCTCCGCCAGACGTTCCAGCGCAGGTCTAGGTTTGTGCGTGATCTTCCAGATCACAATCCCTGCGGCTCCTACTGCCAGAAGGGCAAATACCCAGCCAAATGCCTTCCAAAGCGGTGTAATTTCTATTTCATATTCATAGGTATAAGCGCTCTCCCCATCCGAAACCTCCAGCAATATCGTCTGTGTCCCTGATTTTAAGGGGTGGACTGTCAGGACATTGTTGGAAAGCTCCGCATCGAGATATTCTCCGGAATCCGTTTGCAGTAAATATGTCAGCGGATCCCCATCCGGATCTGTAAAATACTCGTCCAGCACATAGAACCGTTCCCGGGTAAGTACCGTAAACCGTTCATCCGCTGGCAGCGCCCCGTTTGGTTTGCGGTTCTCCACCACAACAGAGATTGGCTCAAAGGAACTGTTTCCCATGCCGTCTTCCATGTACGCCTGAAAAAACCACGTCCCTGACTGCTCCATAATCACCTGCCCCTGCATAGATCCGCCGGAAGGTTCGATCTCCAAAAAACTTTCCGGTGTATCCCCCTCTTCCCCGTCACCGATGGAAAACTCATAAATAAAATTTTCGTAAAGATTTTCATCAGACACTGCATTTCCGCTTTTATCGCGAAAATACAGCTTGTACGAAAGCGGCTCATTCTTATATACAGTGGTATCAAGCTCTAGGACAGGGGTCAGCGAACGGTAGCTGAATAAATATATTTGAAGTTTTTGATTCTCCAAAGTTTCCGCCTGCACCGTGAGTTCCCTGATGCTACTGTCAATGTCTGTGATCTTTCCCACCGCGTAATTTCCGAGGTTCATCGTTTCGATCTCCCGGTCTCCATACAAAATGCCCACATCCCCGATCTTTCTCGGGGAAATCAGCAGCACATCCATTTCATCCAGATAATTTTCCTCTAAACTGATCCTGATATTTTGGATCCCGGGTGCAAACACGCTTTCGGTAATCTCCCGTATGTTGTAATCCAAGTTCGTACCAAAAATTCCATACAACACTTCAATGAGACTTTCTGGTGTTTCTGCCGTATACATCTGTGCCAGTGTATTTTCTGAGATTTCTTTCAGGGTCTGCGTATTTCCGTCATAATCGCCGAATGCTATTGTGTAGATCCTGATTCCCGTCCGTGCACATTCCTGTGCAACAGCAGTCATATCCTGTTTGGATATCTCTGTGGTCCTTCCCGTGTCAGATCCCTTTAAATCTGCCTCGCCGTCCGAAATCAGGACGATTACCTGCTTTCTTCCGGAAGGCTTCCCCAGCAATTCGTAACCGTAGGACAATCCAAGTCCAATATCTGTATTGCCTGCATACTGTTCCTGGTCAATCAGCTCTTTTAACTTCGCCCTCTCCTCCTCAGTCTGTATCGTAAGCGGGGAGGTAGACGTAAGAATACGGTCATTGTATGCCACAAAGCCCACGCGGATATCCGCACTGTGTACGGTATCTACAAATGCCTTCACCATCCCCCTTGCAATATCCTGCGAATCATTCGTTTTCATGGAACCGCTGTAATCCATGACAAACATGACATCCAGTCCATTTTTTGTGCTGACAAATTCCTCCGCATAAACAGACCGAGGGCAGAAAAGTATAAAAACAGACACAGTATCCATACCATCCCATTTTTTTCATTTCCTGCCCTCCCAATTCATACACTATTTTTTGTTTTTCTTCGGTCTCTTCGGCTGATGCATTCCAAACTCAGAAGCTCTACCATCTGCTCTCTTCGCAGCACTATTCGCCACTTTTGCTAACACCTGAAGCACTTCTCTTTTCATAGTTGCTAATCCCTCCTATTCTCATTAAAATTGTTATTGCTATGAATGCACTTATTAGACTGGTTTCCATCTGAACCAGACGGACCATCCATAAGATGATTCCTACTACAAGCCAAAAAATGTAAATTTGTATGCTTCTTCTTCTAAATATCCTTCTTTCATCCTCAATTAGTATCCGGTTTTTATGTTCTATCGGTGCCATTTTTATGATATGCCACCCTAAAATTACTGCTGTTATCCAAAATGGAATCAGTATTAACTCTTCATATTGTGCCAACCTTACCGAAAAGCTAAGACATACTATGATTGTAAGCCCAAAAGAAAAGAAACATTTTATATAACTGTCTGCATGATACCCCCCGCAGAAGAATCTCAAACTCACAAATACCAGATAAAACAGTATGGCCTCCGCTAGCATATTTAATCCAAGGCCTACGGAGAGCACTATCAATCCGTTTATCATGTTTGCAATTGTTATTTCAAACCCATATTTATAAGTGTCTTTCTCATCTGCAGTGATAATCTTTTCCTGCAATAATAATGTTGATAAATAAGCAGATATCCTCTCCAGCACGATACTAATCTCTTTCTTTTGATTCATCTTCCAAATTTAGATGTTAATTTTTAACCCATTATGACAAATTCAGGTTTTAAAAACAACTAGTTCGTCATTATCAGTAAGTTTTTCATCATAAACGGTACTTTTTTTGTAAAAAACTGTCGAAAATCGGTTCAATAGTCATCCGAGATTCACGTTTTGTAAACGAGTTTCACATTTTGAAAGCGACCTGCAAATTTTGTACCCGACTTTCCACTTTTGTAATGACTTTCCCGTTTTTTCCCTTGCTTTTATGATA
>ENA-OPYX01001342-OPYX01001342.1-human-gut-metagenome-genome-assembly--contig:-NODE-1342-length-13293-cov-4.581574_pt1 | contig 13293 bp, 12 predicted proteins | sample MGYA00242639_ERZ504486 | MGnify/ENA primary metagenome ERZ504486 (study PRJEB26092, sample SAMD00036296) | human gut metagenome | host: Homo sapiens | study: EMG produced TPA metagenomics assembly of... | reverse complement strand
ATATCACACCCCCTTACCTATGCGTAAAATATTATTAAAAATTGCAGTAATTAGGCTAATTTTATTAAAAAAGAATTAAAAAGGCACAAAAAAGCACCCTGCCGTGAGTCGCCCCAAAAAGTTAGACTAAAAATCTAACGATTTTGGGAGCGGTTCAAAGCAAGGTGCAATTTTGAAATACAGGTATAAAAATGTAACTTGTAAATTAAAGAATGTCGATATGCTCGCCGTTGAGAGCCTTGTTCATACTTCTTACTGCGCAGAATTTACCGCACATTGAGCAAGTATCTTCGTGCTCGGGTTTGCGGTCATCACGAATTTTTCTTGCGGTTTCGGGGTCAATGGCACAATCCCATTGAGCCTCCCAATCAAGCTTTCTTCTTGCGTCTGCCATTTTGTCGTCAATTTCTCTTGCGCCGCGCACACCTTTTGCAATATCGGCTGCGTGCGCCGCAATTTTAGAGGCAATAATTCCCTGCTTTACATCGTCAACATTCGGTAAAGCCAAATGCTCGGCAGGAGTGACATAACAAAGGAATGCGGCACCCGAAGCAGCGGCAATAGCACCGCCGATTGCGGAAGTAATATGGTCATAACCCGGGGCAATATCTGTCACCAACGGGCCTAAAACATAGAACGGAGCACCGCAGCAGATTGTCTGCTGAATCTTCATATTAGCCTCTATCTGGTCCATCGGCATATGACCCGGACCCTCTACCATTACCTGAACATCTTTTGCCCATGCTCTTTTTGTAAGCTCGCCAAGACGCACAAGCTCCTCAATCTGACAAACATCGGAAGCGTCTGCAAGGCAGCCCGGACGGCAAGCGTCACCGAGAGAAATTGTTACATCGTACTCACGACAGATGTCGAGTATTTCATCGTAATACTCATAAAACGGGTTTTCGTTGCCTGTCATACACATCCAGGCAAACACAAGTGAACCGCCACGGGAAACTATGTTCATCTTTCTTTTATGCTTTTTAATCTGCTCAATAGTCTTTCTTGTAATACCGCAATGGAGTGTTACAAAGTCAACACCGTCCTGTGCGTGAAGTCTTACAACATCAATAAAATCTTGTGCTGTAAGTGTATCAAGGTCACGCTGATAATGAATAACGGAATCGTAAACAGGTACAGTACCAATCATTGCCGGACATTCGCTTGTGAGCTTTCTGCGGAAAGGAATTGTGTTGCCGTGCGACGAAAGGTCCATAATTGCGTGAGCGCCCATATTTACAGCCTGCATAACCTTTTCCATTTCAATATCATAATCTTTGCAATCTCTTGAAATACCGAGGTTTACATTTATTTTTGTTTTTAGCATTGAACCTACACCCTCTGGGTCAATGCACTTATGGTTTTTATTTGCGCAAATTGCCACCTTGCCCTCTGCTACGAGCGGCATAAGTTCTTCTACTGTCATTCTTTCTTTTTTAGCTACGATTTCAAGTTCCTTTGTTACAATTCCCTTTCTTGCAGCCTCCATCTGTGTTGAATATTCTCTCATATTTCATCTGCCTTTTCATTTAAAATTTTTTAAAATATAGTTATGCATCAGCGGACCTCTGCCTTTGCCGAGGTCAAGTTTTACGCCGATTGCTTTTGTTACATACGCCTTTGCGTTCTCAACGGCTTGAGGAATTTCAAAGCCTTTCGCAAGATTGCTTGCTATTGCGCTTGAAAGCGTACATCCGGTGCCGTGAGTATTGGGATTGTCAATTCTTACCGAGGGGTAAGTATAAAACTCGCCGTCAGAGTAAAGCAAATCATCACTGCAATCCTCTAAATGACCGCCCTTACAGAGTACGGCACAGCCGTATTTATCGGAAATTATTTTAGCGGCATTTTGCATATCCTGTAAATTTTTGATATTAATTCCGCTCAAAATTTCAGCCTCGGGTACATTCGGAGTGGCAAGTGCGGAAATCGGCAAAAGGTATTTTTTCAGATTTTCAAGTCCCTGCTCACTTATGAGCCTGCTGCCGCTGGTAGATACCATTACAGGGTCGGTCACAATATTTTTTGCTTTGTAAAAATTGAGCTTGTCAGCAATTACTTTTGCGGAATTGTTGCCGTAAACCATACCTATTTTTACTGCGTCGGGAAAAATATCGGTAAACACACAGTCAAGCTGATTTGCTATAAACTCGTCGCTCGTCTGCTCAATACCGTATACTCCCGTTGTGTTTTGCGCCGTAAGGGCGGTAATGACGCTCATTGCATAGCAATAGTGCATTGTTATTGTTTTTATATCAGCCTGTATTCCCGCTCCTCCCGAGCAGTCGCTGCCGGCTATTGTCAATACAGTTTTCAAACTAACCTCCGTAAATTACGCTGTCTGCAAGTTTTCTTAATTCCTGTGCGGAAGTATAAACATTCTCTGCGCCGAAAAGTGCGCTTACAACTGCCACACCGCTGATTTTGCAGCCCTCAAGCTGAGAAATATTCCCTGCGTTTACACCGCCGATTGCTACAACGGGAATACTGAGCGAGGTGCAAATTTCTTTGAGCCTTTGAGTGCCAATATATTTTGCGTCTGCCTTTGTAAGTGTGCCGAACACCGCACCGCTGCCTATGTAATCCGCTCCGCTCTGCTCTGCTTTTTTTGCAAGTTCAATTGTGCGTGCCGAGCCGCCGATTATTTTATCTTTACCGAGGATTTCTCTCGCCTTGGCAAGCTCCATATCATTCTGACCGAGGTGCACACCGTCAGCACCTGTCTTTATTACAACATCTGCGTTATCGTTAATGATCAACGGTGCGTTATACTTTTGGCAAATTTTAAGCAGACTGTCTGCCTCTTTACAGAGCGTATCAAAATCGACTTCCTTATCTCTTAACTGAATCATTGTTGCGCCGCCCGATAAAGCCTGCTCAACGCTGTACTCAAGTCCACGGTCGCCTATGCATTTTCTGTCTGTAATCGCATATAACGCAAGCATATTTTTGTCAAATTTCACGCTGTATCACCCCAATTCACGCTTAATTTTCATAACTTCGTCATTTATATTTTCACTCTGCATAAGAAGTGACATAACGCATACACCGGCAAAATTCTTTCTGTTTAGGGATTTTAATTCTTTTGCGGTATCGGCATTTATGCCGCCTATTGCGTAGGCGGGAATATTTACACTGTCACACACATTCCGCAAAAAATTTACCCCTTTACCCTTTAGTCCTTTTTTGCAGTCGGTTTCAAAAATATTACCTGCCGTAATGTAATCCGCTCCGTTTTCTTCGGCAAATATTGCGTCCTCCGTACTGTGTACGGAAGTTCCGAGCAAATCAAAATCCTCTCTGCCCTTTAAATCTTTAAACGCACCGAAAGGCAGATGAATTTTTTTAACACCGAGTTTTACAGCGGTTTCGGGAAAATTATGTATAATCAATTTGTCTTTGTCACAAACCGAAAGCACATTTTTTGCAAGATTGAAGTATTCCTGTTCGGAAAGATATTTCTCCCTAAGAATTATATATTGTGTATCGGAATCGGATATTTTTTGTATTTTCTGTAAAAAATCATCTTTGCAAAGCGGCTTTGCCGTCACGCTTACTACATTACACATAGATGTAATCACTCATAACGGGCTGTAAGCCCTTATCGGTAAGAGCCTTGTAAACCTCGTCAACATTTCTGCTGTCTGAAATTTCAAACTGCTCGTCGCCCTTTTTCTCTCTTTCACCGTCGTGACCGCCTATTCCAACATCTACGCCTGCGGAAATCTTAGTTGCCGCAATGTCAACCACATTGTCACGGAAGCGCTGACACTCCCTCGTTGAAATAGTAATGCTTGCAAACGGCATAAACAATCTGTACGCACAAATAACCTGCAAAAGCTGCGGTTCGTGTACATCTTTCGGATTGATTTTATCGTTATTGATAATCGGTCTTAATCTTGGGCAGGAAAAAGCAATTTCTGCGTGCGGATACTTTCTTTGAATAAGATAAGCGTGCATACCTGTGGCAAATGCGTCTTTACGGAAGTCGCTAAGTCCTAAAAGCGCCGCAAAACCTACTCCACGCATACCGCCCATCAAAGCTCTTTCTTGAGTATTTACTCTGTACGGGAAAATTCTCTTATGACCCGCAAGGTGGAGCGTTTCGTATTTATCGGAATTATAGGTTTCCTGAAAAACGGTTACATAGTCGGCACCGCATTCGTGCACATAACGGTACTCGTCGCTGTTCATCGGATATACTTCAAGTCCTACGACTTTAAAGTACTTTCTCGCAATTTTGCAAGCCTCGCCGATATACTTAACATCCGACATTTTTTTGCTTTCGCCTGTCAGAATAAGTATTTCCTGCAAGCCTGTCTTTGCAATTGCCTGCATTTCGTGCTCGATTTCCTCTGCGTTCAGCTTTGCACGGTGAATTTTATTGTGACAGTTAAAGCCGCAGTAAATACAGTAATTCTCACAATAATTTGAAATGTAAAGCGGTGTAAACATATTTACGGAATTACCGAAATGCTTTTTGGTTTCTGCTCTTGCAGCCTCTGCGATTTCTTCAAGCAAAGGTAATGCCGCAGGCGAAAGCAAAGCCTTAAAATCGTCAACAGTTTTTTCATCGTGCTCAAGTGCCCGTCTTACATCGTTTTCGGTATAAATCGACGGGTCATATCCATTCATTTCTGCAATTACTCTGTCGGGTATATCAGAATCAATCTGCTCCATATCGGGCAGATATTTCATATGGTCAATTCTTTCTTCCATTGTTCACGCCTCAACTTTCAAGAAATCCCGTAAGAGGTGATGATGCAGACGCACCGTTCTCAATTACTCTGCCAAGACCTGAAAGGTAAGCCTGTCTGCCTGCCTCAATCGCCTTTTTAAATGCGTTTGCCATCATAGGAATATCACCCGCAGTTGCAATGGCGGTATTGCTCATTACAGCCGCCGCACCCATTTCCATAGCCTCGCAAGCCTGCGACGGTCTGCCGATACCTGCGTCAACAATAACAGGCAAGTCTATTTCGTTGATGATGATTTTAATAAATTCCTTTGTTGCTATTCCCTTGTTTGAACCTATCGGAGAGCCGAGCGGCATAATTGCGGCAGCACCCGCATCTCTTAAACTTCTTGCCACATTAAGGTCCGGATACATATACGGAAGTACGATAAAGCCCTCTTTGCAGTGCTCGGTTGCCTTTATTGTTTCGTAATTGTCGGGCAAAAGGTACTTTGAATCTCTGATTACCTCAATTTTAATAAAGTCGCCGCAGCCTGCCTCTCTTGCAAGTCTTGCAATTCTTACAGCCTCATCGGCATTTCTTGCACCCGAGGTATTGGGCAAAAGAGTAACATTCTTAGGAATATAGTCAAGAATATTTGCAACCTTGCCTGTTACAGCTCGTCTTAATGCAAGAGTAATAATCTCTGCGCCTGCATTTTCAACTGCCGCTTTTATAAGGTCAAGCGAATACTTACCCGAACCCAGAATAAATCGGGAATTAAATTCGTGTCCGCCTAAAATCAGCTTATCATTTTCCATTATTATTATCTCCTTTATAATTTAATGCGGAAAACTCAACAACCGCCGCCGACAAAATTTACGATTTCTACTACATCTCCGTCTTTGAGAACAGTAGCGGCGTAATTTGCCTTCGGCAGAATTTCCTCGTTAAGCTCAACCGCAATTCTCTGCGGTGAAATTGAATTTTCTTCAAGGTACTGCATAAGTGAAATTTCAATTTTATCAATATCAACTCCGTTTATTCTTATCATAACTTCACCTCCGAAAAGCAAAAAATAAAGTGCGCCGAACCGACGCACTTTGTATGTAAAATATTTACCGTAAGCCTATAACAAACTTACGCTGCAAAGTCCCTCCGTTGGCATTATCCAAATCAGGTTTACGGTCGAAATGTCAATTCATTTCCTCTCAGCCACTCGGCTCCCGTTTTGTATTGTTTTCTTTATTATAGTACCAAATTAATGAAATGTCAAAACAAATTTATAAAAAATCCGACAAATTATTACTGCTTATCCCAACTGTCTTTCTCTTTTTTAGCCTTGGGATTATCCCAACTGTCGTAATTATTACTGCCTGCATTCACTTCATAACCGTCGTGTGTATCGCAGTTTTCACCTGTAAAGCCGGGATTACTGCTGTAATCGGGATTGAAGTTTTGAGGATTTGCATTATAATTTCTGTTGTAATTTTGCGCATTGTTTTGATTATAATATGCGTTGCGCTGGTTATTGTAGTAAGCGTTCGGATTGCTGTTCTGTCCGTAAAAATTATTTGGATTTACTCCGCCGTTCGGATAATACTTTGTGTTGTATCCGTGGTTGCCCTGCGGTCTGTAATCGTTCGGGAATTGTGTATCGGCATAAATATCTGTCTGATACTTTTTTATAATATTGCAAACTTCAACATAATCGGGAATATCGGAAATAGTAAAATTATCAGAATGTCTGTTGCCCGAACGAACAGCGGCGTAATGATGACATTCGGAAATAACATCGCCTACTCCGAGCCACTGGTCAAAAATACCTCTGTGAATATACACATGCGAAAGGTCTGTAAAAGGCTTAAAATTATACTGTTTGGAAAAACAGCCGTTTGTACTGTAAATGCCTTTATCGGTAATGGCATATTCCGTATTTTTCAGCTTTCTGAAAGAAAAAATAACACCGCCGAGATATATCCATACAGGCATTAAATGAAGAGCGAAAAAGCCGACAAACATCCATACGCTTGAGTCTAACTCAGAAAGGTCACTTGAGAAAATTTGACTTATAAACATAAAGTCAAACATAAACCAAATGAAAGCAAAAATAAGCATTGGGTTAAAAATACACTCAAGCACAAAGCACGACTTCTTAGGTCTGCCCGACCACACAATTCGTTCGTTATTCATCATATTTTTTAAGTCATCGCTTACCTTGTAATCATCATACATAATTTGTTCTCCTCACATTTTCCTGTAACAATTTATAGACTTCCATATAATCTGAAATATTTTTTATTTTAAGCGGAGCCATATTTACGGGCGTCAGACTTCCTATTTTCTGTTCGGGAAACTCAAAACTTAAAGTCACGGTACCCGTCTTACACAAGATGTCAGAAATTTCTTTCCTAATCTGAATATCGTAAATCTCTCTGTACGGCTTATAATACAGCTTTTTTGAAAACAAGCCTTTTGTAAGAAACACTCCGCAGTCGGTTATTGCATACTCGGCATTTTTATACTGCCTCACGGAAAAGGCAAAACCGATTACATACAAAATTGTCGGCAGTATATTCAAAAAGATAAACAGGTAAAATCTGAATGCGTATTTAAATTCATCGGCAGGTTCTCCGAGAAACATCGGTGCTTTAGGCGTAAGAGGTGCATCGCCGTTTATATACGCAATCAAAACATAAACCGAAATCAGCAAAGAAAAAATCAGCATAGGATTAAAAAAATCTTTGCAATACCGCACATTTTCTCTCTGGTTTTCCTTTTCGCAAAAACTGTCTGACTGCCGACTGCCATTTTTAAAGTATCGGTCAAAGTATAATCGTAATTCAAAATCAATACCCTCTGTGTAACAGTAAAATTTTGTCTATTTGTTGTATATTTCATCTTATTATAATACATAATTTTGCAAAAGTCAAAAGAATATTTTTGAATAAAAAGTATAAAAAATAAGTTTATTCGGCAAATGTAATGTAATCTTAACAAAATATGTAATATACGGTTGTCGGTAAATGTAAATTTAAATGTTATTTTTCTTTATTGATATTAAAACCTTGTATAATTTTTGATAAAATAGAAAAAAATTATAAAGGTAGTGTTTTTAATGGCTAATAAAAATCTTATTGACCTTGACGCAATGTCGAAAAAACAGCTTGATATGCTGATTAAAAAAGCTAAAAAAATTATGGAAAATCCTGCTGATTACAGACACGCCTGCGACGGCAAAATTCTTGCCACGCTTTTCTACGAGCCGAGCACAAGAACTCAAATGTCTTTTCAGACTGCAATGCTAAAGCTCGGCGGCAGAACAATCGGTTTTGACAATCCGCTCAATTCTTCCGTTGCCAAAGGTGAAAGTCTTAAAGATACCATGACAATTGTAGGCGGCTATGCCGACATTATCGCAATGCGCCACCCTGTAGAGGGTTCTGCAATGGCTGCGTCTATGTATGCAGGCGTTCCGTTTATCAACTGCGGCGACGGCGGACATCTTCACCCTACACAAACTCTTGCCGATATAGTTACTTTAAGCTGCGAAAAAGGCAGACTTGATAACCTTAAAATCGGTATCTGCGGCGACCTCTTAAACGGCAGAACCGTACATTCACTCATAAAGGCACTTTCGCAGTACGATAACAATTCATTTGTGCTTATTTCCACAAAAGAATTACAAGTACCGCTTTACATTATTGATATTCTTGAAAAGAATAACTGTAAATATGAATTTTCAAATGACCTTGCAAGTTCTATTTCCGACCTTGATGTACTTTATATGACAAGAATACAGCAGGAACGCTTTGCAAGCAAAGAGGAATACGAAAAGCAGAAGTATGTATTTGTTCTTGACAAAGAGAAACTTGCAAAAGCCAAGGAAGATATGATCATTCTTCATCCGCTGCCAAGAGTAAACGAAATCACGGTTGACATAGACGACGACCCCCGTGCCCTGTACTTTAAGCAGGCACTCTACGGTATGTATGGCAGAATGGCACTTATTCTCCTGCTTTTACAGGATGACGACTTTATGCTTAAGGACAGAGAAATCTCTGTTATAGACAAACGCTGTACAAATCCGAGATGCATTACCGCACGGGAAGAATACCTGCCGAATCGTTCATACTTAAAACTCGGTATGCAGATGTGCGACTACTGCGACAAGCGCATTGACTGATGAGGTGATTGATTAATGAGCAAAAGCAAAAATAAAAAACACGGCAAGGCAATTTCTACCGCCATTATCTCGGCTCTTGCCTATATTGTACTCGGCTTTGTTATGATTTTTTATCCCGACAAGGTAAGCATTGCGCTTTGCTATACGCTCGGCGGTGCGCTGACGGTTTACGGACTGTTTAATCTCATAACATATTTCACTTCAAAACAAGCGTCTTTCGGCTTTGAAATGATTGTCGGCATTGCGGCTACCGCATTCGGAGTTTTCTTCTTGATTTCTCCGCAGTCGATTTTAGGAATGATATTCGCAATAATCGGTATTTTGATTATCGTTGACAGTACCATTGATATTAAAAGGTCGTTTCAGTTAAAGACGCTCGGAGTAAAATATTGGTGGATAAGTTTTGTGGTTTCCGCACTTATTATAATTTTTGCGATTACAACAATTATCTTCCCCGGTTTCTTTGCGGATATAATTATGATTATTTTAGGCATTGCTCTTGTATATGAGGGCATTTCAGGACTTACACTTATCGCTACAATCGGGCACTATGCAAAGAAAATTTCAAACGAATCTCAAATGATAAACATTACTCCCGATAACGAGTATGATGATGATTAAAAACAATTTAACCGCAGATAAGCCGACACTTATCTGCGGTTTTTGTTTGCGATATAATTAATCTATTCCGCTCAATTCTTTTGCTTTCTGCATAAGGATTGAGTTTTTATTTTCGATTTTTTCGTCAATCACCATACCGAGCAATTTATCAAGGATATTTCCGATTTGTTTGCCGTCGGTAATTCCTGCTTTTATCAAATCGTGACCGTTAATATCAAGCTGTTTCAGCGTAAAACAATCCTTTTCCTTTATAACTTCTTCAAATGCGGCACAGGCAAGATTATACTTGCTCATTTTTTCATCTCTAAGGTACATAGACTGTGCCGTTAAATCGGCATACTGAACCTTTAAAAGTCTGCGCATATCAGTTTCACCGATTTTGTTCATCACTCGTTTTATCTGCGGTTTACTGCCTGTAAACCTTACATCATGAAACGCAATCAGCGTTACGCAATCGTCTATAAAATCCCGTGGATACTTAAGTCGCTCAAGTATTTGCTCTGCCATTACTGCGCTGAATTTTGGATGACCCTTAAAATGAGCCGTACCGTCAGGGTCACGCTTGCAAGCCATAGGTTTGCCCAAATCATGAAAAAGCATGGTAATTCGCAAAAGCGGAGTCGGGTCGATATTTGTCATTGCACAGGTGGTGTGCCTCCAAAGCGTTTTGTTATGATGTTTGGTATGTTGGTCGTACCCAAACATAATTGATATTTCGGGCAAAAATACCGCAAACACATCTTTAAACCTGCGCATTATGTACTCACAGCTTTCTCCGCATACAAGTTTGTTGAACTCGACGGTTATGCGTTCGGCGGCTATATTATTCAAAAGTTTTTTACATTCAAAAATTGCATTGGCGGTATGCTTTTCTATCGCCATATTATAGCACGAGGCAAAGCGCAGAGCACGCATAATACGCAATGCGTCCTCGGTAAAGCGCTCAACGGGATTACCTACACAGCGCACCGCCATAAGCTCAAGGTCGTATGCACCGTCAAACGGATCTACAAGACCTGTACGGTCACTGTAAGCCATAGCGTTTACGGTAAAATCTCTGCGTGACAAATCCGTAACCAAATCATCAGTAAATTCTACCTTTTCGGGGTGACGATTATCGAAATACTCTCCGTCAATGCGAAAAGTTGTAATTTCATACACGGAAGAATTTATCACTACAGACACAGTACCGTGCTTTATTCCGGTGTCGAAAGTATGAAAATCAGAAAAAAGACGAAGAATATCCTGCGGCAAAGCATCGGTACAAATATCCCAATCATTTGGCTCTTTTTGCAGTAAAGAATCACGCACACAGCCGCCCACCGCATATGCGGAAAAACCGTTTTTCTCAAATCTGTCAATTATCATTCTGACATCGGTCGGTAATTTAATTTTCACACTTTCAACCCCTTTCTTATTTATATTTGTTTTTATTTTTCTCAATCAGCTTTTCGGCATAATTATAAAGAAGATTGAATGATACAATTGTAAATGCCGACAGCAAACCGAACAAAATAAGTCCGTCAACCGAAAGCCATACAAGCGAGAAGAATCCGGCAAAGAATACACAACCGAGCACAATGCCGACCGCCGACACAGTAAGCATAGCAATTCTCAATGCATTAAACGGATATGAAAGTCTTAAGATGAGCATATAAGCACACAATGCCGTCATATATACACATATTGTAGAATACTCGTCAGGTGCAAGCGTTGTAAACTTCGTAATAACAGCCATACCTATTATATTGAGAACGGTACAGAATGCGGCAGGCACCGCTCTTGCAATTATATTGTAGGTAAAATTACCTTTAATTCGGTTTTTATTAGGCTGCAAAGCAAGCACAAAGGACGGCAAACCTACCGTAAGAGCACCGACAAGTGAAAAATGAATAGGCTCAAACGGATACGGCATATGAAAGAATATGAAGAATACCGAAAGTATGATTGTATAAATTGTTTTTACAATATACAAAGCCGAACTGCGTTCAAGGTTATTGATTGTTCGTCTGCCCTCTGCCACAACACCCGGCATTGATGCAAAATCATTATTAACGAGCACAAGCTGTGACACATTTCTTGCGGCGTCGCTTCCTGCCGCCATTGCGATTGAACAGTCTGCCTCTTTTAATGCAAGCACATCGTTTACACCGTCGCCCGTCATAGCAACAGAATGACCGTTTTTCTTAAGCGCAATTACAAGCTGTTTTTTCTGTTGAGGAGTAACTCTGCCGAACACACTGCAATTTTCCGCCGCTTTTTCAAGTTCTTCCTGTGTTTTTACAGTAGTCATATCAATTGCGTTTTCCGCACCTGTTATGCCCGTATCTTTTGCGATATTCTGAACGGTTTTTACACTGTCGCCCGAAATAACCTTAAGTGCCACTCCCTGTTCTTTAAAATAATTTATGGTATTGTTTACATTTTCACGGAGTTTATCTTTAATAAGAACAACGGCAAGCGGAGTAATATCGTCGGGCAAACCGTTACCGAGCGACTTTTCGGAAGAGGCAAGAACAATAATTCTTACCGTATCGTTAATGCTTTCAATGGTATCAAATACCTCTTTATACTTATTCTTATCCTTAAATATAAATTCAGCAGCACCCATTACATAGGATTTACCGTTATCAAAATCGCCGCCCGACCACTTGGTTTCGGACGAGAACGGATAGAATTTTTTACAGCCGATATGCTTTTGTCCTTTTGCGTACTTTTCAATTGCAAGCAAAGTTGCGTTTTTGTCGTCGGAATATTTTGCGATTGAGGCAAGCGCCGTGCCGATTTCTTCCTTATTACACATAGCGATAACATCAGTAACATTCATCTCATCGGTAGTGAGAGTGCCCGTTTTGTCAAGGCAGAGTACATCAACCCTTGCGAGAGTTTCTATGCAATACATCTCCTGCACAAGCACCTTTTGCCGTGTCAATCGTATAATAGAAACAGCGAGCACGGAACTTGTAAGCAAAATCATACCCTTAGGAATCATACCGAGCAAAGCCGCAACCGTACTTACAACAGTAGCCTGCAAATCGCCGTCATTGATACCAAACTGTCTTATAAAGAAAGCGATGCCTACGGGAAAAAGAATAAAAGTACATATTTTTATAATAAAATTAAAGGAACGCAAAATTTCCGAATTAACTTCTTTATGTACTTTGCCTCATCATTAATTTTTGCCGCATAGCTTTCTGCGCCGACTTTGTTTGCCTTTGCGTAACATTTGCCAAGACTGATAAAATCTGCCCGAAAGCAGTTCGTCACCGACCTTTTTTTCTATAAGATCCGATTCGCCTGTAAGCAGGCTTTCATTAACCTTGCATTCGCCCTCACACACAATTACAGTCGGCGGGAACTGCGAGCCTCTGGAAAGAACAACCACATCGTCCTGTACAATTTCATCTCTGCTTATTTCGCACTCTCTGCCGTCACGCACGACAGTAACTTTCTTTTCGGAAAGGATAGTCAGTTTATCTACACTTTTCTTTGAACGAATTTCCTGCACTATACCGATTGTTGTGTTGGCAATCATAATGCCGATAAAAAGCATATTCTTGTAAGAGCCGACAAACGCAAGCGCCGCAAGCAACACAACATTGATTGCGTTAAACAAAGTACAAATGTTATCTCTGAATATTCTGCCGATTGATTTTGTTTTTAAATTTGAGGTAATATTTTATCTTTACCTTCCGCTACTCTACGACTTACCTCTTTTGACGAAGTAAGTCCTTTTAAATTCATGTATCCATTCTAATTTATCCTTTCAATAGTAAAATTTTTTAATTTATTAAAAATAATAACATTTTT
>ENA-OPYX01001341-OPYX01001341.1-human-gut-metagenome-genome-assembly--contig:-NODE-1341-length-13299-cov-2.291679_pt1 | contig 13299 bp, 16 predicted proteins | sample MGYA00242639_ERZ504486 | MGnify/ENA primary metagenome ERZ504486 (study PRJEB26092, sample SAMD00036296) | human gut metagenome | host: Homo sapiens | study: EMG produced TPA metagenomics assembly of... | reverse complement strand
GATGGCCTTGACGATGGTCTTCGGGACGATGCCGTGTTCAGCGTTGTAGGCCATCTGGATGGCGCGGCGGCGTTCTGTCTCGGTGATGGCGCGGTCCATGCTGTCCGTCACCTCGTCGGCGTACATGATGACCAGACCTTCCGCGTTGCGGGCGGCGCGGCCGATGGTCTGAATCAGGCTCGTCTCGCTGCGGAGGAAGCCCTCTTTGTCGGCGTCGAGGATGGCCACAAGGCTGACCTCGGGCAAGTCGAGGCCCTCACGCAGCAGGTTGATGCCCACCACCACGTCGATGGTGCCGAGGCGGAGGTCTTTGATGATTTCCATCCGCTCGAAGGTGTCCACCTCGTGGTGCATATACTTGACCTTTATCCCCTGTTCGGTAAAGTAATCCGTCAGATCTTCGGCCATTTTCTTGGTCAGCGTCGTGACCAGGACGCGCTCATGCCGCTCGATGCGAGCGTTTATCTCGCCCAGAAGGTCAGTCACCTGCCCCTCTACGGGGCGCACCGAGATGAGCGGATCCAGCAGACCAGTGGGCCGGATGACCTGCTGGGCCACCTGGGTGCTGTTCTTCCGCTCGTACTCGCCGGGGGTGGCCGAGACAAATATCATCTGGTTGAGCTTGGATTCCACTTCCTCGAACTTGAGGGGGCGGTTGTCAAAGGCCGACGGCAGGCGGAAACCGTACTCCACCAGCGTCTTTTTGCGGGCGTAGTCGCCACCGTACATGGCCCGCACCTGCGGCAGGGTGACATGGCTCTCGTCTACGAAGAGCAGGAAGTCGTCCGGGAAATAGTCAAGCAGAGTCGTGGGCATACTGCCCGGCGCACGGCCCGACAGAACGGCAGAATAGTTCTCGATGCCCTTGCAGATACCCACTTCCGTCAGCATCTCAATGTCGTAGTTCGTCCGCTGCTGGATGCGCTGGGCCTCGATGAGCTTACCTTCCGAGGTGAACTGCTTCACCTGCGCGTCGCACTCGGCGCGAATCTTTTCAATGGCGGCAGCCTTTTTGTCGGCGCTGACGATATAGTGGCTGGCCGGGAAGATGGCAACATGCTTGACCACGTTCTGCTTTGCACCCGTGAGGGGGTTGAACTCGGTGATGCGGTCGATCTCGTCGCCGAAGAACTCCACCCGGATGGCCAGCTCGCTCATATAAGCCAGATAGATGTCCACGATGTCGCCGTGGACGCGGAACTTATTGCGGATGAAATTGACATCGTTGCGCTCATATTGCAGCGTCACCAGCTTTTCACACAACTCGTCCCGCTCCATCTGCATCCCGGGCCGCAGGCTGATGACCATGCTGCGATAGTCGATGGGGTCGCCCAGCGAGTAGATGCAGGACACCGACGCGACGATGATGACGTCCCGCCGCTCCGAGAGCGCCGCCGTGGCCGAGTGGCGCAGGCGGTCTATCTCGTCGTTGATAGCGCTGTCCTTTTCGATATAGGTATCGGTGCTGGGGATATAGGCCTCCGGCTGGTAGTAGTCGTAGTAGGAGACGAAATATTCCACGGCGTTGTCCGGGAAAAACGAGCGGAACTCGGTGCAGAGCTGGGCGGCCAGCGTCTTGTTGTGGGCCAGCACCAGCGTCGGGCGGTTGCACTGGGCGATGACGTTCGCCATCGTGAAGGTCTTGCCGCTGCCGGTGACGCCCAACAGGGTCTGGCAGCGGTCGCCCCGCTCTACCCCCTCTACCAGCTGTGCGATGGCCTGCGGCTGGTCACCCGTGGGGGCGTAGGACGACACCAGATGGAATTTTTCCTCTGCCACAAAAAGCCCTCCTTTTTAAAACTACGATTAGTTGTATCTCTTGCAGCCATTATACCACAATTATTTTATAATGTAAATCATTCTCTTCCATATGGGCGTAACATTGCGCCGGTCTCGAAGTCGTAGAAAGGCAGGCGGTTGGATTCCCGCATGGAGAAGTAGTCGTTTTCGGCGAGGATGATGTGGTCCCGCAGGCGTATCTTGACCAGCCCCAGCGCACGGACGATGTTCTCGGTGGCGGCGAGGTCTTCGCGGGAGGGCAGCGGCACACCGTTGGGGTGGTTGTGGCAGAGCACGACGCTTTCTGTCCCGCCCCGGAGCGCCGCCGAGACGACATCCTTCACCTCGAGACTCACCATCCGGCTGTTCCCCTCTTTGAGCCAGTACACGCTCTTTACCCGGCTGCGGCTGTCCAGCGAAAGGAGCAGGGCTTTTCTCCCTGTTTTTGCCCCCGGCGAAGCCGGGGGTTTTCAGGTAAGCTGCCAGCCGCTCAGTAGTCGCAATGCACCTTCGGTGCTGGTGCGGCTGTGCTCGTAGTACCGGCTCACCTCGGGCAGGAGATGCAGCATCCGGGCGCTGGCCGGGCCGACGCCCGGCACACGGCAGAGTTCTTCTTCACTGGCTTCCAGCACACCGGCAAAGCTGCCGAACCGCTCCAGCAGCGCGTGGGCGATGCCGTTGGTATCCCGGCGGGCGTGGTGATGTAGAGCAGATATTCCAGTGCCTCGTGGGGTGCGAGGCTTTCCAGCCCGTACTGCTCCACACGGGCGCGCATCCGCTGCCGATGGCCCTCGTGGCTTATGTTCTGTCCTGCCATAGCTGCGCTCCTTTGTTTGTAGTCGTTTCTTTTATAGTACCCCATTTTCGGCAAAAGACAAGAGCCGACAGAAAATATTCTGCGTTGACTTCATGGGGAGAGTAGATTATTATAGGTGTATCAGATACTTTTTATATAAGGAAAACGAACATGAAACAATACACTGCCACCGCCAACGACGAGGGTGTCCGCCTCTCCCGCTTTGTCCAGAGCGTGACCCGTGACTTCCCTACCAGCCTTTTATACAAGAGCTTCCGCAACAAGCGCATCAAAGTCAACGGCAAAAAGGGTGTACCCGAAGACCGCATCAAGGCCGGCGACCTCATCGAGCTCTACATCAACGACGAATTCTTCCCGCCCGAGGGCGCAAAGCCAACCCGCAAGCCCGCCCCCAAAAAGCAGCAGAACCAGCCCAAGGTGACGGTCATCTACGAGGATGAGAACATTGCCGTCCTCTACAAGCCCACCCACCTGCTCTGCCACAGCGACCGCACCGGCGACGCAAACCTTGTGGACGCCTTCACCCAGTATCTGGCCCAGAAGGGCGAGTACGACTCCCAGGGCGAGAACCGCTTCAAGCCCGGCATCTGCAACCGCCTCGACCGCGGCACTGAGGGCCTCGTCATCGCGGCCAAGAGCTACGCCGCCCTGCGGGACATGAACGAGATCATCCGCACCGACCTGCTCAAGAAGGAATACTACACCATCACGGTGGGCATCCCCCAGAGCGGGCGCTTCACTGCATGGTGGGAGCACGACGAGAAGAACAATAAGGTGAGCATCCACGCCCACCAGTCCCAGGACGAGCGCCGCAAGCAGATCATCACCGATGTGGACGTACTGCGGACAGCTGGCCCCTTCGCCCTCTGCCGCATCGGCCTCATCACCGGCCGCACTCACCAGATACGCGCCCATCTGGCCTATCTGGGCAAGCCGGTGCTGGGCGACATCAAGTACGGCAACCGCAAGATGAATGAGCGCACCGGCACCCGGACGCAAGCCCTCTGCGCCGTCCGCATCAGCTTCCTCGACATTCCCGAGGAAAATACCCTCCACTACCTCTCCGGCAAGGTCATCAAGCTGAAAGACCCGCAGATCGTAAAGCAGTTCGATGGGCTGGACAAGAACAAGCAGGCCCCCGCCGAGGAGAAGTAAGATGGAAAAAAGTCGATAGGACCCACTGGGAGCGGGCTGAATTGTTCGAGTTTTTCTCCGCTGTTTCCCACCCTTTTTACAGCGTCACCTTCCGGGTGGATGTAACAAAACCTTTACCGCTATGTCAAGGAGCGGCATTTGTCGTTTTATTACGCGATGGGTATCTCGTGACGGACGCTGTGAACAGCGTGAAGAATTTCCGCTACGCCATCCGGGACGGCGGGGTGTGGCTGCTGGATGAGCGCATTCCCAGTCTGACCGACCTGAAACCCGGCAGTGAGCAGTTTCACATCGTCACCCTGCCAAAAGTCGGTGGCATTGCGGAGTTCTGTGCCTCCGCACAGACGAGAAGCGCTGCCCAGAAGACCCTTCTTGACCAGGACGAAGAGAACGACAACCTCATCTATATCTCCTGCACACCGTGGTTTGATTTGACCGGCTGCACCAACGAGCGGGATTTTGACGGGACGACAACATCCCCGCATCACATGGGGCAGATATGGCGAGGAAAAATGGCCGCAAGAAATTGGGGATGTCGGTGGAGGTCAATCACCGCTTCATCGACGGTCTCCATCTGGGGAAATTCTACGAGAAACTACAGGCCGACATCGACGCACTATAAGGAGGCATTCTGATGTATCCTGACCGCAAGACCCGCAGGTAAGTCTCTCCCCTCTTTTTGCATTGGAGGTACAGCACCATGCACAAGCCCCGCATCATCTTTTTCGACATCGACGGCACCCTCATCGACATGGAGAAAAAGCGTATTACTGAGCGGACACTGGACGCTCTGCGCCGCTTACAGCAAAACGGCATCCTGCTGGCCATCGCCACCGGGCGTTCTCCGCTCATTGTGCCGAAATTCGACGGCGTGGAGTTCGATGTCTTTCTCACCTACAACGGCTCCTACTGCTACGACCGTCGCGGAGATATTTTTGTCAGCCCCATCCCGCCGCAGGATGTGCAGACGCTGATTCAAAACGCCGCAGCGCTTGGCCGTCCGGTGTCGGTTGCAGGACGGACGCAGCTGCTCTCCAACGGGACGGATGACGATTTGACGGCATATTACGCCATCGGCGGACGAGCGCCGGTCATTTCCGATAAGTTTGATGAAGTCTCCCGAGGTGAAGTTTTCCAGTTGCTGATGGGCTGCCGCGAAAGCGACTGGCCCGCCATTCTCAAAGGCACGAGCGGTGCAAAAATCGCTGCCTGGTGGGACAGGGCGGTGGACATCATCCCCATCTCCGGCGGAAAAGGAGCCGGTATCCAGAAAGTTCTGGCCTATTACGGCCTGACGCCCGAGGATGCAATGGCTTTCGGCGACGGCAACAACGATATAGAAATGTTTCAGGCTGTCGGTCACAGCGTTGCCATGGGCAACGCTTCTGCCGATTTGAAAGCCATCGCCAGCGAGGTCTGTCGTCCCTGTGCTGAGGATGGTATTTACCACTACTGCAAAGAAAATGGTTTGATTTAAGAAAACAAAAAGAGGCCGCTGTGTTCAACCTCTCCGTCACGGCTTCGCCGTGCCACCTCCCCTATCGAGGGGAGGCTTTGGCATGGCAGAAAGCCCAATCTCTTCGCCAGAGGCTCCCCTCGGTAGGGGGAGCTGTCGAACGAAGTGAGACTGAGAGGTTGCTTTTACAGCGACCTCTTATTTTTTGCTATTTACTTTTCTTCTCGTTCCGCCTTTTCGGCCTCCTGCTGCCGGCGCAGTTTCTTGATGCGCTTTTTCTCGCTCTCGACGCGGGGCCAGGGCCACGAGAAGCCCTCGTTCTCCTTGCACCAGCGGGTCAGCGGGTAGAACGCAAACGCCAGCCCGAACAGGTACAGCAGGACGTACAGCAGACCCGAAAGCGTTACCAACGCGTCCAGCGCACCAATGAGCGCCATGATGAAGCCAGCTTTCAGGAAAAACAGGCCGTTCTGGCGGCAGTACTCGGGGAAATTTTCGGCCTTGACGGCCTGACGGCCCTGGTCGCCCCAGACCCGTGGATTTTTCATGACCGAATAGCCGTAAAAGACCAGCATCAGGCCACAGGTGAGTTGGAATCCAAAAAACATCTGCGTCGTTCCTCGCTTTATTCTGGTTTGATAGAGTCAGAAGCGTGCTCAGTCGTCGTTGTACTCGCCCAGCAGCGGCTTCATGAAGGGCAGGAAGTCCAGCGTTGCAAAGTAGTCGCGGGGGGTCTCGGCGCGGCGGATGAGGCGGTGAGAGCCGTCCTCGCAGAGCAGGACCTCGGCGCTGCGCAGCTTGCCGTTGTAGTTGTAGCCCATGGCAGAGCCGTGCGCACCGGTGTCGTGGATATACACGATGTCGCCGATGTCGATTTTGGGCAGCATACGGTCGATGGCAAACTTGTCGTTGTTCTCGCACAGACCGCCGACCACGTCGTACTTGTGGTCGTGGGGTGCGTCTTCCTTGCCCAGCACGGTGATGTGGTGGTAAGCACCGTACATGGCGGGGCGCATCAGGTTGGCCGCGCAGGCATCCAGACCGATGTATTCCTTATAGATGTGCTTCTCGTGGATGGCAGTAGCCACCAGAGCGCCATAGGGGCCGGTGGTGAAGCGGCCCATCTCGGTGAAGATGGAGACATCGCCCATGCCGGCGGGGACCAGAATTTCTTCAAACTTCTTGCGAACGCCCTCGCCGATGGCCATGATGTCGTTTTCAGTCTGCTCGGGGCGGTACGGGATGCCGACGCCGCCGGACAGGTTGATGTAGGCGATATGCACGCCGGTGGCCTTCTGGACGCGGACAGCCAGCTGGAAGAGGATGCCTGCCAGCTCAGGATAATAGGCGTCAGAGATGGTGTTGGAGGCGAGGAAGGCGTGGATGCCAAAGTTTTTGGCACCCTTTGCAGCCAGCTTTTTGTAGCTGTCGATCATCTGCTCCTCGGTCATGCCGTACTTGGCGTCGCCGGGCTTGTCCATGACCTGGAAGCCCTCTTTGCTCTCGCCCAGCTGGAAGGTGCCGCCCGGATTGTAACGGCAGAAGATATTCTCCGGCACACCGGCCACGCGGTCGAGGAAGTCCACCATCGTGGCGTCATCGAGGTTGATATAAGCGCCCAGCTCGTAAGCCTTCTTCATGTCCTCCACAGGGGTCTGGTTGGAGGAGAACATGATGTCGCTGCCGCTGAAGCCGCACACTTCGCTGAGCATCAGCTCGGTCAGAGAGGAGCAGTCCACGCCGCAGCCCTCTTCCTTCAGGATCTGGAGGATGACGGGGTTCGGCAGAGCCTTGACCGCAAAATACTCGCGGAAGCCCTTGTTCCAGCTGAATGCCTTGTTGATGCGGCGGGCGTTCTCGCGGATGCCCTTCTCGTCATAGACGTGGAAGGGGGTGGGTACGTCCTGAATGATGTCCTGAGCCATCGACTCAGTCAAAAACGGTTTCTTTTCCATGATTGTACATCCCTCTCATATATTTTTACACAGCAAAGGTGCCGTGCAGCCAGCGGTTTTACAGTTTGAGGTTCTCACGGGTGGGGGTAAAGGTAGGCACCATTTGGGCCAACTGCTCCACCACGCTGTCGTCGTTATGTTCGGCGGCGACGGCCAGCTCCTGGAGCTGCTGGTAGAACTCGCCCAGGTCGATGTTCCGGGGCGGAGCCACGAAGATCTTATTGTGGACGGTGCGGCGCATCTTGTCCTGCTCCTCGTCCATCATCAGCTCTTCGTAGAGTTTTTCGCCGGGGCGCAGACCCACGATCTTAATATCCATGTTCACGCCCGGCTCATAGCCGTAGAAGCGGATGAGCTGTTTTGCAAGGTCCATGATCTTGACCGGCTCGCCCATGTCCAGCACATAGATGCTGCCGCCCTCGGCCAGCGCGCCCGCCTGCAGCACCAGCTGGGCCGCCTCCGGGATGGTCATAAAGTAGCGCTCAATGTTGGCATCGGTGAGGGTGACGGGGCCGCCCTTTTTGATCTGCGCCTCAAACAGCGGGATGACGCTGCCGTGGCTGCCCAGCACATTCCCGAAGCGGACGGCGACGCACTTCATGTCGGTGTTGCCCGCGAAGGTCTGGATGAGCATCTCACACAGGCGCTTGGTGCAGCCCATGACGCTGGTGGGGTTGACGGCCTTATCGGTGGAGAGCTGCACCAGCCGCTCCACGCCGTGTTCGCTGGCACTGGTGAGAAGGTTCTTGGTGCCAAAGACATTGTTCTTGACGGCCTCGGCGGGGCTGATCTCCATCAGCGGGACATGCTTGTGGGCGGCAGCATGGAACACCACCGTCGGGTGGTACGTCTCAAATACCTCGTCCAGACGGGCCTTGTCCCGGATGGAGCCGACCAGCACCGTGACCGGCACATCACGGCCATATTTCTGCTGCAGTTCCATCAGCAGTTCATAGGCGCAGTTCTCATAAATATCGAAGATAAGCAGTTTTGCAGGTTTGAAGCGCATGACCTGACGGCAGAGCTCACTGCCGATGCTGCCGCCGCCGCCCGTCACCAGAACGGTCTTGCCGGTGAGGTAGCCGGAAATTTTCTCCGTGTCCAGTGTGACTTCCTCACGGGAGAGGAAATCGGCGGTGTTCAGCTCACGGAACGCACCCTGCTGAGGTGTGCCTGCACCCACCAGCTGGGGGTCGCTGAGCATCTGCACGGCGCAGTGGGTGGAGACGCAGAGGTCGATGACGTGGTTCAGGCGGTTTCCCTTCAGGGTCGGGATCGCCACGATGATGGTGTGGATGTTGTAGCGGGTACACAGGTCAGGAATTTCTTCCAGTGTGCCGCGCACCGGGACACCGTGGATGGTCTGGCCCAGCTTATTGGGGTCATCATCCACGGCCACGATGACATGGCCGTAGCTGGTGTTGGTCTTGCAGACATTGATGGCCCAGGCACCGGCCTCGCCCGCGCCCACGATCATCACGGGGCGGTTGGGGTCCTTGCTGGTGTTGCCGCGCAGACGCTCGCCCAGCGGGTGGTTCAGGAAGAGCCGCCAGGCCAGACGGCTCCCGCCGATGAACAGGAAAATGAGCACCGCCGCCATGGCGTTGGCTGAGTTGAAAAGCACGCCGTGGATGAAGCAGCGGTTGACCAGATAGACGATGCCCGTCGGGACGGCGATCATCCCGGCCAGACGGATGAGGTCACGCTCCCCGGCGTACTTCCAAAGGATGGTGTAGAGCCGCCCGGCCAGAAAGCTGAGCAGGTAGACTGCCACGATCCAGGGCAGATTCGCGTAGAGCAGGGCGCGGTTGTGGGGCCACCAGGAGGCCTCGACAGCACCGTCTGCACGCAGCAGCAGGGCGAAATAAAAGCTGAAGGCTACGATGGCTCCGTCCAGCACCACCAGCAGAGCCCGGCGGGCCAGTACCTGCAGCATATTTGTTTTCTTTTCCTTCACAGAATATCCTCTTTTTCATCGGGGCCGGCATCCGAAGATGTCAGCTTCCGTTTTTTATTTCAAGGGCCTATCACCCCATAATATCTTTAGTATTATACTCGATTCTCTCCCCCGTGTCCAGCTATTTCACTTTTTGGACATTTTTCTTATGCCGCATCTCCCCTGCCGCCACGGCCCGCAGCTCTTCGCCGAGGCCCAGCGGCCACGCCGCCGCAAAGCAGACCACTGCCATCCCCGCGCCGCCCAGCGCTACCGCCGCCAGCTGCAAGGGGGCTCCGCCGGTGAGCCAGTCCGCTAAAAGATGCCGCAAGGCCAGCCCGGCCCCGGCGCTGACGGCCCCCGCAAAGCCCGGTGCGCCCAGCCACCGCCACAGACGCAGCGGAAGGCCGCAGCTGGACAGCAGCCGCCCCGTGTTGGCGGTGCAGGTGTAGAAGCTGGACAGCAAGATCACAAAAAGAAAGCCCTTCATCCCGAAGCGGGGCAGCAGGAGCAGCACGCCCACAATGCGGAGACAGGAGTCCCACATGCTGTAGCGGAAAACGGCTTTCTGTTCCCCTACCCCCTTCATGGCACCGTCCACCATGCTCTCGAGATACATCAGCGGCATGGCCGGGCCGAGGATGACGAGGTAGCTGCCCGCCTCGGCACTGCCGTAGAGGGCTTCGGCCAGCGGCTGACCCCACACCCAGAACGCCGCTCCTGCCAGCGCCGAGAAATAGCCGGTGAGCCGGAGCATCCTGTCGATAAGAGCCACCAGCCGCCCGTTCTGGCCCCGGAGGTGGGCCTGGGTGATCTCGGGCATCAGCAAGACGGAAAGGCTCCCCAGCAGTCCGAAGGGAAAGGTCAGCAGAGGCAGGGCCATCCCCTTGAGGTTGCCGTACTGGGCCACGGCTTCGGCACGCCCGCCGGAAAATTGCAGATAGACTGCCAGACAGGCCGGCACCAGCATATTCTCCGCGGTGTGGAGAGCACTGGCGAGACAACGACCGCCCTCCACCGGCCAGAGGATGTCCCAGAGGCGCTTTCCCGGCTCCTGCGGGCGGCAGGCAGGCCGCGCACCGAAGCAGCGGCGGGCCTCTTTACGGTCAAAAAAGTGCCATCAGCCCAGTGCTGACGGCCTCGCTGACCGCCGTTGCGCCCAGCACTGCCGTGCAGCGCCCGCCCACGTCCCAGCCGAGGGCGTCGGCCCGCTCCAGCGCAGCCCATACGATGCCGATGCGGACGGTCTGCTCGGCCAGCTGGCTCAGGACGTTTGGCTCCACCTGCCGCCGGGCGATGAAAAAGCCCCGCAGTACCGACGACACCGCCATCCACGGCAGGCCCAGCGACGAGACACGCAGCGCCCCCGCTGCCCGGACATCGCCCAGCCACCATTTTGCGGCGAGGCCCGCCAGCCCGAACTGCGCCGCCAGCGCCAGCACGCCCAGCCCGGCCCCCGCCAGCAGGAGACAGTGAAGCATCCCCCGGGCTTCCGCCGGGCTGCGGGCCAGCTCTTCAGCCATCAGGCGGGTGGCCGCCACCGAGACGCCCGCCGTCGCCAGCGTGACAAAGAGCGAATAGACCGCCAGCACCAGCTGGTACAATCCCATCCCCTCGCCGCCCAGGGCGTTGGCCAGATAGATGCGCAGGCCCATCCCGGCCAGCCGCAGCAGGACATCCGCCCCGGTCAGGAGGGCGGCATTTTTCAGGTAGCTCTGCCCCATGGTCCTCCTCCTTCCCCCGCACAGGCGTTCGGTTCAGTGTATGCGGCCTTTCCCGGGCAATATGCACTCTTGTGAAGATGAGCGCCCCTGTGGGTTGTTTCCCACCCGGTTTTATGGTATGATATGGGATGGTCAAGACGATCTGTCTAATTAGGATAAAGGAGAAAAGGTTAGAGTATGAGCGAAGAATGTACCCATGACTGTTCCACCTGCGGGGCAGCATGTTCTTCCCGCACCGCCGCACCTGAGCACGATGCCCCCAACCCCAACAGCAGCGTGAAAAAGGGTCATCGGCGTTGTTTCGGGCAAAGGCGGTGTCGGCAAGAGCATGACCAGCGCCCTGCTGGCCTGCGCCATGGCCCGCCGGGGCTACCACTGCGGCATCCTGGATGCCGACATCACCGGCCCGTCCATCCCCAAGCTGTTCGGCATCCATGGCCGTGCCATGGCCGATGAAAACGGGCTGCTGGCCCATCCAGAGCCGGATGGGCATTGATGTGATGAGCATCAACCTGCTGGTCGAGAACGAGGAGGACCCCGTTGTGTGGCGCGGCCCCGTGATCGCCGGTGCGGTCAAGCAGTTCTGGACCGATGTGGTCTGGAAGGACGTAGACTTCCTGTTTGTGGACATGCCTCCGGGAACCGGCGACGTGCCCCTGACTGTGTTCCAGAGCCTGCCCGTGGACGGCATCGTGGTCGTTGCCAGCCCCCAGGAGCTGGTCAGCATGATCGTGGCCAAGGCCGTGAACATGGCCGAGATGATGAAGGTGCCCATGCTGGGCATCGTGGAGAACATGAGCTACATCGTCTGCCCCGACTGCGGCAAGAAGATCAGCGTGTTCGGCGAGAGCCATGTGGATGAGGTGGCCGCAAAGCACGGCCTGCCCGTGCTGGCCAAGTGCCCCATCGATCCCCAGCTGGCCGCCTGCTCCGATGCCGGCATGATCGAGGCCTACCCCGGCCAGTACCTTGAGGGTGCCGCCGATGCCTGCGAGAAGCTGCTGAAGAAGTAAATCATGCACCGCTCCCCCGCCAGCGCCAGCCGCCTGCGGGGGATTTTTGTTTGCATTTCCGGCATTCTATGGTACAATATTGGTAGAGAATTTCCGATTGGAGGTGTCCGCATGAACACGCTTTCCCGCACTGAGATCGAGCAGGTCATCCGGGAGCTGCTGCACAAATATCACGCCGAGTACGCCCTGCTGTTCGGCTCCTATGCCCGGGGAGAAGCCACTGCCGCTTCGGATATCGATGTAATCGTGGTGGGCGGTGCCAACTTCCGGGCAAGGGACATCTTTGCTTTCGGGGAGGAGCTGCGCCAGCGCACCCAGAAGGATGTGGATGCCTTTGAGATCCGGGAGGTCAACACCGGCACTCCCTTCTATGAAAGCATCATGCGGGAGGGGGTCAAGATCGCATGAAGAGATCGGACAAGGAACGCCTGAAAAAGATCGTTGCCACATGGGAAAGTCTGAAATTTGAGATGCACAAACGCGGCATCACGCCAGAGCTTCTGCTCGAGGACGAATTTTCCCAGTGGGCCGTCACGACCCCGCTCTATAACATCGGGGGAACAGGTCTACCAGCTCAGTCCGGAGTTCAAGGCCTCTTATCCGGAGCAGCCTTGGAATATGGTCGCCGGGCTGCGCCACCGGCTGGTGCATGACTACGACGGTATCAACTGGAGCATCATCGTCGAAGTCCTGTTTGAAGATATGGAGCCCTTTGTGACTGCCGTGAATGCCATTTTGGCTGGAATGTAAAGGAGAACGCAAATGCCGAACGAACTCAAGATCGGCCGGGTATACCGGCACTTCAAGGGCGACTTTTATCTGGTGGAGGCCGTTGCCAACGATTCCGAAACGGGGGAGCCTTTTGTGGTCTACCGCAAGCTCTACGGGGACGGCGGACTCTGGCTGCGGCCCCTTGCCATGTTCCTCAGCCCCGTGGATAAGGCAAAATACCCCGATGCCGCGCAGGAATACCGCTTTGAGCTGCAGGAGATCCCCAGCGCCGCCGGCCACTGACGCTGTGAAGCGGATTCATTTTTATTTTGGCTTCACTGAAACATTTTCCGATTTCCTCTCTTGTAAATCGCCGCACAATGCTTTATAATGGTGAAGCGCTCTGTGATAGTGGGCAGAGCGAGTGTAAATCATGGGAAAAGGAGTATTCTATTATGCTGACGAATGAATACCTGAAGCGCGTTTACGATGGCCTTGCACAGCGCAATGCCAATGAGCCTGAGTTCCTGCAGGCTGTCCGCGAGGTGCTGGAGAGCATCCAGCCCGTGGTGGAGAAGCATCCCGAGTACGAGAAGGCTGGCCTGATCGAGCGTCTGGTCGAGCCCGAGCGCATCATCACCTTCCGTGTGCCCTGGGTCGATGATCAGGGCAAGGTCCAGGTGAACCGCGGCTACCGCGTCCAGTTCAACAGCGCCATCGGCCCCTACAAGGGCGGCCTGCGCTTCCATCCCT
>ENA-OPYX01001337-OPYX01001337.1-human-gut-metagenome-genome-assembly--contig:-NODE-1337-length-13313-cov-2.581905_pt1 | contig 13313 bp, 14 predicted proteins | sample MGYA00242639_ERZ504486 | MGnify/ENA primary metagenome ERZ504486 (study PRJEB26092, sample SAMD00036296) | human gut metagenome | host: Homo sapiens | study: EMG produced TPA metagenomics assembly of... | reverse complement strand
ATAATCAGTATATTGTAAATTCCCGCTTTGTCAACCTTTGCGTAACCTACATTTTCAAAATTTCCTGCAATATTCTTCTGTCTGTAGAGATAATACGGATAAAGTCCCATCTCACCGGCCGCCTTACGTGCCATATCGATCATCTCTTCCAGCTCTCTTGCCATCTGTTTGTAATTTTGTTTTTCTGTGCTTGCAGCCCGTTCGCGTGTCAGTCTCGAGCCATGTTTCATTGCAAGTGCATGGACCGTCAAACTGTCCGGTGCAAGCTCTTTGATCTGACGAAGAGTATCTTCCATCTCCTCCGGATGTTCTCCCGGAAGACCTGCGATCAGATCCATATTGATATTGTCGAATCCCAGTTCTCTTGCCAGATGGAAAATGCGGACTACATCTTCCACTGTGTGACGTCTTCCGATCACATCCAGTGTCTTCTGCTGCATGGTCTGTGGATTGATGGAAATTCTGCCAACTCCATGCTTTCGGATCACTCGCAGCTTGTCCTCAGTAATACTGTCCGGTCTTCCGGCTTCGATCGTATATTCTTTCAGATGTTCAAAGGAAAAATGTTCTTCCAGGAACTCAAAACCCGATCCATCTGCTGTGCACTCAGGGTTGTCGGCGTACCGCCTCCCATATAAATCGCATTAAGATGCTTTTCTTTTGAAACCTCTGCAATAAATGCAAGCTCTTTTAAAAGTGCATCTACATATTCATCCATCCGGTCCTGCCATTTTGCAACCGGATAAGAAGTAAAGGAGCAGTAACTGCAGGTTGTCGGGCAGAACGGAATTCCGATATAAAGACTGTATCCATTTTCATAATCCAGCTTGTCAAGCTGGGCTTTTTCCCGCTTTGCAATCTCGATACCAAGCATTGCTTTTTTCTCGCTTACCACATAGGTATCATGCATATACCGGATGATTTCTTCCTCAGAAGAACCTTCTTCCAGTCTTTCCATGATCATCTTTGTGGGGCGGACACCTGTCATATTCCCCCATGCATGTTCTTCTCCGGTCTTTTTAACCAGGGTCTGATATAATTTTTTATTGATATAACGCTTTTGTTCTCTTTTTTCGCTGATGTCTGCGATTTCAGCCTCCCTGCAATGAAAAAAGGTCCACCGGACCTTTTTATCACATGCCTGCTCTTCCAGATCTGGTTCCTCTTCTGCGGTCATCTCGATCAGAAGTTCCTGTTCTGGATCTACCTTCTGGCTGATCTCGGCATCAGGAAGAAATGACTTTACGATATGATACATGTCGTAAGTGAAACGTTCATTCTTACAGCTGATCCGAATCATTTCTCTGCTCCTCTATACATACGGGTTGTTCACTTTTTCGTTGCCAATCGTTGTTGCGCCCATATGTCCCGGGAATACCTTTGTTTCATCCGGAAGCAGGAACAGCTTTTCCTTGATCGAACGAATCAGTGCAGAAGTGCTGCTGGTTGCAAAATCACTTCTTCCGACTGAACAACAGAACAATGTATCTCCACTGAAAAGTACTCCCTCTTTTTCTACATAGTAGCATACGCCGCCCTGGGTATGTCCCGGTGTATGGATCACCCGGAAATCTTCTCCGATCAGATGAAGCACATCTCCATCATGGATCACGTCTCCACCCGGGTAGCTATAGCCATTTGTATATACCGTTGACTCATTCATAGACGGTGTGTGAAGAAGCTCCAGATCAGATTCTTCTACGTAAACCGGCATTTCTCCATACCGGTCGATCACTTTATCGATTCCCATGATATGATCAAAATGCGCATGAGTCAGAAGAATTGCCTTAATTACAAGCTCTTCCTCTTCGATATAACCAATCATCGCTTTTGACAGGTTTGCCGGATCAACGATCACGGTCTCTTTTGTTTCTTCATTAGTAACAATGTAACAATTGGTACTGATAATTCCTGTTACAAATTTTTTCGATTTTCATTTCTTTTTACCCCACTGCTCGTTCTATATCCAGCACGCCGACGATCTGCCGGAGCTTTCCGATCACTTTTCCAAGCTCCTCTCTTCCCCGGACAATAAATCCGGCTTCGATTGTTGCTGTTCCCTGTTTGCTGGTTCTTACATTCATAGACTTCACATCAATATTCATCTCCGTAAACACCTTAGACATATCCATCAGAAGTCCCTGCCTGTCATTTGCATACATCTTGATCTCAGCCAGATAGCTTCCGGTATCTGTACCTTCCTCCGGTTTTTCCCATTCTGCCGGGATCAGACGCACCCTTTCCGCTTCTGACAGATGAATGATATTGACACAGTCCGTCCGGTGGATCGACATTCCGCGTCCGCGGGTGATAAAGCCAACGATCTCATCTCCCGGCACCGGATTGCAGCATCTGGAAAAACGCACTGCCATATCGTCGATTCCCTTGACCACGATACCACTCTTGGATCTGGTGATATGCACCTTGTTCTTTGCCGCTTCCGCAACCTTTTCCAGAACACTTTCGTCGGTCAGTTCTTTTCGGTGATCCTTACTGTATTCTTCTGCAAGACGGTTGACGATCTGCCCTTCCTTCAATCCGCCATGTCCAAGTGCTGCAAGAATCGAATCCCAGTCCTTAAAGCCGTACTTTTCCTGCACAATCTGCATATATTTCGGTTTCATCAGATCCGAGAGTACAAATCCTTTTGCCTTACAGTACGTGGCGAGCATTTCCTTACCACGTACAATATTTTCTTCTTTGAATTCTTTCTTAAACCACTGGTTGATCTTGTTCTTCGCCTGGGTACTCTTGACGATACTCAGCCAGTCACGGCTCGGTCCTTTGGAGTTCTGCGAAGTCAGGATCTCGATTCGGTCCCCGTTCTGGATCTTGTAATCGATATTGACCAGCTTGCCATTGACTCTGGCACCTACCATCTTGTTGCCAACCGCAGTATGGATCGCATAGGCAAAGTCAACCGGCGTAGAACCGTTCGGCAGGTTCTTGACATCTCCATTCGGTGTAAAGCAGTATACATCCTCTGCAAAGAGATCCAGGTCTCCTTTCAGAAGATTCAGAAATTCCCGGTTGTCTGACATGTCTCGCTGCCATTCCAGAATCTGACGAAGCCAGCTCAGTTTCTCTTCTTCCTTCGCTTCAACGCTCTTCTTTCCATCTTCAGACTCTTTATATTTCCAGTGTGCCGCAATACCGTATTCAGCAGTTTTATGCATCTCTTTTGTACGGATCTGGATCTCAAACGGCTGACCGATCGAACTCATCAGAGTCGTATGCAGAGACTGGTACATATTTGCCTTCGGCATTGCAATATAATCTTTAAAACGTCCCGGTACCGGTGTATACATCTCATGGATAACTCCAAGCGCCGCATAACAGTCTTTTACAGAATCTACGATAATACGGACTGCAAACAGATCATAGATCTGATCCACCGTCTTATCCTGGTTCACCATCTTCTTATAAATGCTGAAGAAATGCTTCACACGTCCGTTCACTTCTGCATCAATGTTCGCATTCTTCATATGCGTGGAAACCTCATCCACGATCTGCTGGACAAATTCTTCCCTTTCCGTTTTTCTTGCATTGATCTGCTTTACCAGATCGTTAAAAACCTCCGGCTGGGAATATTTGAGCGCCAGGTCATCAAGCTCTGTCTTGATCTTGGAAATACCAAGCCGTTGTGCGATCGGAGCATAGATATCCATGGTTTCTTTTGCTTTTTCCAACTGCTTCTCCGGTCGCATATACTGCAGGGTACGCATATTGTGCAGACGGTCGGCAAGCTTGATGATGATAACACGGATATCTTTTGCCATCGCAAGGAACATCTTACGAAGATTCTCAGCCTGGACCTCCAACTTATCCGCTGAATAGGAAAGCTGTCCCAGCTTTGTGACACCGTCTACCAGAAGAGCCACCTCATCTCCGAATTCCTGACGGATTTCTTCATCCGTCATCACCGTGTCTTCTACCACATCATGAAGGATGCCGGCAACGATCGTCTCTTTGTCCATCTCCAGTTGTGCCAGAATGATTCCTACCCACAGAGGATGGATAATATACTCTTCTCCGGATTTCCGTGTCTGCCCTTTGTGCGCATCTCTTGCAATGTGATATGCTTTTTCGATCATAGAGACGTCCGCCGAAGGATGGTACTTTCTGACTCGCTCGATCAGACTTTTATAGAGCAGTTCCGGATTCTGATAATCTTCCACATCCTTTACCGCATGACCATCTACGATCTCCAGTTTTTTATGTGTTGGTTCGATCAGCATCTCCTGCTGGATTCCGATATCGTCTGCCATAGCCTTCCCTTCTTTCTCATTAGTTTCCCGGATACTGGATTACGGAATCTACTTTGTATCCTTTCAGTTTTTCCCGTCCTTTTAATCCCATCAGTTCGATCAGGCAGAGAACTTCTACAACCTCACCGCCAAGTCCTTCGATCAGTTTGATCATTGCTTCTGCCGTACCGCCTGTTGCCATCAGGTCATCTACGATCACAACCTTGTCTCCCGGTTTGATCGAACGCTTGTGGATCTCGATCTCTGCACTTCCATATTCCAGATCATACTTGATCGATGCTGTCTCGCAAGGAAGCTTTCCATTTTTTACGAATCGGCACAAATGCTTTTTGCAGATTATATGCAATCGGCATTCCAAAAATAAATCCTCTGGACTCCGGTCCGATCACGATGTTGAAATCCATGTCTTCAAGCTTATCCTGCAGTTCCCGAATGGAAAGCTGAAGCCCTTCCGGATCTTCAAGAATGCTGGTTACATCTCTGAAAATAATTCCTTTTTCCGGATAATCCGGAATGCTGACAACATATTCTTCAAGTTTTTTCATCTTTCTTCTCCACCTTACCTACAAATATATGCAATATTTATTAGTATAGCATAAAATTGCTGTTTTTCAAATTATTTATAATTTTGGATCACAATCTGTGGCGTACGGACTCCCTGATACTCATTGATATCAGGATAATAGGTAAATGCCATAACAATTCCATGCCCATGTCCGTGCAGTAGACACTCACAGGCAATATCTCCAAATTTTTCACGCACATATTCCACAAAGGTATTCACATCTCCAAAATACATGGCATCCATCCTTGTACCGTGAAGATCCTTCACCTGCAACTTCAGCACATTTTTATTCTTACCAAGGATTCTCGCACTTTCCACCTGTACCTGTCTTTCTGCAAAGACCGGACGTGCATTTCCTTTGCCAAATGGTTCCAGAACCGCAAGCTCTCCGATAAATTTTTCATTGACACATTCAAACGGGAGCTGCATATCTATGGCAATCTTTTCATTCAGATCCTCTGGTGTGATCCCGGATTTTTCGTTAATCTCCTTACGGAACTGTTCCAGATTCTCCTCCGGCATGGAGAGACCTGCCGCCATCTTATGTCCGCCAAATTTTGACAACAGATGCTTTACCCGGTTCAGTCCTTCATACATGTGCCAGGTCTCGATCGATCTTCCTGAGCCCTTTAAACCTTCCGCGCCCTTCGTCAGCACAAAGACCGGACGGTAATATTTTTCCCGGATCCTTCCTGCCACGATCCCGACAAGGCTTTCATGACATTCCGGCAGGTAGACCACCAGCACGTCTGCATCCTTAAGTTCACTGTTCTCCACCTGGATAAATGCCTCTTCTACCGCCTGCGCCGTCATATCCTTCCGGCTGTCATTGAGTGCTTTCAGATCACCTGCCAGCAGATCCGCCTCCGCCACTTTCTTTGCCTCCAGAAGCTCCAGGGCACGCTTTGCTGTATCCAGTCTTCCACTGGCATTCATACACGGACCGATCACAAATCCAATGTGATATGGAGACAGCTTATCTACATTCACACCAGTACATTCCATCAGCGCCTTCAGTCCCAGATTCTCCGTCCGTTTCAGCATATCCAGTCCCTGTTTAACAAAAATACGGTTTTCGTCCACCAGATCCATAACATCACCGATCGTTGCGATTGCCACATTTTCCATCAGATAATCTGCATCTTCCGCATCTTTTCCCATGGCTTCCATCAGAGCCTCCACCAGCTTGTAAGCAACCGCAGCCCCGCACAGTCCTTTGAACGGATAAGTACAGTCCTCCTGCTTCGGATCCACAACCGCATCTGCCTCCGGCAGAATATATCTTCGTCCCGCGCCAATTTCCGTATACGGGACCTCATGATGATCCGTCACCACAATCGTCATTCCCATACTTTTTGCATAGGCGATCTCCTCTGCCGCCGCAATCCCGTTATCACAGGTAATGATCGTATCCACGTCGGCCTCCAGCGCCCGGTCGATCAGGTTCCGGTTCAGACCATACCCGTCTTTCATACGATCCGGAATGTCACTGTCCACATCAGCTCCGAGCATCCGGAATCCCTCCAGAAGAATATAGGTCGACTGGATTCCATCAATATCATAGTCTCCAATGATCCTGATTTTTGCATTTTCTTTTATCTTTTCTCCAAGAACCGCTACTGCCTTGTCCATATCCTTCATCAGCATTCCATCGTACAGATCGGCGATCGTACCGTTTAAATATTTCTCGATCGCATCATCCCCGATCACATCCCGGTTTCTTATCAGGGAAGCCACTCGCGGACTGATATGGAATTTCTCACTGATATGCTGAAAATCCGCTCCTTTTCTCAGAAGTACCCAGTTCTCCATTTTCTCTTTTCCTTTCTTTGGTAGTCAGATAATACAAAGATGCCGGAGGATTCTCCTCCGACACCTCATTTTCTGTCAGTTATTTCTTTTTCGCTGCTTTTTTGCCGCCGATTTTTGTTTTCATTACATACCATAATGCACCGGTGATACATACAGATGAATATCCGCCCCCTGCAATACCAACCATAAGAGGTGCTGCAAATTCTTTAATAGAGCTTACACCCATGATATAAAGAACCGCTACCATGACAAATGTAGTAAATGTTGTGTAAATACTTCTTGTCAGTGTATAAGTGATACTTCTGTTTACAAGCGCTTTCAGATCATCGTTTCTCTTCATGACCCGAAGCTCTTCACGGATACGGTCGAAAATAACGATCGTCGCATTGATAGAATATCCAAGGATTGTCAGCATACATGCGATAAATGTATTACCGACAGATGTTCTTGCAAGTGCATAGAATGTAAGCACAAATAACAAATCGTGTAAAAGAGCAAGAACCGCACTTGATGCGAAACGTACATCTTTGAACCGGAACCAGATATAGATCAGCATACAGATCGCTGAAATGATAACTGCAATGATCGCATCCTGTCTCATCTCGGAGCTTACCGTAGAACTGATATTTTCTGCTGTAATTGTCGATGTGTCTACACCAAATTTATCAGCAAGCGCATTGTTAAGTGCTTCTCTTTCGTCAAGATTCAGCGTCTGTGTCTTGATGATGATCTGATTGCCGTCTTTTACTTTCTGTGCCTGTACATTGTGATCTCCGGTCACATCTTCTACAACCGGAACGATCTTTGAATCAATCTCTTTGATCGAGTAATCTTTATCAAATGTTACGGTTGTAGCCGTACCGCCCTTGAATTCCAGGCTGTAGTTCAGCGCACCTTCACCTTTTCCCGACTGGACTCCCATTGTTACAAAACCTGCTGCGATCACAGCAATTGATATTGCAAAGAAAATGGCTTTCTTTCCGAGGAAGTCGATAATTTTCTTTCTTTTTGAATTTCTTCGCATAAAATTTCACATCACGAAGACCAATCGCATACAGAGAGAAAATGATGATTCTGGTAATAACAAGTGCCGTAAACATTGACACAACAATACCAAGTGCCAATGTCTGTGCAAATCCTTTTACAGAACCTGAACCCTTGAACCAGAGAATTAGCTGCAGCGATCAGAGTTGTTACGTTACCGTCAACGATCGCAGACAGTGCTTTGTGGAAACCATTCTTCAGGGAAGTCTTAACACTGATACCTGTTGTCACTTCTTCACGCACACGGGCGAAAATGATAACGTTGGCATCGACTGCCATACCGATTCCAAGGATGATACCTGCAATTCCCGGAAGGGTAAGCGTGATATTAAATGCATTTAAAAGCACCAGGATCAGTCCTGTGTAGATCAGAAGTGCTAGACCTGCTGCAAGTCCCGGAATCAGATATACGAAGCACATAAATACGAAGATGATGGCAAGTCCGATGGCACCAGCCATTAAGCTTGTGCTGATTGCTTCTTCTCCGAGCTGTGCAGCTACTACATTAGAGCGAAGTTCTTCCAGTTCCAGAGAAAGTCCACCGATTCGGATGGTAGCTGCAAGATTGTCTGCTTCTTCATAGCTTGACATCCCTGTGATAACGGCTTCTCCGCCTTCGATCGCCTGATTAACTCTTGGTGAACTGATTGTCTGTCCATCATAAATAATGGAAATCTGTTTTCCTACATTTGCTGCTGTTGCTTCTGCAAATTTGGTTGTTCCTTCTTTGGTAAGTTGCAGAGCTACGACATATTCTTTGTTCTTAGTCGTAGAGTTCTCCTGTGTCTGAGCCTCTGCATTTTTAACATCTGTTCCTTCAAGAACGGTATTGCCATCTGCATCCTGAAATACCAGTGATCCTGGTTTGCCAAGTTCTTCCAGAACTTTATTAGCATCGGATACACCCGGGATCTCGATGTTGATCCGGTCATCCCCTTCCTGATATACACTTGCTTCTGTACTGTACTGCTCTACACGCTTCTGCAGCTTGTAGATCGTATCCTTCATATCTTCTGCTGAAGGATTCTTGTCTTTTGTCTGATAGGTAATGCTGACACCACCGGCAAGGTCAAGACCAAGATTGATATTTCTTGCGGAACCTGTGTGGGAGGAACCAAATCCCTGCCAGCAGGTAAATCCAAGAAGTCCTAAAAGTGCAGCAATCAGAACAAGGCTTACTATTCCTTTACTCTTCTTCATGTCCAAGTCCCTTTCTTAGTTTTCGTCTGCCATTGCAGCCTTTATCATAATCGCGCATTCCACGCGCTTACGTTCCATCTCACATCCCAGATCATAAGAATCATTTAATCCGTCTGCATACTTGTATGCGTTTGCCATACATCCACCACTGCAGTAGAATCTTGCAAAACATTTCTTACATTTTTCTTTTGTATATACGTTGCAGCAACGGAACTCATCTGCGATCTCCGGTCTTGTAATCCCTTCGTTTACATTTCCCATCAGGAAATCTTCATCACCTACAAACTGGTGACACGGATAGAAATCTCCCCATGGCGTAACAGCAAGGTATTCGGTTCCCGAACCACATCCGGACAGACGTTTGTACAGACACGGTCCTCCTTCCAGGTCGATCATAAAGTGGAAGAAATTGAATCCTTCTCCCTTTTTATCTTTCTCGATGATATATCTTGCAAGCTTGTCATACTCATCAAAGATCTGCGGAAGATCTTCTTCACGGATTGCATACGGATCAGATTCATCCCCGACAACCGGTTCGATCGACATCTGCTTGAAGCCAAGCTCTGCAAAATGCTTTACATCCTCTGAAAAATCCAGATTGTTTCTGGTAAATGTTCCGCGGATATAGTAGCGCTCCTGATTACGTGAATCAGCAAGCTTCTGGAACTTCGGTACGATCAGATCATAGCTTCCCTTTCCGTTTCTGAAAGGACGCATTCTGTCATTTACTTCCTTACGTCCGTCAAGGCTGATGACCACGTTATCCATCTCTTTATTGATAAACTCCTGAATCTCATCATTCAGAAGTACACCATTCGTAGTTACAGTAAAACGGAAGTGCTTATCATGAAGCTTTTCCTGCTCTCTTCCGTATGCGACCAGGTCTTTGACAACCTGCCAGTTCATCAGCGGCTCGCCGCCAAAGAAATCAACTTCCAGATTCCTTCTTGTTCCGGAATTGGCGATCAGGAAATCCAGGGCTTTCTTACCAACTTCATAAGTCATAAGCGCTCTTCTTCCGTGATACTCTCCTTCTTCTGCAAAACAGTATTTGCAGGCAAGATTGCAGTCGTGTGCGATATGCAGGCAGAGTGCCTTCACAACCGTCTTACGCTTGATAACCTCCCCGATAAAAGGTTCATATGTATCAACAACAAAAAGCTGTCCGTTTGCAGTCAGCTCTGTCACATCATCCAATATATCTCTGAGTTCTTCTTCGGAATATTTCCCTTCCAGCTCATCTTTCAGCTGGTTCCATGTACTTTCTTCTTTCAGCGTCTGCACTGTCTGATTCTCGTTCATACGGTTCAGACATGCAATAACTTCGTACCCCGGCTCGTCCACTACATGAACGCATCCGCTGTTGACATCAAGTACAATATTATATCCATTGTTCTGGTACTGATGAATCACAACCGGTACCCCTTTCTATCCTTATTTTTCAAATTTTTCCTCATACGTCAAATGACAGCGGCTTTAAAGCCGCTGCCTGCTTGTCATACTTATTCACTACACTTACAAATATCTCTTATTTGCTGTGTTCGCAAGTCTGATTTCCTACTGTACAAGAAGTCTTGCATGCTGACTGACAGGATGTCTGGCATTCTCCGCATCCGCCCTTCTTTACTGTATTGTTCAGAGTCTGTGTATTCAATGTTTTAATGTGTTTCATTGTAATATCCTCCTTCTTTGCTCATTATGTGATACAGTATAGCACATTTTCCAACTTACCGTCAACGCAAAAATCCAATCTAAAACAAATGACAGGAGGTATTTTCCCTAGAATTTGCTGCCTCCGCCACCGTGGGTTCTTCCTGATGAAGAAGTATGTGTACTGCTGCCGCCGGAAGAGCTCTTCTTTTCTTTCGCCGTTTTCGAAGTCGTTTCATAAAGGAACATATCTCTGCTTTCTGTAATATCCAGACTATCGTCTTTTACATAGCTGCCTGCCGCTGACTGGAAACGCACTGTTTTAAGCTGTGCCTTCATCCTGCCGACAATGATAAGTGACAGAACAACTCCTACCCCAAGGGAGATCAAAATCCAGATTGGGGATAATGGCTCCTTTGGAAGACTTTTCCTGTCATACGGCTTTCCGTTTCTTGCCTGTGTAATGAATTCGTCACACAGCTCTGAAAAAATCTGAAATGCCGAAAAATAATTTTCATCCTTCAGATCACTCGTCATTTCTTTTGAAATGTATTTGATCCCTGCATCGGTAAAAGCTGTGATTCCGTAACCACAGGTTGAAATATAACAGTCATTCTCTTCTCCCAGACTAATGAGAAGAAGGATTCCATCCTTATCCTGTCCATATCCGAAGTTTCCGTAATCATAAATATCATCGGCGTATTCTTGCACCGTTTTTTCATCCAGCGTATTTGTTGTCACAACGACAACATCCATTTTCTGTCGGATACTCAGTTCATCAAGTATGTCATTTAATTTTGCTTCCTCACTATCCGTCATAAGTCCCGCCATGTCCTGCACACGACAATAATCATTTGCAAATCCTTCTGCATCTTCGGCTGAAACCGAAAACGTCATCCCCAGGCAAAGGGCCAGAACAAGCAGAAGTGATATTATTTTCTTTTTCATTCCGTCACCCCCTAAAACAGTCCGAGAAAGTGCAGAAGTGTTGCTGCACCGTATGTTAATGCAGTGAACGCACCTGCCAGTACCAGTGTCCAACGGGTTGCTGCCGCCTTATCTACCGGCAGGTCGCCGACGAATTTTCCGGTCTGTCCGTTCATTGCAAATGTATATTTGTTACCATTCCATGTGGTATTTAAAAGCCACACCGGATATAAAGCATACTTGGCTTTTCCGCCATGGAACTGTACACTGGTATTTTCAGCTACTACAGTATCGTAACCAATGACTGTTTCGGCAAATGCCTGCTCCGTAGATTTTTTCACACGCTCATTCGCCCGGTCAATGCTTTCTTCTGCAGTCACATCATACTTATCTGCCAGGTAACCGGCAAGATAAGCCGTCTGGAAATCCACTGCCTCCCTACAGTTAAACGGTTCGATGGATTCCATCAGATCATCCGCCATTTTTGTAGAGCCATCTACCGGAACGTATTCAAATCCAACACTTCCGCCTCTGTGCACCATATAATAACTGGTCTGGGTATAATTGTAATCACTGTCACTCCAAGTACGGATCTTGGTTGCCTTATAACGGACCTTAGCGTCTACATCGGTATCAAATAGCCAGAACGGTACATAGACTCCTTTGATCTCGTCAATATGGTTCTGATCCTTAAAAATCTTCGGCAGAAGACGTTTTCCTGTAAGATGCTTCATGAGCCCTTCTTTTGCTGCTTTTTTATCCAGTTTAAACGGAATGACCAGATCCGGTTTCAGGGAGCCGGAGAATTGTCCCATCATAACGATTGGATTATCACAGAATGGGCAGGATGTTGCCGCTGTATTTGCGTCACCTACAATTTCTCCTCCACAGGATTTACACACATAAGTACGCAGACCATCCGTTTCTCCTTCTCCCCATTCACCGCCTGCTGCGGTTTCCCATTCCATGCTGTCTGTTTCTTCGTCCTGCAGTTCGGCATCATATCCCTTCAATGCGTCCATTTCGAACTCTGTGTCGCAATACGGACACTTCATCTTCTGGATCGTACTGTCAAAGGCTATCGCACCGCCACAGCAGGGACATTTATATTCCTGCAAGCCTGCCATAAAAATCCTCCTCTCTTAATGCGCCTGTCGATCAAATTCCGCAAGTTCTTCGTCCGCTCTCCGGATCCACTCTGTACGGTCTCCGTAGATTGCACATTTGTTTGCCATAATTCATCCTCCTTTCAGCCAATACCGGATTTCCGGACATTTTCTTTTCTTGTTTATGATTCTCCTGTTGCTTTTACGACCCATTTGGCATTGTCTACCTGGAAGCTATAACCACAGAAGGAACAACAATTGTGTTCATCCGGTATGAAATTGGCTCCACAGGATGGGACAATCTTTTTCCTTGAAAAATGCTCCGTCCGTCTTCCTTCTTTCTGGATATCTCGCCTCTGCAAAATCGAGTGTCGTTTTTGTTTTCTTTGTATACGGTTTTCCACTCTCAGGCAGGTAGGTTTCACTTCCATATGCCGTAGCGGTGATTTCTGTTGTTTTGTCTGTATTTACAACATTTTTAAGTATGATCGAGCCGATTCCATAATCCATCAGGTCCGGCTTATTTACATCCTTATGAAGTGCATCATTGATGCAGGACCTCAGATAATTTTCCGAGTATCTTACGATCTCCTTTGGCAGCTTTTCCTGTTTTTCTTTCTTGGATTGGAAAATTTTCGCAATTCCAGAAGTATAAGCAGTGTAGCAATTACACCTATGGTAAGAGAAATATCTGTGTCTTTAATCAGATAAAGGCATCATGTCAGACACAGGAACATGATG
>ENA-OPYX01001336-OPYX01001336.1-human-gut-metagenome-genome-assembly--contig:-NODE-1336-length-13313-cov-2.718034_pt1 | contig 13313 bp, 10 predicted proteins | sample MGYA00242639_ERZ504486 | MGnify/ENA primary metagenome ERZ504486 (study PRJEB26092, sample SAMD00036296) | human gut metagenome | host: Homo sapiens | study: EMG produced TPA metagenomics assembly of... | reverse complement strand
TAAATTTAAGAAAAAAGAAAGTATTGCTTACGAAGTTTGGGATAATTAATTTTAATTAGTATTTGGAGTATATTTTATGGAAGCAAATAATTTTATTTATGAGAATGGAAAAATTTTCACATCAGATTTCAATTACCTTGTCCAAATATTCTTCCTCTCCCACAACAATTTCTGCCTTGTCTGATGTGAGATTGACAATACTCTTTACAAAACCATCTACGTTGTTGCTCTCTACTAAAATTATAAATTCCACATTATCTGTGTAAATAGTGTCCTTTATAATATTTCCGGTATTTAAAGCCTCGTACTGTACCTTGCCTGACATATTGTAGTCAGTCTTAACGTGAACAGCCTTGTATAACGTTCTTTCTATAAGTCCGGCAGCAGCCAAACCTTCTTTGGCACTTTGACCGTAAGCCCTTACAAGACCACCTGTGCCAAGTAATGTACCACCAAAATAACGAGTTACAACAATTAGAACATCGTGAATATCTCTGCCTCTTATAACGTCTAAAACAGGCATACCTGCTGTTCCACTAGGTTCTCCGTCATCACTGTATCTCTGTAACTGCTTTTCATTACCTACCTGAAAGGCAAATACATTGTGTCTGGCATCATAGTACTTTTTTTCTGAACTTTTCAATTTCTGCCATAGCCTCCTCCTCTGAATGAACAGGAACTACATTGGCAATAAATCTGGACATTTTTTTCTACTACTTCAGCCTGACCTGTGCCTTTTATTGTTACATATTTTTCAAGCATATTTTCTCCTATAATCCTATCTCATAAACAAGTTGTTCTTAATAATATTCCAAATCAAGTTGTTGTCATAAAGGTATTTACCAAGATATGATGTAGCTATTTTGTCATTTAAAATACTGAAAAAGTCATTAGCTATAAATACATTCATAACTGTAAATATTACCCATACAAAAATTACACCACCGGCAATACCTAAAGCCCCACCGGCAATGGCATTGAAACTGCTTATAATTGGGAGCTTTGATATAAACTTGCCAAGCTTCATAATAGTTCTAAGGACAAAAGAAAATATAAAATAGACTATAAGACCAACGCAAATGTTTAAAATAATGTTTGCAATATATCTTGAAACATAGTCGGCAACACCATTTTGAACATTCAGTAGACTATGTATAACGGAATTGTTATTGTCCAAAAGCATAGTCTTAATAGGCTGTGGCAAAGCAAGGCTGTTGATAGTATCTATCTGCTGTTGTTGTGTAGAAGATGCTACATTCTGGAGGTTAAGACTTTTCTTAACCAAATTGCTTACCATATCAAAAATAGGTGTAGTTCTCATAAGTGCTGTAATAAAAGGATAAATTATAAAAGAACCACCTACAGAAATCAATTTATAACAGCCTTTTAGGGCAAAAATTATGAAACCTTTCTTTGCCCCACGAGCCATAAAGTATATAATTATAAGTAAAATAATAAGGTCTACAGGATTTTGAATAAATCCCATTAAAAAATCACTCATTATATCTCTCCTAACTTGCTGATGTAGTCTGAGCAGTTGTAGTAGATGCTGTAGTAGTTTCCACTGATGTATCTTCACTATTAGGGTCTAAAGCATCATTATCTTCAACCATATTAGCACCTTTCTTAACACTGAAAAGTTGCATTTTGTTAGCTGTAGCAAGTATAATTCTGTCTGTTGAATCAAAGAACTGCATACTGTTTACAGTCTGTAATGCTCTGTATTCCCAAAGATGCTTACCTCTTACGTCCATAGCATCGAATACCTTGCCCATAGCAACTATTGTACTTTCCATATTAGAATACATAGCTGTAATAGTTTCATCAAATTTAGCAGAACCTATTTCGTTACCTCTCATATTGTACCAATGTACAGTATTTACATTGTCGCTATTGTCAGTAATTGTCTTTGTACTACCATATGCAACTGCAATATATTTATTATCCACTATGTTAATGCTGAAACATAGTTTGGATATTCAACCTTCCAATTTTCTTTGTAATTTTCTTTGTTTGTAATTCTACCACCAATGCTGTAAAGTTTTGCATCAGTTGACACAATACAGCTGTTGTCCGGCATAAAGTGAACAATAGCAGCCACTTCGTTATCCATTTCAACACCTGAGAAAATAGCATCAGAATTATCTGTAGTCTTAGCATCTTCTGTATTTACAAAGTAGAAGTTTACCTTTGACTTAATCTTTATTCTTGATATATTTATAAAACTGATACCAAATTATTCTACCGTCATCAGAAAATATCAATAGACGCTGGAAGTCCGTCTTTAGCTACATAACTTCCCTTAAAAGCAACTTTTCCGTCTGGAGAATAACAAAAAGCTGTATAATCATTTTCACCTGAACTTTGGCACATAACAACACTGTAGCCTAAAGGATTAATAGCAAAAGTAGTTATAACACCTTCTGTATTTACTGTATACGCCTTACCTTTAAGGTTGTAGACATTCATAGTCTTAGCACCCTTATCAGCAACAGCTGTATATTCCCCGTCACTTAACATAACAGGTGTTGTCATTGAAAAAGTATCTGTCCATACAGTATTACCCTTTTTGTCAAGTAAAGACATACCGTCCTTAGAACTAAAGAAAATACTGTTATTACAGCTATAGAATTGAGCCTGTGAGCTCATACTGTATTCCTGTGAAAAAGATGCCTGTGACTCACCTATTTTTATATTGCCACTATTTACAGCAACAAATATGCCAGACGCCACAATAACAAGAATAACAACTGCTATGGCAACAGCCTTTATACTTCCTGTAAAACCAGAAAGATAGCTTAATATTCTGTTGTATATACTTTTCTTTTTCTTCTTTGCAGATTTTTCTTTCATTTCCTCCGGCTCATTTTCTGTATCTTCGGTACTTTCAGCCTGTTCCCCCTGTTCTTCTTTTCCTTCTGTTTCCTCTGTATCTTTTATATCCTCTGTATTTTCTGAACTTTCTTCACTCTCGTCTAAAAACTCATCTTGAGTTTTTTCCATTATTCTTTCCAAAAGCTGTTCATTATTTTCAGGTATAGTCGAATTTTTTATTATTTTTCTAGTTTGTGTTTTTATTCTCAGCATAACACCTCTGTTTTACACATAATAATACTATAAATAGCCAAAAAATCAATGTTTCTAAGCTCTATTTGGTTAAGTTAATTTATAAAAAAAGCCAATGTCACTCCTACATAGAAATAACATTGGCTTTCAAGAAATATTTTATATTATTTTACAAACTTTTCAGCTATTTTTTCAATTTTGCCTTCTTCATCATTCCAAGAATTAAAGTCCTTTCCACTATTTTCAACAGCCTTACCTAACTCTACAATAAAATCAGGAATATCAGAAGCTAAAATTGTGCCAACTTCGTGACCAAAAACCTCTTTACCCTGTATATCACAACCATTTACATAGAGTATAAAAGCCGGCTGTGGCTTACCGTCTACAGACTTTACAGCACCTCTAAAGCCTAAAGCACCAATTTGGTGTGTACCACAAGAAGATGGACAACCGGAAATATGAATTTGTGGAAGTGCATTTTCCTTTATATCAGCCTTTTTAACAGCCTCAACACAAGCTCTCAAAAGACTTTGAGAATCTCTAAGACCTACCTGACAAATGCTTGCACCAATACAGCTTACAGATGTTTCAAATACACTTTGTGCTGTATTTTCTTCAGTAATGGCTACAACTTCTTTCGCCTCATCACCGGTAAGGTTGATAATATAAGCACTTTCATCAGGAGATAATCTCAATTCTGCTCCTTCAATACCCTGTATATAGTCATTTAACTTGCAAAATACATCTGAATTAGGCTGACCACCTATTGGGTGCCACATAACAGTGTAAAGACCCTCTTGCTTTTGAGGAATTACTCTGAAGCCTTCTGCTGTAGTGCCATTTCCCTTTTATTAAATTCCAAAGGCTGTATTTCAATGTTTAAATCCTCTCCAGATGCAATTACCTCTTGAAGTTTCTCATTATAGGCTTTTACATAGTTTTCAGCACCACCTAAAGCCTCCTGCATATAGCGAGTTCTTGCCTTACCTCTGTTTTCATAATTTCCATAAGTACGGAAAGTCAACCACATAGCCTTAATATAGAACAATATTTTGTCAGGCTCTACATTTTCAGCTACCTTAACACCCATTTTGTAATTGTTGCCAAGACCACCGGCACTGTATACATCAAATTTACCATTTTCATTGGCTACAAAGCCTAAATCTCTAAATGTTGCATGAGTAAAATTCTTTGGAGAATTAGAAAAACAAACCTTTAATTTTCTAGGCATTTTTTCAGCCTTTATAAAATTCATAAGGTATTCTCCGGCAACCTGTGCATAAGGCAATACGTTAAAATATTCCCCTTGTTCAACACCTGAAAGAGGTGGACACATTACATTACGAGGGAAATCTCCACCACCACCCATAGTTACAATATTATGAGAAAGTGCCTTTTCCATAACCGGATAGAGAACCTCTGGCTGTAAATCGTGGAGCTGTATTGTCTGACAAGTTGTAAAATGTAAGTGATTGACGTTATATGTTCTTATAGTCTCTGCAACAAAAGCCATTTTTTCCTTTGTAACACGACCTGCTGTCATACGAAGACGGAGCATACTGGCTTTACCACCCTTTTGAGCATAACTGCCGTAAAAACCCTGAAAATCCCTTATACTCATTTTTAGGAACTTCTCCCCTGTAAAAAGCATCTGTTTTTCTTTAAAGCCGGTAAATCCTTTTTCCAAGATTCTGGATTTATATTCATTACTCTGTCCTCCTAGTTTTATTGTTGTATTCATTATATATAATCCCTGTAAAAGCTGTCAACTGTAAAGGCTTTTGTTGATAATTATTTTTATATACAACGAAAAAGAGTGAAAGCATATACACTTCCACTCTCTTCTCTTTAAGGCGACATCCAGATTTGAACTGGAGATCAAGGAGTTGCAGTCCTCTGCCTTAGCCACTTGGCTATGTCGCCATATTAAATTTTCTCCCTTTTGAAACAGAGATGATGACCCGTAGGAGAATCGAACTCCTGTTTCAGCCGTGAGAGGGCCGCGTCTTAGCCGCTTGACCAACGGGCCGGAACTCCCCGAGTAGGATTCGAACCTACGACCCTCCGGTTAACAGCCGGATGCTCTACCGCTGAGCTATCGAGGATTATCAAGCAATGATAATTTTTACCACAGCTTATTAATAATGTCAAGATTTTTTTAAACATTTTCACGTCAAAAACCTTTCGACACATTAGGCAAAAAAAAGAACCCCGATAGTCTACCGAAGCATATAATAATCTGCCGCAGACCGGAATCGAACCGGTACGGGATTTACTCCCGCAGGATTTTAAGTCCTGTGCGTCTGCCAGTTCCGCCACTCGGGCATATCTGTCATAAAGACAGATAAAATGGGAACAACAGGGCTCGAACCTGTGACCCTCTGCTTGTAAGGCAGATGCTCTCCCAGCTGAGCTATGCTCCCATATATGGCGACCTGGAAGGGGCTCGAACCCTCGACCTCTGGCGTGACAGGCCAGCGCTCTAACCAGCTGAGCTACCAGGCCACAATATATATCAAGAAGATTTCTCCTCTTTATAACTTATCTATTCTTTCTAAATGGGCCCTCAGGGACTCGAACCCTGGACCGTCCGGTTATGAGCCGGATGCTCTAACCAGCTGAGCTAAAGGCCCTTAAAATTGTTAAAGCAAATCTTGGATTATTTCCAATATTAAAAAAAAGCCGATGACGGACTCGAACCGATAACCTGCTGATTACAAATCAGCTGCTCTGCCAATTGAGCCACATCGGCATTTTGAATCCGGCAACCACCGACTTTCCCGGGCAGTTTCCCACCAAGTATTTTCAAGCCGTCTAGGTCTTAACCGTCGTGTTCGGTATGAGAACGGGTGTTTCCCCTAGACGCATCATCACCGGAAAATTTTGTACTTTTTTCTTTGTACTTTCAAAACTGAATTCAAACACTTGACATAACCGTCAAACTTTGTAACGTCTCTGCATCGTAGCTCGTGCTTCTCGTTACTCTTTGGTCAAGCCCTCGACTTATTAGTACCAGTCAACTGAACACATTACTGTGCTTACATCTCTGGCCTATCAACCTTGTCGTCTACAAGGAGTCTTACTGCTTTCGCATGGGAAATCTAGTCTTTAGGTTGGCTTCACGCTTAGATGCCTTCAGCGTTTATCCATTCCAAACTTGGCTATTCTGCTGTGGCATTGGTTACCAACAGATTCACCAGAGGTTCGTCCATCCCGGTCCTCTCGTACTAAGGACAGCTCCTATCAAATTTCCTACGCCCACAACGGATAGGGACCGAACTGTCTCACGACGTTCTGAACCCAGCTCGCGTACCGCTTTAATGGGCGAACAGCCCAACCCTTGGGACCTACTACAGCCCCAGGATGCGATGAGCCGACATCGAGGTGCCAAACCTCCCCGTCGATGTGAACTCTTGGGGGAGATAAGCCTGTTATCCCCAGGGTAGCTTTTATCCGTTAAGCGATGGCACTCCCACTTGTTACCACCGGATCACTAAGTCCTACTTTCGTACCTGCTCGAGTTGTCACTCTCGCAGTCAAGCCTTCTTTTGCCTTTACACTCTTTGAATGGTTTCCAATCATTCTGAGAAGACCTTTGAGCGCCTCCGTTACTCTTTCGGAGGCGACCGCCCCAGTCAAACTGCCCGCCTAACAATGTCCCTCTTCCGGATCACGGAAGTAGGTTAGAAATTCAGTATTATAAGAGAGGTATCCCACCATCGACTCCACCAACACTGGCGTGCTAGCTTCTTAGTCTCCCTCCTATCCTGTACATACAATACCGAATCCCAATATTAAGCTGCAGTAAAGCTCCATGGGGTCTTTCCGTCCTGTTGCGGGTAACCAGTATCTTCACTGGTTCTTCAATTTCACCGGGCGTGTTGTCGAGACAGTGCTCAAATCGTTACACCTTTCGTGCGGGTCAGAACTTACCTGACAAGGAATTTCGCTACCTTAGGACCGTTATAGTTACGGCCGCCGTTTACTGGGGCTTGGATTCAAAGCTTCGCTTGCGCTAACCTCTCCTCTTAACCTTCCAGCACCGGGCAGGTGTCAGCCCATATACATCACCTTACGGTTTCGCATAGACCTGTGTTTTTGCTAAACAGTCGCTTGAGCCTCTTTTCTGTGACCAACTTGCGTTGGCTCCCCTTATCCCTAAGTTACGGGGTCATTTTGCCGAGTTCCTTAACAACACTTCTCCCGTCGGTCTGTGGATTTTCTCCTCGTCTACCTGTGTCGGTTTGCGGTACGGGTACGTATAACGCAATAGCGGCTTTTCTTGACAGTGTGGATTCAGAAACTTCGCTACTTTTCTTCGCTCCCATTCGTACTTCAGCTTATAGTGACGGATTTGCCTATCACTCACACCTTTGTACTTAGCCGGATATTTCCATTCTCCGGTTTTCCTATCCTCCTGCGTCCCCACAGTTCTGATTATACGTAGTACAGGAATTTCTACCTGTTGTCCATCGATTACGGCTCTCGCCCTCACCTTAGGTCCCGACTTACCCTGAGCAGATCAGCTTTACCCAGGAAACCTTAGACATTCGACCTATATGATTCTCACATATATCTCGCTACTCATTCCGGCATTCTCTCTTCTGTTTCGTCCACACTCTCTTTCAATTGTGCTTCGTCCTTACAGAATGCTCCTCTACCAATTACCATAGGTAATTCCGTAGCTTCGGTGGTGTGTTTTAGCCCCGGACATTTTCGGCGCTAGACCTCTCGACTAGTGAGCTGTTACGCACTCTTTAAATGAGTGGCTGCTTCTGAGCCAACATCCTAGTTGTCTTAGAAACCTAACATCCTTTTCCACTTAACACACACTTTGGGACCTTAGCTGTAGGTCTGGGCTCTTTCCCTTTTGACTATGAAACTTATCTCACATAGTCTGACTCCTGAGTATATCTATATGGCATTCTGAGTTTGATAGAAGTTGGTATCCTTTTGGGGACCCGCGTCCAATCAGTGCTTTACCTCCATTAGACTTTACCTCAAGGCTAGCCCTAAAGCTATTTCGAGGAGAACCAGCTATCTCCGAGTTCGATTGGAATTTCTCCGCTATCCACAGGTCATCTCCACCTTTTTCAACAGATGTGAGTTCGGTCCTCCATTACCTTTTACGGTAACTTCAACCTGCCCATGGATAGGTCACCCGGTTTCGGGTCTGCATTAACATACTAGACGCCCAGTTAAGACTTGGTTTCCCTTCGGCTCCGGAGCTGTACTCCTTAACCTCGCATGTCACTGCAACTCGCCGGACCGTTCTACAAAAAGTACGCCGTCGTTCCGAAAAACTTCGACTGTTTGTAAACATAAGGTTTCAGGTTCTCTTTCACTCCCCTCCCGGGGTTCTTTTCACCTTTCCTTCACAGTACTTCTTCGCTATCGGTCATCAAGGAATATTTAGGCTTGGAGGGTGGTCCCTCCGGCTTCCATCAGGGTTTCACGTGTCCCGATGTACTCTGGATACTACTGTGGGTCTTCAGGTTTCGTATACAAGGCTTTCACTTTCTTTGGCTTGCTTTCCCAAAACAATTCTACTACCTTACCTCCATCACATGATGTAGTCCACAACCCCGAAATACATGTATCTCGGTTTGGCCTGTTTCCCGTTCGTTCGCCACTACTTAGGAAATCGATGTTTCTTTCTCTTCCTCCTCCTACTTAGATGTTTCAGTTCAGAGCGTTCCCTACGCACAGCTATTGATTCACTGTACGCCAACTGAGCTTTTCTCAGCTAGGTTTCCCCATTCGGAAATCTCCGGATCGTTGGCTATGTGCGCCTCCCCGAAGCTTATCGCAGCTTTTTACGTCCTTCATCGGTTCTTGATGCCAAGGCATTCACCTTATGCTCTTATTAGCTTGACCAGTCCGTTAGTAACTTCCGTTACTAGCTTGGTTCGTTTGATATATGTGAATAACTCTTTTACGGAAAAACTTTACTCTTAGTAAAATTTGTATCTATTCTTAGAATAGTGTTTCGTAGTTATTCACTACGGTTAGAAATAACAGTTATTGAACTTTCGTTCTCTAATTGTCTATCTCGTTGTCGTTGTGTTTGATATTCAGTTTCAAAGTACAAATTTCAGTTCATATCTTTCGATATTCACTGTGGTTGATTTTTATCAACCGAATGGAGACGACGAGATTCGAACTCGTGACCCCTGCTTGCAAGGCAGGTGCTCTCCCAACTGAGCTACGCCCCCATACCCCTTTGTATGGGCTATTCTATTTTAATGGGCTTAAATGGACTCGAACCATCGACCTCACGCTTATCAGGCGTGCGCTCTAACCAGCTGAGCTATAAGCCCATGTTAGACACCTCACATTTTTGCGTGATGTCCATTAAGCAATTGAATCCGGCAACCACCGACTTTCCCGGGCAGTTTCCCACCAAGTATTTTCAAGCCGTCTAGGTCTTAACCGTCGTGTTCGGTATGAGAACGGGTGTTTCCCCTAGACGCATCATCACCGGAAATTTTTAGTATTCAATTCTTTTGAATTGAGCACTCAAAACTAAATAATCAAAAACTCTTTACACTCTCGTCCATTTCCTTAGAAAGGAGGTGATCCAGCCGCACCTTCCGATACGGCTACCTTGTTACGACTTCACCCCAGTCACTGGCTTCACCTTCGACTGCTCCCTCCTTACGGTTGGGTCACAGGCTTCGGGTGCTTCCAACTCCCATGGTGTGACGGGCGGTGTGTACAAGACCCGGGAACGTATTCACCGCAGCATTCTGATCTGCGATTACTAGCGATTCCAGCTTCATGTAGTCGAGTTGCAGACTACAATCCGAACTGGGGCTGCTTTTTTGTGGTTTGCTTACTCTCGCGAGCTTGCTTCACTTTGTAACAGCCATTGTAGCACGTGTGTAGCCCTAAACATAAGGGGCATGATGATTTGACGTCATCCCCACCTTCCTCCGTGTTATCCACGGCAGTCTCACTAGAGTGCCCAACTGAATGATGGCTACTAGCGATAAGGGTTGCGCTCGTTGCGGGACTTAACCCAACATCTCACGACACGAGCTGACGACAACCATGCACCACCTGTCTTCTCTGCTCCGAAGAGAGTCTGCTTTACACAGATTGTCAGATCGATGTCAAGTTTAGGTAAGGTTCTTCGCGTTGCTTCGAATTAAACCACATGCTCCACCGCTTGTGCGGGTCCCCGTCAATTCCTTTGAGTTTCAACCTTGCGGTCGTACTCCCCAGGTGGACTACTTATTGCGTTTGCTGCGGCACCGACCATCTCTGGCCAACACCTAGCACTCATCGTTTACGGCGTGGACTACCAGGGTATCTAATCCTGTTTGCTCCCCACGCTTTCGTGCCTCAGTGTCAGTTTCAGTCCAGTAAGCCGCCTTCGCCACTGGTGTTCTTCCTAATATCTACGCATTTCACCGCTACACTAGGAATTCCGCTTACCTCTCCTGCACTCTAGTCATACAGTTTCTTATGCAGCGCCAAGGTTAAGCCCTGACATTTCACATATGACTTGCATGACCGCCTACTCACCCTTTACACCCAGTAAATCCGGATAACGCTTGCACCATACGTATTACCGCGGCTGCTGGCACGTATTTAGCCGGTGCTTCTTAGTCAGGTACCGTCATTTGTTTCTTCCCTGTCGATAGAAGTTTACATACCGAAATACTTCTTCCTTCACGCGGCGTTGCTGCATCAGGGTTTCCCCCATTGTGCAATATTCCCCACTGCTGCCTCCCGTAGGAGTTTGGACCGTGTCTCAGTTCCAATGTGGCCGATCACCCTCTCAGGTCGGCTACTGATCGTCGCCTTGGTAGGCCGTTACCCCACCAACTAGCTAATCAGACGCGAGCTCCTCTCATACCGATAAATCTTTTCTCACTCTATGATGTCATAATGTGAGCTTATGGAGTATTAGCACCAATTTCTTAGTGTTATTCTCCTGTATGAGGCAGATTACTCACGCGTTACTCACCCGTCCGCCACTCGCGCCTACATCTTCATTCCGAAGAAATCAAATGTATTTGCTCGTTCGACTTGCATGTGTTAGGCACGCCGCCAGCGTTCATCCTGAGCCAGGATCAAACTCTCAATTAAAAAGTTTGTAGCTTGGATGCTACTAGCATTGTTTTTATAGTTGTTTTCTCAACTGTTCCTTATTGAAAAGGAATTTCTTGGGATTTGAGTATATTCATTAAGTAATTAAATTACTATAATGACTGTTGTCTTTGATTATTTAGTTTTCAATGTTCAATTCGTTTTCGCTGTCTCTCAACAGCTTATTCATTATATCATACATTTTGTTGTTTGTCAAGTATTTTTTTAAGTTTTTTAAAACTTTTTTTACTTGACTGAAAACTTCTTTAGAAGATTTTCATTTAGCAACTTTTGTATTATATCATATCGCTTAACTTTTGTCAAGAACTTTTTTCAACTTTTTTGAAATTTTATTTCTTAAGTTGTTCGGTTCTGACCGTCAGCAACTTTTATATCTTATCACAGATTTAAGTGCTTGTCAAGAACTTTTTAAGTTTTTTTGAAAAACTTTTTGAACTTCATTTTCCAGAAGTTCAGTTCTTTTTTGTCAGCAACTTTTACATCTTACCATAGATGAAGTTGTTTGTCAAGAACTTTTTTTATTTTTCTTAAAAACTTTTTTAAGCTTTTGTCGTCTTCGTCAGCGACAAGTGATATAATACCATACACTTACCCTCTTGTCAACAACTTTTTTATTTTCTACATATTTTTTTAAATTGAGTAAATATAGTGTAAAATCCTTGTAACTTCACTATATATAGTAGCCATTTTTGACTTCTTTGTCTAATATTACCCCAACTTTAATTTTTTATACGGATTTCATCCTTAAAAAAATTATATTTACCTATATATTAATTTACACATTTATATAGAAGAAACTAAAAAAAATGGGTTATTATACAGTTAAAAACTGTATAATAACCCACAAATCCTCTAATTAATAGATATTAAAGTATACTTCACCAGGAATAACATTGTTGTTACACTGTGAAACAATAGACTTTCTTGTAGCTTCTACCTTACTTCTAATTGACTTCTGAGCAGAGTCAGTTGGAGTAGTAACACTTACACTACTAGGTACTTTATCCTTAGATTTACCATTAAAACCTAACATATCTGATGCTTTGCTTACACTAAATGTAGGGAAGTAGTAATTGTAACCATTATCAAAAGATACACAGTTTTCAAAAGAAGCCTTAACTGTACTGTTGTTGTTATCAAAGCCCTTTCTACCATGACCAAATGATAAACAGTTCTTTACTGTTCTTAAACTTGTCTTATCTGTATAAGCTGAACCAAACTTAAATCCGTTAGGGTTACCGTCATAATTACTTCCTGTCCAAGAAGAAAGGTTAATCTTACCTGCAGAAGTATTTATAAAGCTGTCAGTTGGTAAACTAAAGTTACCCTTATTATAATTAGATACAAAATTCTTGTCCTGCTTAGAAATAAGTTCTACTAAATATAAATTAGTATCTAAAGCATTTCCATTTTCATAATCATACTTACCTGTGAATATATCAGGGGTTTACCATTATTCCAACAAGCACATTCTTCATAACTTAAATCTTTTGTATAGCCTGATGTAGTCTTGTCGAAACTATCCCAACCGTCATCACTGTTTTCCCAAGCATAGCAACCATAGAATGTATTGCCAGTCTGAGCACCAAGTTTTGGAGCAAAACCATCGGCATTACCACCTAATGTATAAACATCGCAGTTTCTATAGCTGTATACAAATCTCATAGTGTTGTATGATGCACCACCTGTAATCTGTACACCAGCGTCATTGTTATATCTTACGATACAGTTGTTTACAGTATTATAATTTGCATTTGCACCCTTAATCTGAATACCGTTGTCGCCGGCCTTTTCAATAATAAGGTTTTCAAGTGTATAGTAAGAACCAGAAATTCTTACACCAACATTAGAATCAGTAGACGCCTTTAAAGAAGGACCTGCACTACCTATTGTACTATTTCTAAAGCTAGTAAAGTCAAGAGATGGATATGTACCATCGCCCTGCTGTACACCTACAATTTTAACAGGATTACCCTTTGTACTCTTTAAAGCAAGCTGAGAAGTACAGTCAATAGTTTTAGCATTTACATAAACTGTACCGCCACCCTTTACAGATGCCATAGCATCTACTGCAGATACAAGTTCTTCAAAGTTTGTTACAGTTTTACTGCTAGTGCTACTATCTTGTT
>ENA-OPYX01001335-OPYX01001335.1-human-gut-metagenome-genome-assembly--contig:-NODE-1335-length-13313-cov-9.357349_pt1 | contig 13313 bp, 10 predicted proteins | sample MGYA00242639_ERZ504486 | MGnify/ENA primary metagenome ERZ504486 (study PRJEB26092, sample SAMD00036296) | human gut metagenome | host: Homo sapiens | study: EMG produced TPA metagenomics assembly of... | reverse complement strand
TGTGCATCTTTTCCAGAAAATCGACGTACGGTTATGATATCCGGCAGTTCACCATGTTCCTCAAAATAGCTATATAAATCGGTATCATTGTTACCGGTAATAAACTCAATATCCTGATCTGGAAACTTCTCATGGATATAGGGTACAATATTTTTCATTAAACGATTTTCCCACAGATACACGGTAAGGTGATCGTCATTTTTAGATACTGCTTTTTTAGATTGTCCACAGCCAGACAAAACAGTAGCTACTACAAGCACCCCTGACAATAAAGCTATCAGATAATGTTTTGCCTTTTTCATACTCTTATTTTCCTCATTCTTTCCTGATAAAAACCATAATTCAATAATCCCATCTCAGACTTTCATCTTATTTGCCGATTATTCTATTATAACTTGTAAAGCGGATGTTTGCAATCCGCTTCGCTACTTGCTCATGCAAAAATATTAATGCTATTATACCTCTCTCTACTTTTTCAGAAGCTTTTCCCGTGCATCTGGAAGGCAATTACAGCCAGTTTTCCAGAACATCATTCAACTTATTCATATCCAGCGGTTTCGCGATATGTCCATTCATGCCTGTATTTTTGGCAAGCTGTACGTCTTCTGCAAAAGCATTGGCAGTCATGGCAACAATAGGCAGTTTTCCCTTTTCACCCGGAAGGCTCCTGATTGCTGCGGTTGCCTCATAACCATTCATAACAGGCATTTGGATATCCATAAAAATAAGATCATACGAACCTTTCGGAGAAGCTTCCACTTTCTCAACTGCAATTTTCCTATTTTCTGCCGTTTCCACTTTTGCACCTGTCATCTGCAAAATTTCACTAGCAATTTCTCTGTTCAACTCATTATCCTCAACCAGCAGAATCCTTTTTCCCGTGTAGTCTGATTCTGACAGCTTCTCCAAATAATTTCTTGCGCCACAGAAATACGTTCATCACAAGAAAAAATGAGCAGAAAACCCCATCCGATCGTCGAGGGCACTGAAAAACTGTTTTTACTATACAATATATAGTAGTGTAAAACATAATAAGTATGCTTTACCTTGTTACCGTTTGTGTAAAATAAGGACTTTTTCAGTGGCGTCGACTCGTCGGATGGGTTTTTCTGCTCTATAATAGATAAAAGTATACAGAGATGTATTATTTAATAGGAACAAAATGGAATGTAAAAAAATATTTTTTGCTTCACTAATGCTCTGTATACCAAAAAGAAACTGTCTCACTAAGCAATTAGCAGACAGTTTCTTTTTTTATTGGTAATGTATATGTGTAGCTGATACTGCGATTTTCACATTTTTTGCGTAAACTTCGCTGAAGCAGCTTACGCTTTCTTTTACGCAAGTTTATACGCAAATTTGACACAAAATCACATAATACTTTACGGTAAAATATGATAAGTTATGATACTTACGCTTTTTTCAAAAACTACAGTACAGAGTTCACAACACCTGATTTTATAGGGTTTTCAGTCTTTTTTCAAAAAAGTTCGCTGATGTACTTAGTTTCCCATCTGTTTTGCAACTTCTTCTGCAAAGTTTTCTTCTTTCTTTTCGATACCTTCTCCAGTTTCGAAACGAACGAATCCTTTTCACAGCAATTTTAGCGCCGTTTTCTTTAGCAACCTGTTCTACGTATTTAGCTACAGACTGTTTTCCATCTTCTGCTTTTACGTATACCTGATCTAACAGACAGATTTCTTTCATTTCTTTTTTGATACGTCCGGCAATCATTCCCTGGATTACTTTTTCTGGTTTCTGAGATTCTTTCGGGTCATTCTGAATCTGAGCCATAAGGATTTCTTTTTCATGAGCGATGAAATCTGCACTTACTTCGCTTTCATCTGTGTATTTTGGATTTAAAGCTGCAATCTGCATTGCTACGTTTTTAGCCATTTCTTTAACAGCGTCGTTTACAACATCTGTTTCAACATCAACAAGAACGCCGATTTTTCCGCCCATGTGTGTGTAAGAAGCTACAAATCCGTTTGCTTCTTCAACTTTAGCGAATCTTCTGATGTTCATGTTTTCACCGATTACTGCAATCTGAGCTGCTAAAGCTTCGTTTACAGTCTTAGTTGTATCAAATTTCCATGTTTCAGCAAGGAACGCTTCTACGTCAGCAGCTTCTGTTTCCATAACCTGTTCTGCAACCTGTGCAACATATCCCTGGAATTTGTCGTTTTTAGCAACGAAGTCTGTTTCTGCATTAACTTCTACAACAACTGCTTTCTTTCCATCTTCTGATACGAGAGTTTTGCAAAGACCTTCAGCTGCAACACGGCTAGCTTTTTTCTGAGCAGTAGCAAGACCTTTTTCTCTTAAAAATTCTACTGCTTTATCCATATCGCCTTCTGTAGCTGTAAGAGCTTTCTTACAATCCATCATACCAGCGCCTGTCATTTCTCTTAATTCTTTTACCATTCCTGCTGTAATAGCCATCGTGATAGTCCTCCTGAATTTATAATTATTTTAAAATTTTTCCGTTTTATTCTTTATTAAGAAACCGCCCTGGTTAAAAAGCCAGGGCGTTATGAATCATTGCCCATAAAGATGGGGAAATTATTCTTCTACTGTTTCTTCTGCTTCTTCAACGAATTCTACATCTTCTGCTGTTCCCTGGTTTGCTTCGATTACAGCGTCTGCCATTTTAGAAACAATCAGTTTTACGGCTCTAATTGCATCATCGTTACCTGGAATTACATAATCCAGTTCTTCTGGGTCACAGTTTGTATCTGCGATACCGATAAGCGGAATACCCAGTGTATGAGCTTCCTGAACACAGATTCTTTCTTTTTTCGGGTCTACGATAAAGATAGCATCTGGAAGTTTTTTCATTTCTTTGATACCGCCAAGGTTTTTCTGTAACTTAGCCATTTCTTTTTTCAGTTCGATTACTTCTTTTTTCGGAAGTACATCAAATGTTCCATCAGCTTCCATAGCTTCGATTTCTTTTAATTTTGCAATTCTGCTCTGGATTGTTTTGAAGTTTGTGAGCATACCACCTAACCATCTTTCGTTTACGTAGTACATTCCGCAACGTTCAGCTTCTGTTTTGATAGCATCCTGAGCCTGTTTTTTAGTTCCTACGAAGAGGATTGTGCCGCCTTCAGCAGCGATATCGGCAACTGCTTTATAAGCATCGTCAACCATTCCTACAGATTTCTGCAGGTCGATGATATAGATACCATTTCTTTCTGTGTAGATGTATGGAGCCATTTTAGGGTTCCATCTTCTGGTCTGATGTCCGAAATGAACACCTGCTTCCAGTAACTGTTTCATTGAAATAACGCTCATTTTCTTATCTCCTTTGGTTGTTTTCTTCCGCTTATTTCTACTCTTTTGGAACTTTTTTATATAAAAAAGCACCTTCCATCAGAATTCATAAGCGTGGTTATTTTTTTGCAACACTGGCATTATATCATAGATAAATATCGTAATCAAGCCATTTTTTTGTTTTTTTCGCACATTCTGTGCAGCCAGCTTTTCAAAAGAGGCATCCAGCTTTGACACTCTTTCTGAATTCCACTTCCATCTGCTCTTCGTAATGTTTCATCCGCAAGCGAGAGTCCATGCTCCCCTTCTGGATACAGATGATATTCTACCGGAACTTTTGCTTTTCCCATTGCTTCAACAAAAAACATGGAATTTTGAAACGGAACTGTTTTATCCTCAAACGTATGCCATAAAAAAGCGGGCGGAACTTGTTCTCCTACCTGAGTTTCCAGCGCCATCTCTTCTTTCTTTTCCTCGTAAGTATCCCCCAACAGATTATGTATACTCTCCAAGTGGGTATACTCTTCTTTTGACGTAATCACCGGATAGCATAAAATTAATCCTGACACTTTTAGCTCTTCTGTCTTGACTCCTGTTTTCTCTGCCACAAACGGACGATTCCAGAATACTCCATAACTTGCCGCAAGATGTCCACCCGCTGAAAATCCCATCACAAACACTTTTTCCGTGTCAATATGCCACTCTTCTGCCTTTTCTTTTAAAAGTTTGATTGATTCAGCTACTTCTAACAATGCTGTTGGAAAAATTGCCGGTGCGCAGGAATAACGTAGCACAGCAGCATGGTATCCAGCACTATTTAAATGCAGGGCAATCATTTCTGCTTCTCTGTCTGCTGTAAACCGATAAGCTCCTCCCGGGCAGATTAAAACCAGCGGTCGCTTTAAATTCGGTTCTAATTCTTCATAAGAATCTAAAATATAAGTCGTCAAATGAGAATCTTTTAAAGAACCTTCTGCCTTTATGGAAATATTTTTATGTATCATAATTCTGTCCTCTTTCTCTGTTTTATGTACTCTCGGAATCATTCTCTGTGCAAATGCTGAAAATTCCTTAAGAATCCTTTTTTCTTGTTACTTTTTCTTGTTATTCTTTCTCAATAATCGTACCACTTCGATACGCTGCCAATAATGCTTTCAATTCTTCAATATTTTCTTTTAATTTCCGACCATTGTCTGTATCTTCCACCGTTTTTCGTATCATGGAACGCTTTACCAAAATACTGTCCGATAAAATGTCTGTCTCTCTGGTAATTGCATCTTCTGCTGACGTAAATGGTTCATGTGCAGCCAGAATCATTCCCCAGGAATTATAAATCAGCGTATAACCTGCAATTCCAGTTTCTTTTTGATATGCTTTGGAAAAGCCTCCATCAATAACAAGCACTTTTCCATTACATTTGATTGGGCTTTCGCCTGCTGCATGATGCACCGGTACATGTCCATTTACAATATGCGCACAGCCTTCTTCTAACCCAAACTCCCGCATAATTCGATTGATTACCGTTTCATCTTCTAACAATCTGTAATATGGATTTTTCTTTTCTTCATGAGTTTCTTTTTCCGCAAGAAAATACCGTTCAAAAGTTGCCATCTTCTGTTTGCCAAAAAGTGGAGAACCAGGACTACTCCAGATAAACCACAAAATATCTTTTCCTTTTTCTCTCTCATTCTCATCAATTGCAACAAATGCTTTTCTGACATAAGCCTCTAATACTTCATAAAGTGCTTTTCCCTTGTATTTTTTCCCATAAATGTCTACTGCTTTAAAGCTTCCGTCCTCATTTAACGGAATGCATCCGTGATACAGCAGATTATTATTATAAACCTTATAAAGGCTTCCCTTCTTTAAAAGTAGATTCATATGGCGCTGTAATTTTTCACAGTTTGTAAATGCAGAAGTCAATCGTTCCACAACCAACGTTTCTTCACTTGACAATTCATACGGATTATCCGGGTCAATTGTAGGGAAATTAGAGTCCAGTAATTTATACTCTTTTCCATCCAACCGAATGGTTCCATTTGCATAATCAATACTGTCAAGCAATGCACGATTCGCCATATGAAATTCTTTTCTTCTCATCAAAAGCTGTCCCTCAAGCTTAAATTGAATAACCGAAATGGCTTTATGCATCTTCATCTGCAGAGAAATCTCTGCCGGATTTAAATCATTTCCGCCTTTAATTTTAAAACAACTGCAAGGGTCATCTTTATAATGAATCAGAGAAAATGTAGCAAGCGGAAGCAAATTAATTCCATATCCATCTTCCAAAATATCAAGATTTGCATATCTTGCACAGATTCGGATTACATTTGCAATACAGGTTGTCTGTCCGGCTGCTGCTCCCATCCATACAATGTCATGATTTCCCCACTGGATATCAAGCGAATGGTACCGCTCAAGTTTGTTCATAATTTCATGTGGTCCCGGTCCTCTGTCATAAATATCACCAAGAATGTGCATGTGGTCTACAACCAGACGCTGAATCACTTCTGAAAGTGCAATAATGAAAACTTCCGCTCTTCCTATTGTAATAATTGTCTCTATAATCTGCTCATAATAAGCCTCTTTATCCGTTAGATCTGATTTTTCCGTAATCAGTTCCTCAATCACATAAGCAAAGTCAGGTGGTAACGCTTTTCGTACTTTTGACCGCGTATATTTCGATGCGGCCTCCTTACAGACTTCAATCAAACGATACAATGTAATTTTATACCAGTCCATAATATCTTCTTCGGTCTTTTTGATTAATTCCATTTTTTCTTTTGGATAATAAATCAAGGTAGCAAGGGAGCGCTTGTCCTGTTCATTTAATGTATGCCCGAACACGTCATTAATTTTTCTTCGTACCGAACCCGAACCATTTTTTAATACATGCGAAAATGCCTCATACTCCCCATGTATATCGGTAAGAAAATGTTCCGTTCCTTTTGGGAGATTTAAAATCGCCTGCAGATTAATAATCTCCGTGGATGCCTTTGCAATTGTCGGGTAAAGCTGTGACAGTCTTTCCAGATACTTTAATTCCAACTTTTCCATAAATCCCTCCTGATTTTTGTCTTTTTCACCATGTTTTCATTGTAACATACTTTCTTTTTTATGAAAACCGCCGAAATCAAAAAAGATATCCGAATCATCGTTATAAAACGACTCGGATATCTCTTTTATTACATTCTTTCCGGTGCTTCAAAACCAAGTAAATCAATACAGGTTTCTAATACATCACGGCATAATACTAACAGACGAATCCAGGATTTCTTCTGTTCTTCATTAGATTCGCTAAGAATTTTAGTTTCATGATAAAAGCTGTTAAATGCATTTGCCAAATCATAAATATAAGAACAAATCTTATGTGGTGCTTTCTCTTCAAATGCCGGTGCAATGACAGAGTTAAATTTACTAAGTTCTAACATCAGATTCTTTTCACTGTCATTTACTGCTTCTAAGATTGTTCCTTCGTTCGGATTTTTGCCTTCCTGCATATATTTTTCCAAAATAGATTTAATTCTTACGATTGTATACAAGATATATGGACCGGTATTTCCTTCAAAAGAAGTAAATCTCTCTACATCAAAGATATAATCTTTAGATGCCTGATTGGATAAATCTCCGTATTTAATTGCTGCAAGTCCTACCATCTCAGCAGTTTTTTGCGCATTTTCATCTTTCACACTGCGGTTTTCTACGATTTTTTTATACATTTCATCGTTAATTTCTGCAATCAGACGTTCCAGACGCATGACTCCGCCTTCTCTTGTCTTAAATGGTTTTCCGTCCTTTCCGTTCATCGTACCAAATCCAACAAACGAAAGAGCTGTTTTTTCTTCTACCATTTTTGCTTTCTTTGCACAACGGAATACCTGTACAAAATGAAGTTCCTGACGTTTATCTACAACATAAATAATTTCATCCGGATGATAATCTTCTTCACGCTGTACGATGGTTGCAAGGTCCGTTGTATTATAAAGGGAAGCTCCGTCTGATTTTAAAATCATACATGGAGGAATTTCTTTTGTATCACTCTCTTCTTTTACATCTACAACCAAAGCGCCCTGGTCTACATAAGCATAATTATTTTTCTTTAAGTAGTCTACCATATCCGGAATATATCTGTCTGCATCGGATTCACCCATCCATAAGTCAAAATCCACATGCAGTTTGGAATAATTTTTCTTCAAGTCTTCTACGGACACTTTCATAATATGGTTCCATAATGCACGGTATCCGCGTTTTCCCTGCTGAAGCTGTAATGTTGCCTCTAACGCTTCATTTTTGTATGCTTCGTCTTCTTTTGATTTTGCACTGGCTGCCGGATAAATCTCTTCTAATTCACTTACTGTAAACGGTGCTTCTTCTGGATAGTCTCCTTCAAAGCTGTCATCAAAATAAACCAATTCCGGAGAACGCTTCTTAAGTTCTGTGATGATCAATCCCATCTGAAGTCCCCAGTCTCCTAAATGAACATCTCCGATTACTTTATGACCTAAAAAACGACCCATTCTCTTAATACTCTCACCGATAATTGCGGAACGAAGATGTCCAACATGCAGAGGTTTTGCTACATTTGGTCCGCCATAATCGATAATAATCGTCTTTGGTGCTTTTTCTTTTTCAATAGATAAATTTTCATCTGCCTGCATTTCATTTAAGAACTTTGTTAAAAATGCCGGCGCAATCTTTAAATTGATAAATCCAGGATTGACTGCTTCTGCCATAGAAAACAGTTCATTCTCTTTTAAAAATGCAACCACATCATTTGCAATCATAATCGGTGCTTTTTTATAAGTTTTTGCAGCTGCCATCGCTCCATTACACTGATACTCACATAAGTCTGGACGATTGGAAACATTTACTCTTGCAAACTTCTCCTCATAACCTGCTTTGGTAAATGCTTCTTTTACTGCATCTTCCATTAATTCCATTATTCTTTTCATCGTTTTTTACTCCACTTCTACCTTTTTTGAGACTGCTACCGCAAGCGCACCCTGTCCGATATGGCAGGCAACACTTAAAGAAAGCGGGTCCATGTGTATTTCCATTCCCGGAAATTCTTTTTCCAGTTCTTTTTTCCATTCTTCTGCTTCTTCCAGATTTCCTGTATAAGCAGCCTCCAGACACATCAGACCTTTTTTATTATATTCTTTAAAGCGTTTTTTGAGGTCTTCCTCCATCGCTTTTATCATAATTTTCTTCGCCTGTTTTTTCCCTCTTGCTTTCGCAAATGCATCCAGTTTTTCACCCTGAATCTGAAGCACCGGTTTTAATTTTAATACCGTTCCAAGTGCAGCAGCGGCCGGTGTAATTCTTCCACCCTTTTTTAAATATTTTAAAGTCTCAAGTGTAATATAGATACTGGATTCTGATTTTTCTGCCTCCAAGATTTCTTTTACTTGTGCTCCTGTCTTTCCTGCTTGAATCAATGTCAATGCATCTAAAACGGACTGGCGCTGTGTTACTGAGATTCTTTGATTGTCCACTACATGAACACGACCATTAAACTCGCGCGACAGCACAAATGCAGTCTGGCAGGAATTACTTAAACCACTGGACATTGGAATATGTACCACTTCCTCATGGTCTGCAAGCAATCTTTCCCAAGTTTCCATTACATCTGCCGGTGACGGCTGTGATGTTGAAATATTTGCATCTTCTTCCAGCTTTTTATAAAACTCTTCCTGTGTCAGGGTAATCCCCTCTAAGAATAACTGTTCATTAATATAAAACGGCATAGGAAGAACAGTGACGCCTAATTCCTTGGCCTGTTGCTGGGTAATACCGCTGTTGCTATCGGTTACAACTGCGATTTTTGTATTTTCCATTTTTTCTAAACTCCTTTGCCAAATAAGGTTACTTCTTTTTATGATATCATAGACTTTGATTAAATACAATGCAGAGTTTTAAAAAACCGGTTGACTGCATCCTCAGCCAGCCGGATTTTTTATCAAATTAACTCTAATCACTCAAATTTAATTCATTCTTCTTAGTGCTTCAATTGGACTTAAATTTGCCGCTTTAATTGACGGAAGCAGTCCAAATATCAGTCCGATTGCCATAGAAAACAATACGGATATTAAAACTGCCGGCACACTGATAACAAGAGGGGTCTGTGAAATCGTGGAAATAATCTTTGCCAGAATCATTCCTGCAAACACTCCTAAAATTCCCCCAATACTCGTCAATACCGCCGCTTCTGTCAAAAACTGTGCTAAAATTCTCCGCTTATTTGCACCGATTGCTTTTTTCAGCCCAATCTCACCCGTTCTTTCTGTCACAGACACCAGCATAATATTCATAACGCCAATGCCTCCTACCAAAAGTGAAATGCTTGCAATCCAGATTAACTGTCGGTTTGTATTTTCGCTGATTTGCTGTAATCCTTTTGCCTTTTCCATAATATCTTCTGCTTTATAGGAAACCGAAGTTTCGGTATTTTGAATCTGCTCATTTAAGATCTGCTGAACAGCTTTTCCTGCCTGACTCATATCTTCCGGTGTTTTTGTCTGAATGACCGCCTGCTGAGGTTCATCGTATTGATATACCACTGGCCAGACACTGTCTGTAATCATTACAATTCCACTTTCATCATTGTAATAAGTATAATATTCTTCAATGCTGTTAATGACCGGCTCATATTCATCTGATTTCTTTACAACTCCGACAACAACAAATGGCTCACCTTTAATTTCAATCGTCTTCCCCAGTTCTTCCCCTTTTTCAAAAAAACTATTTGCTGCTGTTTCATCAAGCAGAGCTACTTTTTTGAAGTTCACATACTCTTTTTGATTAAAACCTCTGCCTCGAACTAACTGATACCCACAGGTATCCAGATAATCCGAATCAATTCCAAGCACTTTTCCGCCGTCCATGCTTTTATCTTGATAATAAATACCATCCGCATAATCTCTCATTCTATAAAAGCTGGCACTAACTACTTCCGGAATTTCTAAAATTTCCTCTTTCTGGCTCTCATTTAGTACCGGCACACCTTGTGGAAGTCCTTCATACTCAATCTGATAATCACTTCCCCCTTCTTTTAACTTAATTTCAACTACATTGTCTCCATCACCGATTAAATTCTTTTTAATCTGCTCATTCGTCCCTTTAATTGTGGAGACAATTGAAATAATTGAAGCAATTCCGATAATAATACCAAGCATGGTCAGAAAGGAACGCATCTTATGTGCCCAGATTCCCTGAAAAGCTAAACGTATATTTTCAATCATCCCAAACCTCCATACATGTTATATGCATCTTCTGCTGAAGTTTCTTTTACAGATGCCCCCTCTTTTACTTTTTTGCCATAAGGAAAGGCGATAAAATCTTCCTCTGTAATCCCTGATTTGATTTCTACCATTCCATAAAAGATTTTTCCGGTCTTTACCGGCTGTTTTACCAGTTTTCCATTTTCTTCTTTGTAAACAAAATCTTCCCCGTCTTTTTCCCGCACATATTCTCTGTTCAAATAGATTCCCGATGCATCCATTTCTTCTGCCGGAAGTTCCATACTGACTGATTCCTGATTTTTCAACCCCTGGACATCCTGAATATAAGCAGTAAAAGAATAATACGAAAGAGCGCTGTTATTACTGTTGCTATACTTTGAGGAAACAGGATAAGTTGAAATCTCTTTTACTTCTGCTTCAAATGAAACACCGGACTCATAGGCAGTTCCGCTTATTTGACTGCCCACTTTTAATTTTTCTCTTTGATATTCATCCACCATTCCTTTTACATAAATACCCTGCGTGCTTTGGATTTCAAGAAATGCCTCTCCGTCTGTCTGCCCTTTGTCTTTGTCCCCAACTTTTTTCACCACACCATTAATGGTACTTTTTACCTCCTGATTTTCCAATTCCTTTTCAATCTGTGCAATTTTCAAATCACTGCTTTTAATATCTAATTTTACGGTTCGGATTTCTGCATTTGTCTCTGTAATTGCTTTTTCTTTTTCTTCTTTTGTATAGCCATCAATTATAGCTTCCTGCGGAACTGCCTCGGTAAATTCCATATCCTCTAAAAATTCATCCGATGGATTTTGTATTTCTTCATCCGGATTTTCATCCGGATTCCATTCATTGGATGGATCTTGTTCTTCGGAATTATCGGCTTTATTGTCGGCTTTGTTATTATCCGGTTTATCTTCTCCCTGATTCTTGTTATCATCTAAAACCACATCATATTTTCCAAGACTTGTTTTATACCATTTTCCAGCTTCTAATGGCTCTTTGATTTTTTCTCCATTTAAGTAAATCGCTGCCAAAAGCACTCCATCTGGCTTATCTCCTGTTCTGACTTCCAAAATACAATACTTCGCTGCTTTTTCTTCTGTCTCATCCTTTGTTGTAAAACCTGCCAATTGGTTCAAAAAAGCTCCCTGTACCAGAACTCCCTCTTTACAGAGATAACGATATGGTTCTTCTTTTGTCCCATCACCTTTATATGGTTTTGCATTTTCTGTTTTTCCATTCGGACGACTCTCTAACGTAATATCACCATAGAGCTTTTCGTAAACTTCTGCTTCTGTTTCCGATGGTTCTGGAGTGTCAGGTTTCTCTGGCGTTTCAGGTTTTTCTGGATTCTCCGGTTTGTCCGGATTTTCCGGTGTCTCTGGATTTTCTGGTTTGTCTGGGTTATCCGGATTCTCCGACTGATCTGGATTTTCTACTTCTCCCAAATTTTCTGACTGTTCCGGATTCTCCGGCTGATTTGATGGTTCTTCTGCCCACTCTGAATTATCTGAATGACTCAAAAAAGTCAGCTGATACTCTGTATTTAATGCCGTATTGGTCACTTTCTTTTTCTTGATTTTTGCCAGTGTATCTTCCAGCCCTTTTTTCTTAATTTGAAGCTGCTGGTTGTTTAGTTTTTCAGTCTCCAAGTTAATATGAACCAGTGTCATATCGTAAGAAAAAAGCGGTGTTCCCTCTTTCACTTCCTGTCCCTCCTGTACGAAAACCTCCTGTACAATCTGATTTTCTGAAAGCTGGACTTTCTGTGAAACATCTGAAGTAATAATTCCTTCTAAGGAACTGCTCTCTCCCCAAATCATCTGCTTGAGTTCTTCTACTCGATAAACCTCTACCTTTGTCCGGTTAAATTTTTGAATTCCAAACCAGATGCCCGTACCAATGACTGTAACAGATACCACTATAACCAGCGCAAGTTTGATTTTTTTATGCATAAAGTCTCCCCTTTACTCCTTACTCTCTGTTTCTGAAATTTCTTCTGATTCTTCCATTTTCCCTGTATCATCTGTATTTTCTTCATCAGATATCGTCTCACTTTTCTCATGAGTTGCTTTCATACCCTCTTCTAGGAAATCCTGCGGAAATGCAATATAATCGCTTTCTTCTAATCCGGACTGAATCTCATATTGACAGGTTTCTTCATTATATTCTCCCAGTGTTACATCTCGCTTTTCCAGTTTCCCCTTATTATCTTCCGTCCAAACATAAGGTTTACTGTCTGCATTTACAATGTACCCCTCATCCAGCCAGATTCCACTTTGTTCTTCTCCAAGATCCTTTTCAATGTAAACATGCTGCCCTAACAGCAGTCCGTCTGAACTGTCCAGCATTACATAAAAAGAATACGAACTCGACGTAGTCTCTGTAGATGTTGCTCCATAATACTTATTGTTATTATTTTCTGCTTCATCTGTATTCACTGCCGTAAATGTTCCACTCCAGGTCTGGTTTTCATCCACTCTGGAACGAACAATTGCCTTTTCCCCTTCCTGAATCTCAGATAAATTCTGTTCATTTACCTTTCCTTTAATCCGGTAATCTCCAGTTGCCAGAATTGTTATAAACGCGTTGGAATCTGAACTATTCATATCTGTTTCACTTCCGTCATTGATGCTCTTTACAATTCCATCAATTTCACTTACTACTGTTGCATTTGCAATTTATCCTGCTTTTGAGAAATTTCTACCTGTTTTGCTTTCTTTTCATACTCTGATTTTTTCAAATCTGTCTGCGCAGTCTGAATCTGCGTCGTATAAGAAAATTTTTCGTCCT
>ENA-OPYX01001329-OPYX01001329.1-human-gut-metagenome-genome-assembly--contig:-NODE-1329-length-13347-cov-2.449470_pt1 | contig 13347 bp, 14 predicted proteins | sample MGYA00242639_ERZ504486 | MGnify/ENA primary metagenome ERZ504486 (study PRJEB26092, sample SAMD00036296) | human gut metagenome | host: Homo sapiens | study: EMG produced TPA metagenomics assembly of... | reverse complement strand
GAAGAATACAGAAAGCTTGCGGATCAGGAAAAGAATGTGATCTTTGGTGGACGTCTTGGAAATTATAAGTATTATGATATGGATAAGGTAATTGAGGCGGCACTGGAGATGGTGGCTGAGGATTATAAAGGGTTTGGATAAATCAGGATATGTTGAAAAGCATATCCTGATTTAGACTGTCTGTAAGGAGAGAAAATAAAATGAATTGGATAAAGCAAATCAATAATAAGGTGGAAGAAAGATGGATAATTCATCTTATGAATTCAAATGCAATCTATTCAGAAATAATTTTTTCTTGGAATTTTTGCTGTATGGCTGATTTTGACTTACAGCTGGACAACGATGGCGCATATTCCATGGCCACCATTTTTTTTATTTCTGCGTTCAGATAGGGATTGGACTTGCAGTTTTATTTCGGTATATGGTGATGAGACCAGCGGATATAAAGAAAATATTATTTGTATTTCTGATTATTGGATCATTTGTAATTGCAAGAAGATATTCTGGAGCTGATGCATTGCTTGAAACGGGATTATTGATTGCTGGTGCAAATGATATTGATTATAGAAAAAATTTTAAAGGTATATTTGATTGTAGAAATTCCGATGACAATCTGTACGATGATTGCAGGATATACAGGAGTTATCACGAATTTGGTTTACCATAGGGGAGATCAGGTGCGGATGTCATTTGGGTTTATTTATCCTACAGATTTTGCGGCGGGCATTGTTTTATGATAACAGCATGGGTTGTACTCCGACAGGCGAGATGCACATGGATAGAAATTGGACTGATGATAATCAGTGTGGTCCTGTTTGAAAAGTATTGTGATGTACGAAACAGTGAAATTGTAATGATGATTTTGATTATATGTGTTGTTTATTTGAAAATTAGAAACAAATTAGCTGCAAAGAAAGGAAAGGGATATATACCATCACTATTACTAAAAATTTTATGTCTGGTGGCACCATATGGTTTAGCTGGATTTATGATCTTAGTATCAAGATTTTATCGACCAGATATAGAATGGATGGCAAAATTAAATACTCTTTTTTCAACGCGACTTTCTTTAGGAAAAGAAGTTTTTGACAGGTATGATATTCAGATATGGGGACAGGACATTCCAATGCGTGGAAATGGAGGATCAACAGAAGTGGTAGCAGACTATTTCTTTATTGATAGTTCTTACGTGAATATATTGATGAGATTAGGTCTTGTGGCATTTATTTTGGTTATGCTGATTATTTCAATTATAATGATCAAAAACTTAAATCATCCATATATGTTAATGGCTATGGCAATTGTCTGTATTCATTCGGTGATGGAGCATCATATGTTTGAAGTGTATTATGATGTGTTTTTGATGCTTCCGTTTGCGAATTTTGATGTGAAGAATATCGGAAAAAGACAGAGAAAATGTGGAAATTGAGTGGGGGAATAAATGTTATGTGTTATTGGACGAGGGATAATAGATATTTTCGGTTGTATATGTGCATGCATGATTGTTATTTTAATCTCCCAAATTATTGAGTGTAAGACGAGTTATATTGGAGCAGTTTTGGCGTATTTTGGAAGATATAGTTTGTTGATATTGTGTGTGCATATTGTAGAACTTGATCTTCTTCCGTGGTGGCAGATAACAGAAAAATATGTTGTGAATGGAATGTCAGCAAATATTCAGTTGATTCTGATTATTGCCGGTAAAGTGCTTTTAGATTTAGGGAGTGCATTTGATTTTATCAAAGATTACTTTGGTTAGAAAAAATTTTTTGGCTTTAAAAACTAAATGTAAGTTATTAAGCAATGACAGATTGGAACAATTTTTTAGAATTTGTATTGCTTGTGAATATTGCAATTCTTTTATATTTATGCTTTACTATATTATGTATGTTTGTAAATACTAAGTAAAGGAAATGAAAGGAAAATGAAAAAACCAAAGATAAAGAGTATCGGATATGGGTTCTATTGTATTCTAATGATCATAATCTCAGTTCTTGGATTTATTCTTTATAATCTGGGAAACTGGATATTAGACACGTGGGGGCTGTTGTCTATTGATGAAATTATTTTTCATCTGAAAGTACCGCTTGATGGGACAAACTCAGATGTAGTACTGGATGGGATCAATGCATGCGTACCGTTGGCAGTATTAGTATTATTTTTATCTATTTTCCTGATTATAGGATTAAGGAATAAGCATGGAAAATGTATAATTGCGTTATTTTTTGTAGCTGTGATTGCCTGTGGAAGTGCAGGTAAAGCAGCTTGTAAAGTATATGATGAACTGGATGTAAAAGAATATCTTGCGAGTCAGAAGAAAGAATCGCATTTTATTGAACAGAATTATGTGGATCCACGTACAACGAAGATTACATTTCCGGAACAAAAAAGAAATCTGATTTATATTTATCTGGAGTCAATGGAATCCACTTATGCGTCAAAAGAAGATGGCGGTGGAATGGATTTCAACTGTATTCCGGAATTGACGACTCTTGCAGAAGAAAATACTAATTTTTCCAATTCAGATAAATTGGGTGGTGGATATCCTGCGTATGGTGGAACCTGGACGATGGCAGGTATTTTTTCACAGACATCAGGAATACCGATCAAGAATTCCGAACAGACAGATGATGTAAATGCAACACTCGCAGAACAGTATTCATTTTCTTCACAGGCAAGGAATCTTGAGGATATTTTTGCAGATGAAGGATATAACCAGTGCTTTATGATTGGCTCTGATGCGACTTTTGGGGGAAGAAGAGCATATTTTGAGAGTCATGGAAAAGGGAAAACAGAAATCTGTGACTATAATACAGCGAAAGAAAACGGACAGATACCAGAAGACTATTATGTGTGGTGGGGCTATGAGGATCAGAAGCTGTTCGCAAATGCACAGGAAAAACTGACAGAATTAAGTTCAAAGGATGAACCGTTTAATTTTACGATGCTGACGGTAGATACTCATTTTGAAGACGGATATGTATGTGAGCAGTGTCAGAATGAGTTTGAAGATAATCAGTATGCAAATGTAATGGCATGTTCGAGCAGGCAGGTAGATGCATTTGTAAAATGGATTCAACAACAGCCGTTTTATGAAAACACCACCATTGTAATAATCGGGGATCATTTGACGATGGATTCTGATTTTTGCAATGATGTCAGTGATGATTATGAACGCAGTGTATACAATGTATTTATCAATCTTCCAGAAGGTCTGGATACTTCGTTTGAAAAAACACATAACAGAGAGTTTGCAACACTGGATATGTTTCCAACTACTCTGGCAGCTATGGGTGTGAAAATTGAAGGGGACAGATTGGCACTAGGAGTGAATCATTTTTTCTGATGAACAGACACTTACCGAGCAATATGGAAGAAAAAGGCCTTGACAAAGAGCTGATGAAAAAATCAAAATTCTATGATATGCTGATCAATGATGTGGATATTGATGTACTACAGAAAAAGCGAAAGGAAGAGGCCGAAAAACAGCAGGAGGAAAATACCGATAATCAGGACCAGCCAATGAATCAGCCAGATGCAGGTGTAGATACAAGTGGTATTGAAACGCCGGATGCATGGCAGGGGTATACGCAGGATAATTATCAGTATAATTATAATGACGGATCGAATGATTACTGGTATGACGGAGGAAATTCCTGGGACAATTCATGGAATGGAGGATATGATGATAATACTTATGTAGAACCAACACCAATGCCGGAACCAACTCCAGCTCCAACGCCGGAACCGACTCCAGTTCCAACGCCGGAACCGGATCCAGCGCCAGATCCGGTTCCGGATCCAACACCAACCCCGGATCCTGGTGGAGGCACAGAAAGCGAAGCAGGCGGAACAACTGAAAATGCAAATTAGAGAAGAACTCCGGTTTATGCCGGGGTTTTTCTTCGGATAAATAAAGCAGAACGGAGTTGTCCGTAAATTGATACAATGGGAATTTCTACAAACAAGTAGACATTTCCCCATCAAAAAGTGTAAGATAGAATCTAAGAGTATTTATACTTACAATTAATATGGTTAGAAAGAGGAAAGTACATGAAGATGAAGGTTTACGGAAAAAAATAGCGACAATTCCTTTTGTCTGTATGTCTGATCGTACCATGCTTTTTCTGTGATGGCGCTAGCTGCAAATGGTGTGATATTCTTTTCTGATCTTGAGACAAGTGTGCGGGATGAATTTACGATCACAGGTACAGCAGTTGTCAGCGGAGATGTAATCGGAGACGCGACGATTCATATGACTTACGATCCTTCTTATATGCGATTTGAAGAGGGAGACGGAGTGAATGCAGACACGGATGGTAATCTGACATTTAAAGGTTCAGGTGACGGAAGTAGTGACCGGATTGAGTTTACAATGAAATTCCAGGCTCTCCAGGAAGGAAGTACAAGACTTGAACAGGGAGATGCGACGGTTACAGACAGCGCTGGATCAAGTGTGGCATGTGAAGAAGGATATGCGGATGTTACGATCGGAGCAGGAGATCCGAGCAAGCTCAAGGATGTTGCGAGTGGAACAAGTGTCACGATTGATGGTCAGGAGTATACCTTATCCGGTGATTTCTCAGACAGCATGATTCCAGCTGGATTTACAGCAGGAGAGATTACTTATAATGATTCGACGTATAAAGGTGCTGTGCAGGAAAAGACAGGACTTCAGATGGCTTACCTGGTAGACGGTGATGGAAAAGGCGATTTCTGGATGTATGATTCATCTGACAGCAGCTTTTCACCGGCAGAACAGGTTGTGATTTCGGATACTTATTCTATCGTAATTTTTGATGCAGGCAGTAAAGTGTCTATGCCATCAAAGTATTCAAAAGGAAATCTGGAGATCAACGGCAAGACTTTTGAAATCTGGGATGAACCGGACCGCGATGGTTTCTATGTATTATATGCAGTAAATAATGACGGTGAAGAATCCCTCTATTTATATGACTCTGTAGAGCATACTTATCAGAGAATGGAGACTCCGAAGTCTGCGACTACACCGGATAAGAAGAGTGCAAGCAAGTTTGACGCAATTTTAGAAAAGATTTCCGATCATCTGATCTGGTTTGTAGCAGCAGCAGCAGTTATCGTTATTCTTCTGGTAATCTTCCTTCTTGTTTCCGTTGTGAAGTTACATAACCGCAACAGAGAGTTGGATGATCTGTATGATGAATATGAACTGGACGATGAGCCGCAACGTAATCCGGTAAAACCGATCCAGCCTGTTAAGGCAGAAAAGAAATCAAAGTTCAAAAAGAGACAGGATGATGATTTCGAAGATGATTATGACGACTTCGATGATGATTTCGACGATGATGATTATTATGATGATGACTTCGACGATGATTATGATGACGAAGGAATAAGTGATGATACTCGCAGCGTTGATGAGTTTGATGACTATTTTGATGATGACGACTTTGATTCGTTCGATGATTATAATATCAAGAAAGAAAAGCGTAAAAAAGGTGATACTTTCGAAATGGATTTTATTGATCTGGATTAGGATTAAGGGGAAAGGCGGGGATGACGATTGTTATTCCCGCTTATTCTTTACAAAAAGTCCCATGTTTGCTACAATGTAACGAAAAGAGTAAAATTTATTTTCGCAAAAAAGACTGGAGGATATAGATAAATGTGTGGAATCGTAGGATATGTCGGATCGCAGCAGGCTGCACCGATCTTACTGGACGGATTGTCAAAGCTGGAGTATCGTGGATATGATTCAGCAGGACTTGCTGTTCGTAATGGAACAGAAGAGACAGAAGTTATCAAGGCGAAAGGCCGTTTGAAAGTACTGTTTGAGAAGACCAATGGTGGTGCAGCCGTTCCGGGAACCTGTGGAATCGGTCACACCAGATGGGCAACACACGGGGAACCGTCAGAGAACAATGCGCATCCGCATATGAGTGACGATGGCAATGTAGTTGCTGTACACAACGGTATTATTGAAAACTATCAGGAGTTAAAGAACAAGCTGCTCCGCAAAGGATATACATTCTACTCTGAGACGGATACAGAGGTTGCTGTTAAGCTGATCGATTATTATTATAAAAAGTATGAAGGAACACCGGTAGATGCGATCAACCATTCTCTGGTCCGTATTCGTGGATCTTATGCGCTTGCTGTGATGTTCAAGGATTATCCGGGAGAGATTTATGTGGCAAGAAAAGACAGTCCGATGATTCTTGGCGTAGGAGATGGAGAGAGTTTTATTGCATCAGATGTGCCGGCTATTTTGAAATATACAAGAAATGTATACTATATTGGCAACCTGGAGATGGCAAAGGTCAGCAAAGAGGAAATTACCTTCTACAATCTGGATGGTGAAGAAATCCAGAAGGAGATGAAGACCATCGAATGGGATGCGGAAGCAGCTGAAAAAGCCGGTTATGAGCATTTTATGATGAAAGAGATCCATGAGCAGCCAAGAGCGGTTAAGGATACTCTGAATTCTGTATTAAAAGACGGAAAGTTTGATCTGACAGATATCGGATTAGCAGAAGAGGATATCCGGAGAACAAGCCAGATTTACATTGTAGCATGTGGTTCTGCTTATCATGTAGGTATGGTGGCACAGTATGTGATCGAGGATCTGGTGAAGATTCCTGTTCGTGTGGAGCTGGCTTCTGAATTCCGTTACCGTAAGCCAATTCTGGATCCAAATGGTCTGGTGATCATTATCAGCCAGTCAGGAGAGACTGCAGACAGTCTTGCAGCGCTCCGTGAGACAAAAGCGCAGGGAATCCGTACACTTGGAATTGTCAATGTAGTCGGATCTTCTATTGCAAGAGAAGCGGATAAGGTATTCTATACTCTTGCAGGACCGGAGATCTCTGTGGCAACAACGAAAGCGTACAGTACACAGCTGATGGCTTCTTATATCCTTGCAATTCAGTTTGCCAAAGTAAAAAATACAATTACTGAAGAGCAGTATGAAAATTATATTGCCGAATTACAGGCAATCCCGGAGAAGATTGAAAAGATTATTGAAGATAAAGAAAGAATCCAGTGGTTTGCAGCAAAGCAGGCAAACGCAAAGGACGCATTTTTTGTCGGACGTGGAATTGATTATGCAATCTGTATGGAAGGCAGCCTGAAGATGAAAGAGATCAGTTACGTTCATTCAGAGGCATATGCAGCGGGAGAACTCAAGCACGGAACCATTTCTCTGATAGAGGATGGAACGCTTGTGATCGGTGTGCTGACACAGCCGGAATTATATGAAAAGACGATCAGCAACATGGTAGAGTGCAAGAGCCGTGGTGCATATCTGATGGGACTTACAACTTATGGCAATTACAGCATTGAGGATACTGCTGATTTTGTGGTTTACATTCCGAAGACAGATGAGCATTTTGAGGCATCGCTTGCAGTGATCCCGTTGCAGCTGATGGGATATTATGTATCCGTTGCAAAGGGACTGGATGTAGATAAGCCGCGTAATCTGGCGAAATCTGTAACGGTTGAATAAAGTGATGCAGGAAGTTCCAGCGGAATTTCCTGTTGAATAAACGAGATGAACGACATAAAAATGTGCCGTTCATCTTTTTTTTCATATTTTATCACACTTTCATCACAATTATAGGCTAAACTCTTAACTATAGAAAAGGAAAAGAAAGGAGTCTTGAATGATGGACAATCAGTACAATTATTACAGACCAGATTCAGATGAAAATAGAGGAGCAGACAATCAGCAGGGATTCGGAGCAGGACCGCAGAAGGATCCGAAGACTTCAAAGCCGAAAAAAGGTTACATGAAAAAAGTAGCACTTGTTGTAGGAGCAGCCGTATTATTCGGGGCAGTTGGCGGTGTGACGATGCAGGGAACCAGTTATCTGACTGGTAAGCTGCTTGGAAAGAATACAAAGAGTACCGTAGGCACAACAAAGACTGTATCGAACGCAAAGCTTACGACATCTACCAGTACAGTAACTTCTGATGTATCAGATATTGTTGAGAATACACTTCCGTCAATCGTTTCTATTACCAATATGAGCGTACAGGAAGTACAGAATTTCTTCGGAGGAATCAGCCAGCAGGAGAGTGAAAGCGCCGGATCCGGTATCATCATCAGCCAGAATGATTCAGAACTCCTGGTTGTTACCAATAACCATGTTGTAGAAGGAAGTGATACACTTACTGTTACATTTAATGATGGTAACAGCGTGGAAGCTCAGATTAAAGGAACAGACTCCGCAAGGGATCTTGCAGTCGTAGCTGTTCCGCTTGATAAGATTTCAGACGATACAATGAATGCGATTAAGGTTGCAACACTTGGAGATTCAGATTCTCTGAAGGTTGGAGAACCTGCTATTGCAATCGGTAATGCACTTGGCTATGGACAGTCTGTTACAACTGGTATCGTCAGTGCAACCGGACGAACAATTGATGGATTTGACGGAGAATACATCCAGACAGATGCAGCAATCAACCCTGGTAACAGTGGTGGAGCTCTTCTGAATGCAAATGGTGAGGTAATCGGTATCAACTCTGCAAAGATCAACAGCTCGGCAGTAGAGGGTATGGGATTTGCGATTCCGATCTCAGATGCAAGTGATGTTATCCAGAATCTGATGAATAAAGAGACAAGAAGCAAGGTTTCAGATGAAGAAAGAGGATATCTTGGAATCAAGGGATACGATGTATCTGAAGAAGGTGCACAGATGTACAATATGCCGACCGGTGTTTATGTCAAAGAAGTTATGAGTGGTGGCGGAGCTGAGAAAGCCGGTCTTACAAAAGGATCGATTATTACTGGTTTTGAGGGAAGTTCCATCAGTGGTATGAGCTCTCTTCAGGAACAGCTTCAGTATTATAAAGCCGGAGAAGAGGTAACACTTACTGTACAGATCCCGGATAAGAATGGTGAATATACAGAGAAAGATATCAAGGTTACACTTGGTAAAAATTCATAAAATGATGTGAACACGCCGTTTTATGGGAGTATGAGGTGTTCGAGGATTGCGGGAATTGCATAGCAATGGAGCAATCCGGTTACATCATAAAATACTAAAGAAAAATGCCGTCAGATCAGAAATGGTCTGGCGGCATTATTGATATTGAGACCTATTTGAAATGGAAATGGACTTCAGACTATGTCGGATGCAAAAGTCAGAACCCTTTTTTTTAAAATTACCATACAATAATATTGCAGATATAAGAAAGGGGAGCCAAAACGATGCAAAATTGCAGAAATAATAATCCATATATGAGACGTGCAAATTGTGGGTGTGGCAATAATAACAATAGCTGTAATAGTAATTCATGTATGGCGAACAATGATGGAAGAAATCCATCGATGGCAGTACCTGTTTACCGAGAACGATCTGGATGTAGCGACCGGGACGATGCGTTAGATGGAATGCCGATCGCAATGGCTTATGTGCCATGGCAGAGCTGGAGACACATATACGAAGCCGGAAAAGGATTCCACAGAGGAACCATATTCGAAGAGCTTGATCTTCCGTTTAAGGGGAAAGGAGGATGTAATGCATGAATGAAATGCCAAATTCCAAACCTTGTAGAAAAGATCTCCTGATGCAGATTGGTCATGCGAGCTTTGCGGTAGATGATGTGAAGCTTTATCTGGACACTCATCCTCGTGATCAGGAAGCAATGGACTATTTTTATGAATATAATAAAAAAAGGAACCAGTTGTTGAAAGAATATGCAAAATATTATGGACCACTCACAGTAGATACCGCTGTTCCTTCCTGCTCAGACAGATGGAACTGGATCAACGAGCCATGGCCGTGGCAGGAAGGAGGGTGTTAGTTTATGTGGAGTTATGAAAAACGTTTACAATATCCCGTAAAAAATTACCCAGACCAATCCGAAGATGGCCCAGGTAATCATCAGTCAGTTCGGTGGACCGGATGGAGAATTAGCTGCGTCCATGCGTTATTTATCACAGAGGTACACCATGCCGTACAAAGAAGTGACAGGAATTTTAACCGATATTGGCACAGAGGAACTTGCCCACATGGAAATGATATGTGCCATTGTTTACCAGCTTACCAAGGATTTATCTCCGGAGGAAATTAAGGCTTCTGGTTTTGATAAATATTATGTGGACCACACACTTGCACTTTGGCCGCAGGCAGCCAGTGGAACACCGTGGACAGCAACTTATTTTCAGTCCAAGGGTGACCCAATTACAGATTTACATGAAGATATGGCTGCGGAACAGAAAGCCAGGACGACGTATGACAACATTTTAAGGCTTGTAAAAGACCCGGAAGTATGTGATCCGATTCGTTTTTTGAGAAAGCGGGAAATTGTACATTACCAAAGATTTGGAGAAAGTTTAAGAATCGTTCAGGATAATCTGAACAGTAAGAACTTTTATGCAATCAATCCGGAGTTTGATAAGGATTCAAATTGTAGCTGTGGCAACTAAAACAGCGAGTATGGAAAAACGTCCCCAATTATAAAAAATATGTTATAAAAATCCGGTTCAGATAAACAAAGGTGCAACCTCATAGGCTGCACCTTGTTTAATGCCGGCCTACTAATGTTATTCTGTATATACCATGCTGATATGCGATAATGCATAAATTCTACGCAGTATCTTATAATTAACGAGGGGAATGATCCTGGATATAATCCGCCAGCATCGAAATAAATTCGGATGCGGTCGGTTTGTCAAATACAGGATAACCAAGCAGCGGGCTTAAAATTTTATTAGAATTCTGATTCCAATAACTGTTGATCATTGTGCGGATGGCGGCTTCAACGCACATGTTGGAAACGCCATACTGCTCGCCGACAACACGGTAGAGATTAGAGGTTACGTTCTTCATATAAAATTCCTGATCTTTGAGAACGAGAGCGACTGCTGAAGCAAGATAGTTATAACCAGAGTAGGTGGAACGGAGACCGGCTTTTCTTAATACATGCCTGACGTCATACATAAGTACCTCCTTCAAATATTCATACCGACTATCTAACTATAGAATAAAGGAATTCTATAGATATGTAAATAATTTTGTTCATAACGATACATTTCGTGAAATTTCGATATATTGTGTGAAGTGGATAATGGAAAAATCTGCTTTTTTTTTGCTATAATCCTTAATTGGATAGAACAGACAGAATCAATTTCAGGAGTGAAATTTATGAAGATACAATATCAGAAAATAGAAAACGGACTTGAAATTCTCAGGATCTGGCAGGATTCAGGAATCATAAAAGTACCGGATCAGATAGAGGGAATTCCTGTCATCCGCATTGCTCCATATACATTTTCACTGCATAAAGATGAAGAAGAGAAAAATGCATCTGTTTATCAGACAGAGACAGATGAAGAGGATGATCGTTTTGCGCAGCCGGAAGAACTCTGCTGTGGTGGAATAGTAAGGGAGATCCATCTTCCGTCTACCGTACAGTCAATTGGAAATTATGCGTTTTATGGATGTATGAATCTGAAACTTTTCCATGGGACAGATGCAATCGTGCGGATGGGTAGCGGGGTATTTACCGGATGTCGTCTGGAGAAGGTGGAGATTGATTTTATGAATGGAAATAAGTCCTGTCTTAAGGAAATTCTGACGGAGATCCGGTATCAGATCATTGCAACACTGCGTTATCAGGGAACGGAGACGAAGATCCTGTTTCCGGAATATTACGCAGATGCGGTGGAAAATACGCCGGCGCGGATCGTGGAGACGCATTATTATGGTTCCGGTGGAGAGTACAGGGAGTGCTTTTACCGGCGGGGAACTGGTTATGGAAAATACGACCGGCTGTTTGCACTTTCTGAAGCAAGAGATTCGGAAGAGGCAATTTTCAGTGTGGCTCTGACGCGTCTGCGATATCCGTGGAAGCTGGAAGATGCGGCGAAGCTGCGCTATGAAAATTATGTAAAGGCGCATATGGAAGAAATTGGAGAAAGCTGTATCCATGCGGTGAAAGAAAGACGCGAAATCGCCGCCGGAGATCCGCAGGAGGTTCTGCTTTTTTGCTGCAGAGAGCATTATTTTGATGAACAAGCGTTGGGAAAAACGATTACTTATGCGGCAGATGCAGGACAGACCGAGATTTCAGCTATTTTGATGGACGAGCGTTACCGTAGTTTTCCAAAAAAGAAGAAAAAGTTTGTATTGTAAAAGAAGGTGGAAAGATTGGAAGAAATGTCATTAGAACAGGGTCTGGAAGAAATCGGACATAAAATACTGGTTCTGACGAGGAACGAACTGTATATGAAGATGAGATTTATGGATGTGGCGCTTTCGGTGTTTTATTATGTACAGGATTTTTCGGTAGACCTTCTTGCTACAGACGGAGAGACAAGTATTTTAACGGGCAGATGCTGGGAGGTGAGTACAGGCAGAACCGGATCGGGGTAAACCGCGCCTATCTACATCTGGTTCTGCACTGCATTTTCCGACATGTATTTCGCAGAAATGGACGGGAAGAGCTTGTATGGAACCTGGCGGCGGATATTGCGGTAGAATCTGTGATTGATGACTGGAACCTCCAGAATATACGAAAAAGCCAGTCCTGGATCAGACAGAGAACTTATCGGGATCTGAAAGAAGAAATCAAGGTATTTACAGCGGAAAAAATTTATGGAGTACTGGTAAGATGGAAGCTTTCGGACCGGGAAATGGAGCGTATGATCCGGGAATTTACGGTGGATGACCACAAGTACTGGGCAAAAGATGAGGATGATGACCGGAAAAGTGAGATGAACCAGAGATGGCAGGATATCAGTGAGAAAATGCAGACCGATATGGAAACATTTTCCAAAGAAGCAGCATCAAATACCGGGCATTTTCTGGATCAGATCCGGGTTGAGAACCGGCAGCGATATGACTACCGGGGTTTTCTGCGCAAATTTGCTGTACTGAAGGAAGAGGTTACCGTGGATGATGACAGCTTTGATTATGTATTTTACAGTTATGGACTGCGCCTTTATGGAAATATGCCTCTGATCGAGCCACAGGAATGGAAAGAAGTGAAAAAAGTGGAGGATTTTGCAATCGTGATCGATACTTCCATGTCCTGTTCAGGAGATCTGGTAAAAAAATTCCTGGAGGAGACCTATGGCATTTTAAGTGAAGCAGAGAGCTTTTTTCAGAGAGTCAATATCCACATTATACAATGTGATGACCAGGTGCAGTCGGACAGGAAGATTACCTGTAAAGAAGAATTACAGGAATATATGGAAAAGCTGGATCTTGCCGGGGAAGGTGGAACAGATTTCAGACCGGCGTTTGCCTATATTGATGATCTGATCGCGACGCACCGGTTCACTGAACTGAAGGGTGTGAATCTATTTTACCGATGGACAGGGGATTTATACCGCAGAAAAATGCCTTTGTACCAGACCGC
>ENA-OPYX01001327-OPYX01001327.1-human-gut-metagenome-genome-assembly--contig:-NODE-1327-length-13365-cov-3.013295_pt1 | contig 13365 bp, 17 predicted proteins | sample MGYA00242639_ERZ504486 | MGnify/ENA primary metagenome ERZ504486 (study PRJEB26092, sample SAMD00036296) | human gut metagenome | host: Homo sapiens | study: EMG produced TPA metagenomics assembly of... | reverse complement strand
TGACCGGTTCTGTGTCCTGTCTGGTGAAGAATAAAAAATAAATATCACAATTATTAGAAAAAAATACCATATTCTTGAAAAAATGATATTGATTTAAGGACATGAATTGTGGCATGATATAAAACATGTATGTTACACTGTGATAAGTGTAACAATATATGCTAAAGTTTGATGCTTTTGAACAGGGAGGAAAAAATGGGAAATCAGAGAGAATGTGGCGTGCTGCTTCCAATCAGCAGCCTGCCTTCAAAATACGGATTGGATGTTTTTCAAAAGTGCCTATGAGTTTGTGGATCAGTTGAAGGCAGCTGGACAGGGCTGTTGGCAGATTCTGCCCCTTGGACCAACCAGCTACGGTGATTCACCTTATCAGTCTTTTTCCACCTTTGCAGGAAATCCTTATTTTATCAGTCTGGAAGACCTGATCGAAGAGGGCGTGCTTACGGAAAAAGAGTGTGATGCTGTGGATTTCGGTTCCAGAGAAGATGATGTGGATTATGAGAAAATTTACAAAGGACGTTACAAACTTCTTCGTAAAGCTTATGAGAGAAGTGATATTTCCAAGAATCCTGACTTTGTAAGATTCCAGCAGGAGCAGGCGCACTGGCTTGGCGATTATGCACTTTTTATGGCGGTGAAAGATCGTTTTGCTGGAATTCCGTGGACAGAATGGGCGGAGGACATTCGCCTTCGTTGGAACAATGCATTGGATTATTACAGAAAAGAACTGTATTTTGAAATTGAATTCCAGGAGTATATGCAGTTCAAATTTTATGAGCAGTGGGCGAAACTGAAAGCGTATGCAAACAGAAGAGGAATTCGTATTATCGGAGATATTCCGATCTATGTTGCCATGGACAGTGCAGATACCTGGGCAAATCCAGGACTTTTCAAACTGGATGAAAATAACGAGCCTACACAGGTAGCCGGATGTCCGCCAGATGGATTTTCTGCTACAGGACAGTTGTGGGGGAATCCGCTGTACAGATGGGATGTGCATAAAAATACCGGCTTCGAGTGGTGGATCAAACGTCTGGCACATTGCTTTAATATGTATGATGTTGTCCGCATTGATCATTTCCGTGGATTTGATGAATATTATGCGATTCCATATGGTGATAAGGATGCAAAACGCGGCTGGTGGGAAAAAGGACCTGGAATGGATCTTTTCCGTACTGTTTCCTATCGGTTGGGACACAAGGATATTATTGCTGAGGACCTTGGTTTCATGACTGACTCTGTGAAGCGTCTTGTGGAAGAGAGCGGTTATCCAAACATGAAAGTAATAGAGTTTGCCTTTGATGAGCGGGATACTGGAAATGCCAGTGATTATCTGCCTCATAACTACACAAATAACTGTGTGGTTTATACCGGAACCCACGACAATGAGACACTGCTTGGCTGGTATGGGGATATTACCCCTGAGGAGCGTCATATGGTTCGGGAATATCTGTGGAATTTCCACGATGATGAGAAAGGCATCTGCCGGAATATGATCCGTCTGGTTATGGGAAGTGCAGCCGGAAGATGTATTATTCCGATTCAGGATTATCTGCAGCTTGATAATTCAGCCCGCATTAATCAGCCCTCCACTCTGGGAACAAACTGGAAGTGGCGCCTGAAAGAAGGACAGTTCAGCAAAGAATTGCAGAAGGAAATGCTGACTCTGGCAACCAGATTCGGAAGGAAAAACTGGACCCCGGATCCGTTGGAAGAGAAAATGGAATAAATTTAATTTAATCAGTTGTTGCATAAAAAAACGGTAGAAGAGTAAAATTGAGGGCAAGGGTGCTTGCCCTCAATTTTGTATATACGGAGAGCTGAAAAGTTTGTGCTTTTCATAAAAAATGGACATGAGGAGGAAACTAAGTTGGAAATTGAAAGAAGTTTCTTGTTAAGAGAGAAAACCTTCCGGAAAACCTGGAACAGTATCCAAGCAAGGCAATTGAGCAAGGCTATCTGTGCACAGAGCCGGTAGTGCGAATCCGCAAATCCAATGACAATTACTATCTGACTTATAAATCAAAGGGACTTCTGGCAAGAGAGGAATACAATCTGCCGCTGACAAAAGAAGCTTATGAGCACTTAAAACCCAAAGCAGACGGAATCGTGATCTCCAAGATCCGCTATGTGATCCCCGAGAAAGACGGCCTGTCCATCGAACTGGACGTATTCAAAGCCCCTTACGAAGGTCTTCTCCTGGCAGAGGTGGAATTTCCAAACGAAGAAGCCGCTCATGCCTACCAGCCGCCTAAGTGGTTTGGGGAGGATGTGACCTACTCTGCAGAGTATCATAACAGTACTCTAAGTAAAGGGAAAAAGAGATAAAATTTTTATTTTATAATGAGCAATAACAAACAAATGACCTACATGAAGGGAGCGCAAAGATATGAAAATCGGATTTATCGGATGTGGAAATATGGGTTCTGCAATGAATCGGTGGAATCCTGAAAAAATGGTGTGTTTGAAAAAAATGAGATTATTGTTTCAAATCTCACAGAAGAAGGAAGCAGAAGAAGTCGGGAAAAACTTGGAGTTGTGACAACTCTGGATAATTGTGAAGTTGTGAAAAATGCAAATATTGTTATATTAGCAGTAAAGCCTCAATTCTATGAGGAGGTAATCGGTGAAATTAAAAGTTTCCTGACACCACAGCATATGATCGTAGGAATTGCGCCCGGTAAAACTCTTGCATGGCTGGAAGAAAAATGTGAGCAGCCGTTAAAGGTGGTACGTCTTATGCCGAATACCCCGGCGCAGGTAGGGGCAGGAATGACAGGTGCCTGTGTCAATGATCGGGTAACAGAAGAGGATCTGGATCAGATTCTTGCCATTACAAACAGCTTCGGTCGCACAGAGGTGGTACCTGAAAGATTGATGGACGCAGTTAGCGCAGTCAGTGGGTGCTCTCCGGCTTATGTATTTATGTTTATTGAAGCAATGGCAGATGCCGCTGTGGCACAGGGAATGCCAAGAAAACAGGCCTATCAGTTTGCTGCCCAGGCTGTACTTGGAAGTGCGAAGCTGCTTCTGGAGACAGGTATGCATCCGGGAGAACTGAAGGATATGGTATGCTCCCCGGCAGGAACGACCATTGAGGGTGTGCGTATCCTGGAAAAAAATGGTTTCCGCAGTGCTGTGTTTGAAGCATTGCAGGGAGCTGCTGAATAAAGGAAAGAAAATGTGAGCTTTGCCTACAAAAAAACATCTCGCGGAATATTACCAGTGAGCAGTAACTATAAGTAAATAATTGTGAAAATGAATCAGGAGGTTCCAAAAATGAGTAAAAAGTATACATCTTCCTCGCCGACGGTTTTGAAGACATTGAAGGCTTAACTGTAGTTGATCTTATGCGAAGAGCAGGAATCACTATTACAACCGTTTCGATTAAAAACACCAAACAGATCACTACAGCCCATGGAATCACCATGCTGACCGATACCACCTTCTGTGAGGCGGATTTCTCCGACGCAGACATGCTGGTTCTCCCAGGCGGGCAGCCTGGAACCACTTATCTTGGAGGATTCGAGCCACTTACCGATCTGGTTAAAAGCTTCTATAATAATGGAGGTAAGATCGCAGCCATCTGCGCGGCACCTACTGTTTTTGCAGAAATCGGACTTTTACATGGAAAGAAGGCCACTGCATATCCGGCCTGCATGGACGGTCTTGGAGATGCTGTGAAGTCTGAAGAAAAGGTTGTAATTGATGGAAACATTACTACAAGCCGTGGACTTGGAACTGCAATTGACTTTGCCCTTTCCCTGATTTCCCAGCTCCTTGGTCAGGAAAAAGCAGAGCAGATTGCAGAATCCGTAGTATACAAGTAGGAAATATTCTGAAAAACCTTGATTTTCAAGGAATAACAGGGAAAATCCCCAAAAAATAACCGGGAAAACCATAAAAAACACTGGCGATTTTTTATTGGGGTGTGCTATACTTCTACAATGACTGTAATAATAGGGGGAAACCCTGCGCATTTATAACCGCAGAAAGAATGCAGAGAGATATATATTAAGGAGGAACACGAAAATGAGTTTACAGGTGGAGAAATTAGAGAAAAACATGGCGAAGCTTACCATCGAAGTTTCCGCTGAAGATTTAGACAAAGCAATGGAGAAAGCTTACCAGAAACAGAAAAGCAGAATCAGCCTTCCAGGATTCCGTAAAGGAAAAGCTCCGAGAAAGATGATCGAGAGCATGTATGGCAAGGGTGTATTCATGGAAGACGCTGTTAATTCTCTTGTACCACAGGAGTATACAAAAGCTCTTGGCGAGTGCGATCTTGAGATCGTTTCCCAGCCGGAGATCAATGTTACACAGATGGAGCCAGGTAAAGCTCTTATCTTCACAGCTGATGTAGCTGTGAAACCAGAGGTTACTCTTGGAGATTACAAGGGTGTAGAGGTTCCGAAGTCTGAGATCGCTGTAACAGACGAGGAAGTTGACGCTGAGGTTAAGAAAGAGCAGGATAAGAATGCAAGAACAGTTGCAGTTGAGGATCGTGCAGCTGCAAACGGCGATATCACAACAATCGATTTCGAAGGATTTGTTGATGGTGTAGCATTTGAAGGCGGTAAAGGAACTGACTACGCACTTACACTTGGTTCCGGTACATTTATCCCGGGATTCGAGGATCAGCTTGTTGGAGCAAACACTGGTGACCATGTAGAAGTTAAGGTTACTTTCCCAGAGGAATATCAGGCAAAAGAGCTTGCTGGCAAGGAAGCTGTATTCCAGTGTGACGTTAAGAAGATCGAGACCAAAGAGGTTCCGGAGCTTGACGATGAGTTCGCGAAAGACGTATCTGAGTTTGATACACTTGCTGAGTACAAAGAAGATGTTAAGAAGAAACTGACAGAGAAGAAAGAGAAAGAAGCAAGAACTGCAAAAGAGAACGCTGCAGTAGATAAAGCAATCGAAAATGCACAGATGGATATTCCGGAGCTTATGACAAAGACTGAGTGCCGTCAGATGATGGACGATTTCTCCAGAAGAATGCAGCAGCAGGATTATCCATGGAGCAGTACTTCCAGTTCACAGGCCAGAGCATGGACAAGATGATGGAAGACATGAAGCCACAGGCTCTTAAGAGAATCCAGACAAGACTGGTTCTTGAGAAAGTAGCTGAGGCTGAGAACATCCAGCCATCTGAAGAAGAGATCACAGAAGAGATCCAGAAGATGGCAGATGCTTACAAGATGGAAGCTGACAAGATCAGAGAAGCTATCGGTGAGAGCGGACTTGAGCAGATGAAGAAAGATATGGCTGTTCAGAAGGCTGTTACTGTTATCGCTGATGCAGCAGTTGAAGTTGAGAAAGCAGCAGACGCTGAATAATCAGCAGGCAGATAACTGCACATCCCAAGAGGGAAAATTTATTTTGTTATGAAAGCGCTCTCTGGCGCATTATAATGCAGATCTAGGGGAGCGCATCTGATAAGAAAAGAGGGAATATATGAGTTTAGTGCCTTATGTCATTGAGCAGACAAGCAGAGGGGAGAGAAGCTACGACATCTATTCAAGGCTTCTGAAGGACAGAATCATTTTCCTGGGAGAGGAAGTAAACGATGTAAGTGCCAGTCTGGTAGTTGCTGAGTTGCTTTTTCTGGAAGCAGAGGATCCTGGAAAGGATATTCAGCTTTATATCAACAGCCCGGGCGGTTCCGTAACAGCCGGCATGGCGATCTATGATACCATGCAGTATATCAAGTGCGATGTTTCCACTATTTGTCTGGGAATGGCTGCCAGCATGGGAGCATTCCTTCTTGCTGGTGGTACAAAAGGTAAGAGATTTGCACTGCCGAATTCTACGATCATGATCCATCAGCCATCTGGCGGAGCCCAGGGACAGGCTACTGAGATCCAGATCGTGGCAGATCACATTGCCAAGACAAAGAGAACATTAAATGAAATTCTGGCTGCAAACACCGGACAGCCTCTTGAGGTAGTAGAGAAAGATACAGACCGTGACAATTACATGTCCGCAGAGGAAGCATTGGCTTATGGTCTGATCGATGGTGTTGTAACCCACAAATAGGGAAAAACTGTAACTGGATAACCGAGTGTACACTGATGAAGATGTAGTATATTTGTGTATTTCCAGTATAAACTTTCCCGCCTAAACTGAAAACAAAAGAAATCCCCCTGGATAATAGCCGGAGTTTTCTTTTGCATGCTACTGTAAGAAAAGACTCCTGAACTAACAGGAGTCTTATCTTGTAAAACGGGATAATTTTGTAAAATAGGTATATTTTACAGAATAATTCCAAATTTTAAGAAATAAAGAAAACTTTTTTCAGAATAGCTCTGAATAAGGTTGCTTTATTTAAAAGAAAGGAAAAGTTAAAGATTCATGGCTGAGAAGATAAGAGAAGGAAAAGTAAGATGTTCCTTTTGCCAGAAAACCGAGGATCAGGTCCGCAAATTAATCGCCGGACCAGATGGGGCCTACATCTGCGATGAGTGTGTAGGTATCTGCTCGGAGATCATGGAGGAAGAATTTGGAGGATACGATCAGGAAGATATTCTTGGATCTGAGATCAATCTGATGAAACCAGAGGAAATCCATGCAATTCTGGACGACTATGTAATCGGACAGGATGAGGCCAAGAAAGCACTTTCTGTTGCTGTATACAATCATTACAAACGTGTTACTGCTTCCAGAAATCTGGATGTAGAGCTTCAGAAGAGCAACATCCTTATGCTTGGACCAACTGGTTCCGGTAAGACACTTCTTGCCCAGACACTGGCAAGACTTCTGAATGTACCGTTTGCCATTGCAGACGCCACTACCCTGACAGAGGCAGGATATGTAGGTGAAGATGTTGAGAATATTCTTCTGAAGATCATTCAGGCTGCTGATTATGATATTGACAGAGCGCAGTACGGAATTATTTATATAGATGAGATCGACAAGATCACACGTAAATCCGAGAATGTTTCTATCACTCGTGACGTTTCTGGAGAGGGTGTACAGCAGGCACTTCTGAAAATTCTGGAAGGCACTGTTGCAAGTGTTCCTCCTCAGGGTGGAAGAAAGCATCCCCATCAGGAATTCATCCAGATCGATACTACAAATATTCTGTTTATCTGCGGCGGTGCCTTTGACGGTCTGGAGAAGATCATTGAGGGAAGACAGGATACCAAGGCAATTGGCTTTGGCGCAGAAGTTGCTTCCAAAGAGGAACAGAATGTTGGTGAACTGTTCAAGCAGGTAATGCCTGAGGATCTGATCCGTTATGGACTGATTCCGGAGTTTGTAGGACGTGTGCCTGTAGTGGTAACCTTAGACGGACTTGATGAGAACGCACTTCTTCGCATCCTTCAGGAGCCGAAGAACGCACTGACCAAGCAGTACCATAAACTGTTTGAACTTGATGGAGTAGAGCTTGATTTTGAGGATGAAGCACTTCGTGTTATGGCGAGAAAGTCCATGGAACGTAAAACCGGAGCCAGAGGACTTCGTGCGATCATGGAGAGCACTCTTATGGATCTGATGTATAAGACTCCGTCTGACGACACCATTCGTAAATGCATTATTACAAAAGAAGCTGTAGAGGGAACTGGTGAACCTCAGATCGTTCATGGGGAAGCTCCTGCACAGCCGGTGAATCCGGCAAATACAGGCAGAAGAAGCCAGCGTGCACACAAAAAGGGCACTCCGGAAACAGCCTGATGAAGGGATTTGACTACAAATGAGTGAGCCAATCAATGTACTTCCTGCCCTTGCCCTTCGCGGAACTACCATTCTTCCGGGAATGATCATCCATTTCGATGTAAGCAGGGAACGTTCCAAAAAGGCAATCGAAGCGGCAATGTTTCAGGATCAGAAGATCTTTCTGGTAACCCAGAAGGATCCCCAGATTGAAGATCCTGGATTTGTACAGCTGTTTCAGGTAGGAACTATTGCATATATTAAGCAGGTTGTGAAACTTCCTGACAACCTGCTGCGTGTTCTTGTTGAGGGAAAAAGAAGGGCAGAACTTCTTGGTCTGGAACAGGAGACACCATATTTTAAGAGCAGAGACTGTTCTTGTTAATGAGGAAGAAGAGGAACTGCCTCAGGCGATGCTGGAGGCAATGTACAGAAGTATCAGGGAGCTGTTCCAAACTTATTGCGCTAAGGGTGGAAAGATTGGAAAAGAACTGGCTGCCCAGATCATGAATATAGAGAAAGCACCGGAGCTGATCGACCAGATCGTAATTAATCTGCCTCTTTCCTGGCAGAGCAAACAGAAACTTCTGGAGGCAGCCAGACTGACAGACAGATATGAGCTTCTTGGTGCCATTTTGAGCAATGAGATCAATGTGCTGGATATCAGCCACGACCTTCAGCAGAAACTGAAAAAGCGTGTAGATAAAAACCAGCGTGAATATATTTTGAGAGAACAGCTGAAACTGATACGGGAGGAGCTTGGCGAGGACAATACTGCTGATGAGGCTGAGGAGTTCCGCAGAAAAGCCAAAGAGCTTACTGCTTCCCCAGGAAAGTAAAGGGATCGCATTTTCAAAGAAATCGGCCGCTTTAAAATCACCAGCACCAATGCCGCTGAGAGCAGCATTCTGCGGGATATATTGAGACACTTCTTTCCCTTCCGTGGGATAAGTGCTCTGAAGATTCTGAAGACCTGAAGGCAGCCTGGAAGATTCTTGAAGAAGGTCATTATGGTCTGAAAGATGTAAAAGAGCGTATTATGGAATTTCTGTCTGTACGTAAGCTGACACATAAAGGAAAATCTCCTATACTTTGCCTTGTGGGACCTCCTGGAACCGGTAAGACTTCTATTGCCAAATCTGTTGCAGAAGCCACTGGCAAACGTTATGTCCGTATTTGCCTTGGTGGTGTGAAGGATGAAGCTGAGATCCGCGGCCATAGAAAGACTTATGTGGGTGCTATGCCGGAAGGATTACCGTTGCCCTTCAGCAGGCAAAGGTTGCCAATCCGCTTATGCTTCTGGACGAAATTGACAAGACAAGCAGTGATTACAAGGGAGATACTTCTTCTGCGCTTCTTGAGGTGCTGGATCCGGAGCAGAACAGTCATTTCAATGACCATTATGTAGAGCTTCCCCAGAATCTTTCAGAGGTGTTGTTTATTGCAACAGCCAACGATATTCAGGGAATCCCAAGACCGCTTCTTGACCGAATGGAGGTCATTGAGATCAGCGGTTATACAGAGAATGAGAAAGAGCACATTGCAAAGGAGCATCTGATTCCCAAGCAAATGGAAGCCAATGGAATTGAGAAAGGCAAACTTTCCATTCAGGGCGGCGCTCTTCGAAAAATTATCAATAATTATACGAAAGAAGCTGGTGTCCGAAATCTGGAGCGTCTGATCGGTCAGATCTGTCGTAAGACAGCACGTCTGATCATGGAAGATGGCAAAGAGAAGGTAACGGTCACAGGCAAGAACCTTGAGAGCTTTCTGGGGCAGGAGAAATACAATTACCTGATGGCGAATAAAAAGGATGAGGTTGGTATTGCAAGAGGTCTTGCCTGGACGCAGGTAGGCGGCGATACCCTTCAAATCGAAGTAAATATTATGCCGGGTAAAGGGGAATTTGTGCTTACCGGACAGCTTGGAGACGTGATGAAAGAGTCTGCAACAGCGGGTATCAGCTACATCCGTTCTGTAGCAGCCAGATATGGAATCAATCAGGAATTTTTCCAGGAAAATGACATTCACGTACATATTCCGGAAGGGGGCAGTGCCAAAGGACGGTCCGTCAGCCGGAATTACCATGGCAACTGCAATGCTTTCTGCCATTATTGACAAGCCGGTAAGAGCGGACCTTGCCATGACTGGTGAGATCACCTTAAGAGGTCGTGTACTTCCAATCGGAGGACTGAAAGAAAAGCTTCTTGCAGCTAAGTATGCCAAGATTAAAGAAGTACTGGTTCCAAAGTCCAATAAACCGGACATCAAAGAACTAGATGAGGAGATCACAGACGGACTGAAGATCACGTTTGTGGAAAATATGAATGAAGTGCTGGAGCGGGCACTTGCCTGAAATGAGAGGTAGGAAAAATGGTAATTAAAAATGTTTCACTGGATATCGTTTGTGGTATCACCAGCAAACTGCCAGACACAGGAAGACCTGAAATTGCTTTTGCAGGGAAATCCAATGTGGGAAAATCCTCCCTCATTAACGGTCTGCTGAACCGAAAAGCGCTGGCAAGAACAAGTTCCCAGCCGGGAAAAACACAGACTATCAATTTTTATAATGTAAATGATTTTATGTACCTTGTGGATCTTCCAGGTTATGGATATGCCAAGGTTCCGGAGACCGAGAAGGCGAAGTGGGGAAAGATGATCGAGCGTTATCTTCATACCTCACAGACCCTGAAAGCAGTATTTCTCCTGATCGACATCCGGCACGATCCATCTGCAAACGATAAGCTGATGTATGACTGGATCGTAAATAACGGATACAATCCGATCATTATTGCAACCAAGCTGGATAAGCTGAAAAGAAGTCAGGTACAGAAGAATATTAAGGCTATCAAGGACGGACTGAAGCTGCGCCCGGGCAGTAAGATCATTCCTTTTTCCGCTGAGACAAAGCAGGGAAAAGATGAAATCTGGGCGTTAATGGACGAGTTGACCGGGGCAGTTCCGGCAGCTACGGACGAGCTGAAGGCCTGACAGACGAGGAAAAAGAATATGGGAATTATCAAGGCATTCAAGCTGGGATTTGACTATCTCAAGTATGATGAGGACGGCAATGTGGAAGCAACACAGCGTGCTGTCAATGATGTAAACCTGGACATTGAAGCCGGCGATTTTGTGGCCGTTCTGGGGCACAATGGTTCCGGAAAATCCACATTGGCGAAGCAGATAAATGCATTGCTTATCCCTTCAGAGGGAACCATGTGGGTGGATGATATGGACACAGCCAAGGAGCCGGAGCTGTGGAAAATCCGCCAGAAAGCGGGGATGGTTTTTCAGAATCCGGACAACCAGATCATTGGTACGGTTGTGGAAGAGGATGTAGGCTTTGGTCCTGAGAATATGGGAGTACCTACAGACGAAATCTGGAAGCGTGTGGATGACAGTCTGAAAAAGACAGGAATGACCGCTTACCGTTATCAGTCTCCGAACAAGCTTTCCGGAGGCCAGAAACAAAGAGTTGCCATCGCAGGTGTTGTGGCGATGCGTCCAAGCTGTATTGTACTGGACGAGCCAACTGCAATGCTTGACCCGAATGGCAGGAAAGAAGTATTGAAAGCCGTTTCCGAGCTCAATAAAAAAGAAAATGTAACCGTTGTCCTCATTACCCATTATATGGAAGAAGTGATCCATGCCAACAAGGTTTATGTGATGGATGGTGGAAATGTGGTAATGCAGGGAACTCCAAGAGAAATTTTTTCCCAGGTAGAGACACTGAAGAAATACCGGCTGGATGTACCCCAGGTGACATTGCTCGCCCATGAGCTTCACAAGGCTGGCGTGGACATTCCGGAAGGAATACTGACGAAAGAGGAATTGGTGGGTGCATTATGTCGATAGAGCTTAAGAACGTGACCTATACTTACAGTCAGGGTACTGCTTATGAAAGCCACGCCCTGAAAGATATAAATCTTGTAATTCCGGATGGACAGTTCATTGGTGTGATCGGTCATACTGGAAGCGGAAAATCAACCTTGATCCAGCATTTTAATGCTTTGATCCAGCCTACAAGCGGTCAGATCCTATATAATGGAGAAGACGTGTGGGCGGAGAATTATAACCGCCGGGCTCTTCGTAGTGAGGTGGGGCTGGTATTCCAGTACCCGGAGCACCAGTTGTTTGAAAATACGGTGCTGGCAGATGTGTGCTTTGGTCCTATGAACCAGGGACTTTCCAAAGAGCAGGCAGAGGAAGAGGCGAAGAAAGCCCTTGTCCACGTGGGTGTCAAAGAAGAGAATTTTACCAAATCTCCTTTCGAGCTTTCAGGAGGTCAGAAGAAACGAGTTGCCATTGCAGGTGTTCTTGCAATGAACCCGAAGATCCTGATTCTGGATGAGCCTACTGCAGGGCTCGACCCACAGGGAAGAGATGACATTCTGGATCAGATTGCGGCTCTTCATAAGATGAGAGGGATTACCATTATCCTGGTTTCTCACAGCATGGAGGACATTGCCAAATATGTGGAACGCCTGATCGTTATGAATCATGGGAAATGGTATTTGACGATACCCCGAAGAATGTATTTTCCCATTATAAGGAACTGGAAGGAATGGGACTTGCGGCACCGCAGATCACCTATATCATGCATGCGCTTTCCGAAAATGGCCTGAATGTGGATACCACAGCTACCACTGTGGAGGAAGCCAGGGATACGATTCTGGAAGCTTTAAAGAAGCAGAAGCCTTCACTTCTTAAGAAGGGAGGCAGAAACGAATGATCAGAGATATTACCATTGGACAGTATTATCCGGCAGATTCCGTGATTCACAAGCTGGATCCAAGAACCAAACTGGTAGGAACCATTGGATTATTGTATCTGTATTTTTTGTTTCACACCTTCGCAGGATATGCAGTGGCTACTATATTTCTTTGCAGGAATGATCCTGTTGTCAAAGGTTCCGGTGAAGTTTATTTTTAAAGGTCTGAAGACCATTTTCATGTTGCTTCTGATCACCATATTTTTTAATATGATTCTTACCCCTGGTGAGGTGGTATGGAAGCTGGGATTTATTAAGATAACAAAGGAAGGTCTGGTGCTGGCAGGTACTATGGCAATCCGACTGGTTTATCTGGTGATCGGTTCTTCTATTATGACACTGACGACGACACCTAACCAGCTGACTGATGGCCTGGAGCGTCTGCTCCGCCCTCTGAATAAGCTTCATGTACCAGTACATGATATTGCTATGATGATGTCGATCGCCCTACGTTTTATCCCTATTCTTCTGGAAGAAACGGATAAGATCATGAAAGCGCAGATCGCCCGCGGAGCTGATTTCGAGAATGGGAATCTGATCCAGAAGGCGAAGAACATGGTTCCCCTTCTGGTGCCACTGTTTATTTCCGCATTCCGCCGGGCAAATGATCTGGCCATGGCCATGGAAGCAAGGTGCTATCATGGCGGTGACAACAGGACGCAGATGAAACCGCTTACTTATAAGAAGAGAGATCATGTGGCTTATGTGGTGCTGGTGGCGTATCTGGCTGTGGCGATTGGGTTCCGGGCGGCTGGAATCTGATAGAATGAAATAAAGCTGACAAGACACCTTGTGCTTTATTCAAAGAAACTTAGAGCCTGTTTGAAAAATCATTCCCGCAATCTGCACGCCCCACTTTGCGGTATATTTTGCCCGAATTCGGTTGCCGTAGCCCGCTACGGCGCCCTCATCCGGACAAAATCTCCCACAAATTGTGA